>PJUJ01000273.1_pt1 | contig 33733 bp, 30 predicted proteins | sample 1512321 | NCBI WGS metagenome assembly PJUJ01 (sample SAMN08177669, study PRJNA422409) | Feces metagenome, whole genome shotgun sequencing project. | isolation source: Chicken feces enriched on filter paper: beechwood xylan treatment | host: Gallus gallus | place: USA: Madison | collected 2015-01-15 | reverse complement strand
CTATTTTCGCTTTTTTAAGTCTTTCAAGTTGTCTGGACATCGCGTCCTTCCGATTTGATGATGCAAATATAGAGCTATAATCTAGTTTTGCAAAATGTTTTTGAAAATAAAATGGCTTTTTTTTAGTGTTTAAAGCCATTTGTTTGATAATCAGTGAGAATAATTTCTAAACACATTCCTTTTCGACAAAATCATTAAAATTTTTCCTTAAAGAGATGAATAAACGAGATTAAAATGTAGTTTATGCTAAAAAACTGTTTTTGTAAACTGTTTTGGGTTTAAATTTTAGCTTCGTGATAACAAAATATTCAATTATTAAACTTTTTAATTTGATTTTATGAAAAAAATATCATTTTTTCTTGTTTTGTATTAAAATATTTCCATTATTTGTCTTTTAAATTTGTTTAAATTGAAATTTAATCAATAAAAACATTGAAATATGTAATTTATTTATGGTGTTTTGTGATAATTTCAAATTTAAATACTTAAAAAGTGAGAAATTAACCTATTAATACAAACTAAACACAAAATTTATGAGAAAAAAATCTTTACTTTTATCGTTATTTATGATGGGTGCATTTGCTTATGCACAGGAAAGTACAAGTGGATTGGAAATTTCTGGTTCAGCAGACGCGTATTGGAAGTATGATTTTGCAAAAGGAGAAAATATAGGAACATACTTTGCCAGTGATCATAATTCTGTTTCATTAGGAATGCTTGCATTAGGATTGAAAAAAACAACAGGAAAGGCTTCTTTTGTAGGAGAGTTATCTTTTGGTCCAAGAGGTCAATATCAATCTCTACTTAATGGAGACGGCGTGGGTGCTAATGAAAGTAACTCATTTAATATTCAAAATTTATATGTTGATTATGCTTTCTCCGATAAATTTTCGATGACTGCAGGTTTTATGGGAACATTTGTGGGATATGAAGTGATTTCACCAGCTTCAAATTTTCATTATAGTACTTCTTATTTATTTGGTGCGGGACCCTTCCAAAATGCAGGTATAAAAGGTACTTATGCTTTCTCAGATAAAGTATCTTTAATGGCTGGTATTTTCAACGATTGGAATGAATACAAAGATTTAAATGGGGTATCACATTTTGGAGCTCAATTGAGTTTAGCGCCTGTTGATGGATTAAGTATTTATGCTAATTTCCTTACTGGATCATCTGTAGGAGGAGAAGATAATTATTCATCGGGTACTATTTATGACTTAGTAGCTAGTTATGATGTGACGGAGAAATTCTCTTTAGGGTTGAATGCAGCTGATTATACATTTAAATCAGAAGGTGGATATCAAGGAATAGCATTATATCCAAAATTTAGTGTAACAGATTATGCAGAGATTGGGGTTAGAGGTGAGTACTTCGCAGAGAAAGAAGTTGGTGGCATTGAAGGTGACAAATATACTTCTTTTACATTAACTGGTAAATTGACGCATGGGGGATTAGCATTTATCCCAGAGTTTCGATTTGACTCAAGTGATGCTAAACCTTTCTATAAAAGTGATTTCGTAACACCTACTAAATCAGCTTCACAATTTTCATTAGCCTTAGTGTACTCTTTTTAATAAAATATAAAAGTGTTATAATTAGTCAAATTGGTTTTATAAATGGAGAAGGGATTTTGATTTATCAAAATCCCTTTCTAATTCGTCTTACTCTGCAGTTTTCTTAAGGTTTTCTAATTCCTTTCGAAGTGCTTCAATTTCCGCTTTTTGTTCTTTAATAGCAGCAACCAAAACAGGGATTAAGTTTTCATTATTTACTTCATCATATTGAAATGCTTTTGTTGCATTTTTACCTGTTTTGTAAATTTTAGCTTGCTTTGTTATTACCTCGGGAGAAGCATTCGCAGTAGTGAAACCATATTGTTTGCTTTTTGGTAATTCAAAAGCTTTGTATTTTTCTGTATTAAAATTGAAAGTTACAGGCTCCAAGCTATTTAGTACCGCAAAAGGTTGAGAAATAGTCTGAACATTTACTTTTAGTTCTTTTTCTTCAATTTGTTGTGCGTTTGCAGTGTGTGCAAACCCCATAATAGCGCCAATAATGACAATTGATTTTATAGTCATATTTATATGATTTTATAAATGAAATATTTGTTTTATGTTTTAAAAATGGAAAATTTAAGCGTTAAGCTTTTGCATTTGGAGGAGGGTAATGCATTTGAAAATAGCGAAATGGCAAACTACTTTTTCTTTCGTAAAAATCCAGTTTTAAACTCGTAGATGTAAATAAAAAATTAAAGTTAGATTGAATAAATACTTCTATTTCATTCATCTTCTCAATCTCCTTGGTTTCTTTTTCCGTTGAGAACGAATCCAATATCTCAATTTCTTGAGAGATCGCCTGAGTAACTGCCGAAGTCATTTTATATGCAAAACAAGTCAATAATATTACGGAGAGTATGTATTGAACCAATTGTTTTCGCATATGATTAAAGTATTATTTTTTTCTTATTTCCGTAAAAATAAATAAAAGTTGCTTTTTTCAAAACAGTTATTCTGTTACATTTTTGTCATATAACACGCTTTATAACAGCTTTAGCCTTTCGAAAATCAATTCATTTTCATAACCTTTGGACTGTATGTAACGTAACAATTTCGATTTCTCTTCGTAAGATAAATTGCTAATTGCTCTTGTAGCTTTTTTAAGTATAATTTGATCCAGCTTTTCTATATATTCGTCATAATCGATCTCTTTTAGTGCAATTTTAATTAGGGGAGCTGATATCCGCTTCGATTTTAAATGTTGAGTTATTTTTATTTTTCCCCAATCTTTCATTCTAAATTTCCCACGAACATAGGCTTTAGCAAAACGTTCTTCATTAAGAAAATTGTCAGAAATCAAATTAGCGATGATGTTTTCTACATCTTCTTCATGCAATCCCATCTCGTAAAGTTTGTCCCTAACTTCTTGTTGAGGACGTTCTTGGTAAGCACAATAATTTTCAATCTTCAGTTTGGCCTGATGAGGAGTATATTTCTTTTTATTTCTTTCGAAATCTTCCATGTTACAAATCTTGAAAAAATGATAGACTTATTAAAAAATAATGGTGAAATTTGTTTTGAACAAACAAAGCTATGTACGTTATCTCAGATATAATCAAGCACCTGGTGCCGATTAAAACTTTTCTGGCAAATCCTAATTTAACTTTTGATATTTTATCATATGACACACGTAAAATAAGAACGGGTGAAAGAAGTTTATTTTTTGCTTTGCAGGCACAGCAGGACGGGCATAAATTTATAACAGATGGATATCATAAAGGCGTGCGCAATTTTGTTGTTTCAGACCTTAATTTTTCCGTTGAATCTTATCCAGATGCAAATTTTATTTGGGTAGAGGATACTTTGCGTGCAATGCAAGCATTAGCTGCTATGCATCGTAATGAGATTACAATTCCGATTATTGGGATCACTGGAAGTAATGGAAAGACTATTGTAAAAGAATGGTTGGCACAATTGCTCAAAGAAGAAAAGAAAGTATACCAAAGTCCAAAAAGCTACAATTCGCAACTAGGTGTTGCACTCTCGTTGTGGAATCTGACTAATGAGTATGATGTCGCCTTGATCGAAGCGGGGATAAGTACCGTGAACGAGATGGATTATTTACAAAAAATGATACGTCCGACATGGGGAATTCTGACATCTTTGGGTACTGCGCATCGTGAAGGTTTTCCATCCAAAGAAGAAAAGTTAAAAGAGAAATGGAAGCTTTTTGATAGTGCGGAAAAAATAATCGTTCCTTCTGATCAGATTCCTGAAAATTTTTTAAATGCAAGAAAGGTAATTAGTTGGGGTAATTTACTTGCGGATAAACTTCAAGTACTAAAATTTGGAATTTCAGGTTATTCTACTCATTTAATTTTAACATACGGGGGTAAGGAGTTTAATATTGAAGCACCTTTTACGGATAAGGCTTCTATAGAGAATGTGCTTACTTGTATACTTGTTCTGTTGGAATTAGGGTATAATTCTGAGATCATTAAAGAGCGTGTTTCTAGATTGAAGCATTTAGATATGCGTCTTCAGTTGAAGAAAGGAAAGAATAATAGCAGTATCATTGATGACACGTATTCTAATGATTTGGCTTCGCTGAATATTGCTTTGGATTTTTTGAATCAACAAAATCAATTCGATAAGAAAAAGTTAGTTTTAAGTGATTTTGAAGGAGAGGAATGGACTGAAAAATTCCAAACAAAACTGAATAACTTATTATCAACGGTGATTTTGGATGAAGTTATTTTAATCGGAGAACGTTTCAAGAATTTTAAATATTCTTCAAACGGTACCGTTAGAATTTACGAAACTACCGATGAGTTATTAGCTAATTTAACGCAATTGAATTTTTCAAATGCTGTAGTGTTAATAAAAGGGGCGCGTAAATATAAGCTGGAAAGTCTAAGTCGTCGTCTGACTGAGAAATCGCATGAAACAATTCTGCAAATTAATTTGAAGTCCTTGGAGCATAATCTCAAACAATACCGTTCTAAAATAGATGCTTCGGTCAAGATGATGGCTATGGTTAAAGCTTTTTCGTATGGAAGTGGTTCCTTTGAGGTGGCTAATATTTTGCAGTTTAATAATGTCGATTATTTGACAGTGGCGTTCGTAGATGAGGGGAGCGAATTGCGACGTGGAGGAGTTAAATTACCGATAATGGTGTTAAGTCCCCACGAAAGTGCTTTTGAAGATATTATTCAATATAAACTTGAGCCTGAGATATATTCGAAGCGTATACTTAAAGCTTTTGTTAAGTTCTTAGCTGACCGTGAAATTACAGCTTATCCTATCCATATCAAATTAGATACTGGAATGCATAGACTAGGTTTTATGGAGAACGAAATAGACGATCTTTTAACTACTTTAAAATCTCAAAATCATGTCAAAGTCCAATCGGCATTGTCACATTTGGTTGGAGCAGGTGCTGAAGAATTCAAGGAGTTCACAGAACAGCAAATTTCACTGTATAAACGTCTTAGTGAAAAGATTAGATCTGCCATTGGGTATGATTTTATTCGCCATATTTGCAATACTTCTGGTATAGTACATAATCCTGAAGCGCATATGGATATGGTACGATTGGGGATAGGCCTGTATGGTTATGATATGAGTCCAAAAGACCTTAATCTGGAAGAGGTAAGTGTACTGAAAACAACTATTACGCAGATAAAGCATATCCCAAAAGAAGAAACTATTGGTTATGATCGGAAAGGTGTATTGACTCGAGATTCAGTCATCGCGACAGTGAAAATTGGCTACGCCGATGGATATAACCGTCATTTTGGAAATGGGGTGGGTGAGATGATGATTAATGGTCATCTGGTTAAGACGGTTGGAAATATCTGTATGGATATGTGCATGTTGGACATTACCGACATCGAAGCTAAAGAAGGGGATGAGGTGTATGTGTTTCCGGATGTAGCTTTGGCAGCGAAACGCATAGGTACAATTCCTTATGAGTTACTAACAGGAATATCATCACGTGTTAAACGTGTATATTATTACGAATAAATCTAAATCATTATATGTTTAAGAAGCTTTTTCAACGAATTTTATATTATCTGATCAAGGGAATATTAGTAGTAGTACCTGTCGCAGGAGCTATATTTTTAATTATATGGATCTTCGCGTCGTTAGATAATGCACTCAATATTTCACAGCATTTTCTGGAAGATGAGCAAGGTCATCCTTTATACATACCAGGAATAGGTTTACTTACGGTTATATGTATTCTTATATTGGTTGGATTTATCTTTACGACTTTTGTGACTGCTCCTATTCGTCAATGGTTGAGTCGTACGATCAATCGTATTCCGTTATTTAATACGTTATATTCTTCTATAAAAGATTTTACAGAAGCATTTGTTGGCGACGCTAAAAAATTCAATGAACCGGTCTTAGTTCAAGTGAATGAAATGGGCTTAAAGAAAATAGGTTTTTTGACACAACGTGACTTATCTAGAGTAGGTTTGGATAGTGAAGTAATCGTTTATTTTCCTTACTCTTATTCATTTGCTGGACAGGTAGTTGTTGTAGAGTCTAGGTTTGTTGAAAAATTGAATATGTCCGCAACTGATGCTATGAAATTAGTGGTGTCTGGTGGTGTTTCAGGATTAGAATAATATGGCGAATTTTATCTCGAAATTATTTCAAAAAACGCCACAACTCGATGAAGCTAAATTAGCTTTACAAGCTCAAATTAGCGTTCAAAATGCCGTTTTGGATAAACATTTAGTGGCTTTGGCTGTTCAACAGAATAGATTGCAGGCAATAGAAAGCCTTATTTCTTTGACAACTGTTGTGGATGAAAGCAACTTAAGAACTCTACACGATGAGATTAATCTTTTGAAGGAATATGTACTGGCATATAAAGCTTTAAAAGGGGAGAATTTTTTCATTACGTTGCAGAATAATGTTGACGAATCAAGTGATTATAAAATTTTTCCTTTTGTGCTTATTCCGTTAGTTCAGAATGCTATAGTAAATGGTTATACAACGATGGAAAAATATCCAATTCGGATCAAGTTAAATAGCATTGGCGATACATTTAAAATCGAGGTAAGTAATAGAGTAAATCATTATATCGTGAATCAAGAAGATACTGCGCTTATCGATAATTTCAAAGCACGTTTGGAACTGATATACCCAAATAAGCACAGTTTGTTCATCAATAGTAACAGTGCTACATTTAAAGCTACATTACTCTTAATATAGGGCTATATTTTTACGTATTTCTTTTGTTGCAATCTTTATTTTAATTTATCATTTATTTATATTTACTTATAAAGAAAAACAAGGTCGGATTTAAATCTAGAAATATTATGATAGGAACATTAATAGAAAAAGAAGATATAGTAAACCACAAAATTTTAGCAGCCGAAGTAAACAGATCCGAGGAATTAAGAAGTAAATTGACAGATGCACAACGATTGGGTAATGAATTTAAATCTAAGGCATCTATAGTATTTAATACAGTTGATGGCCCCTTGCGTGTAGAAACGACAGTGTGGTCAGTCACTGATCGATATGTTCAAATCAAAAGTGGCGTTTTAATTCCTCTTGCAGCCATTATTCAAGTGGAATTTTAGATAATTTGTAATTTAAGCCCTTCAAATTTTGAAGGGCTTTTTAATTATTCAACAGGCGTTACTGATTTTTTGGTATGATTGACATCCAATACAGGAACGAGCCCTTCAGCAGGCATATAAATGATTTGTGGCAAATCACCTTTATCTGCCAATTTCTCTAATGTACGAATGAAGAGATATTGATTATACGTAGTATTCAGCGTTCCATTTTCTAATTTCATCGCTTCAGCCATACCTTTAGCACGCTCAATTTCGGCTTGTGCATTCAGTTTTTCAGCTTCTAATCGAGCTCTTGCTTCCTCAATCAATATTTTACGGTTTTGTTCTGCTTTAGCCATTTCTGCTTTACCAGCCATTTCCTGTTGCCATACATTGTAGAGTGGAAGTCCAAACATCAAAATGATGATGATTAATACGACTATCCCAATAATTATCCCTATAGGTTTTGAACTTTTCATATACGTACCTTACTTTTCTATTAATTTCTTATTATAACTCATTTTATACATATCAAATCCTTCTGCCCAATAATCTTTATGTCGCTCTAATAACTTGAATCCATTCTTTTCATAAAAGGCATAGGCATGTTGTGAAGTACGCACAATGATGGACTTAATATTTTTTCTAGTCGCAATTATTTCCAAACGGTGATTTAATAGTAATGTTCCTATACCTTGTTTGTGGAACCCTATATCTACTACATCCCAACTGATCTTAGCCAGTTGTTTTTCCCTGTCGTAATTAATTCCAGCGCCCGCAATAATTTTATCCTCTAATACGGCTACGAAATAGTCTTGGATTTCGGTCTCTAAATACGTTTTGTAATCTTCAATTTCAGTTACGGCAAAGTATTCAGGCGTATTGTTTTTTATGATTTGCAATAATGCGGTACTATCTTCTGGTTTGAATTTTCTTGTCAAAATAGCACTATCCATAATTCCATTATACTTTGTCGGAAGATACTAAAATTATTCTAAAAAATGAAATGAGAAGTAATTTACAGGCTCCTATAATGAAAGAAGAGCGTTCCTTAAGAACGCTCTTATATTTATAAATTTGGGTTGTCGATGATTTTGCCAAAATTATAACTGGCAAACCTTCCCGCATCTTTTGGATGAACAACGTCAATTTCTTCATGCCCCCATGGCCAGCCACCAAATTGCGTTCTGCGGTATTCTGCAAAAGACTGGTCTAATTCTTCTTTAGTATTCATGACAAAAGGACCGTAAGCTGCCACAGGCTCATTAATTGGTTCTCCTTCTAAAATTAATAATTTAGCTCGTTCTGAACCGTTTTTAATGATAATTTCCTCACCTCCCTCTAAATCTGCTATATAGTTAGGTTGAAGACTATAATCTTCAATTGAAACCACCCCTTTTCCATCATAAAAGAATAAAAATCTATTCATAGTATCTGATACAGCATTTAGAGTGTATGAAGCATTTGGTGCTAAGTCTATTAAAGCCACCCCTACATGATGATTAGGATCTTTTGCCCAAGAGTAGGGAAGAGCTTCTATGGATTTTACACCATTATATTCACCTAGAATCACTTTCACTTTTGCCTGGTCACCGACTTTTGCTACAGGAATCTTTTCGTGCCAAAGCATTTTATATTGAGGTTCTGTCATTTTGCTGGAAGCTGGCAGGTTAAGCCAAATTTGGAATAAGCGCAACGGATTTTCTTTGTCTTCGTGAATCAATGGAAACATTTCGCCATGCAATACACCTGACCCTGCACTCATTAATTGTACATCACCTTCACCATAACGACCTTTTGAGCCTTTTGAATCGAAGTGATCGGCATAACCTTCCTCAGCTATCGTAATAATTTCAAATCCTCTATGTGGGTGAAATGGAAAACCAGGAATTTCTTTACCATGATACATGCGCCATTCTGCATTACTATCAAAATCATTACCCAAATTTTTACCATCCAAGGACGCTTTAGGACCAAATTTGCCATTGCCTTCTGGGTATTTGTCATAATGGTATGCACCCATAATAAATGGATCGCCAATAGGCATTGGACCTGTCACTTTTTGGATATTTTTAACTTTCATTTTTAAGCCTTTCTTTTTGATATATAATCATCAAATGACATGCCGTAATGTACTAAAAGTTGATGAGGTTACCTGGAGGTAAGTGAGAAGTTTATTCTTCCATCCAGCCCAATATTGCATTGACCCAAGGGATATCAAATATTAGCCATTCATTAGTTTGTTTTGTCCATATCTGAAGTCCTTTAGGGTAACCAAGATTGGATTTATATTCTCCATAGGTTATAGCAATTGAATTTCTAGTCGCATATACCGTATTTGACCATTTATTACCAATTTCGTTACCATTAAAGTAAAATGTCCTATCAAAATCATTTTGAGCAGTTTTGCTAGAGTATTCAAAATTAGCATTTACGTTAAACCTGTTTGTAATCGATAACTTCTTATGAGTTAAATCCACTAAATAATAATCATTGCTCGATGCTTTATGCAGAAGATGATTCATAGGATCAACCTTAAAATAACCATTTAGTATTCCTTTAGATAAAGAATCGTGTGTATAAAACTCCTCGTCTATGTCTGAATCAATATTATATCTTCTAATTGCTACTTTATGATACATATCTTTTTTAAGCGTATCTATTAGACGATGATGAACTACGTAGAGAAAAGACGTATTATCCACCCAATAGGTTTCAATGTTTGGAAATTGAGCATCTGAATACATGGCTGGACCAGACTTTACATCTTCTATGATTAATTTTCGATTTCCTGAATAATCATTTAACCAGATTTTATAAGGTAGATTTGTGCGGTCGAGTTCCAAATAGTGCGTATTATTAGGATTACTTCTATCTTTTCGGGGTTTATACCATGTATTTTCAGTAATAAAATCGTATGCTTTTGAGTTAAGGTTTAGAGCTAAATATCCTTTGCCTGTGAATGAATTATTCCTGTAAAAAATAAGAGTATCCGAATTGTTGTGAATTGCAATAAAATGGTCACCATCTTCTGTTTTAATTATTGAAGATTGTTTCAAATCTATCACACTTCCATAAGAAGGAATGTAATATTTGTTTTTATAGATGATTCCGCTATAGTTACTAAAGCCAACGCGAGAAGTTTTAAATCCATCCTTTCTATCGCCGATCTGGATAATGGTGTCTTTTCCAATAAATATTCCATTTTTGAAATTATAGCTGGTCACATAATTAAAGGATCCATTTCCTTCCATAAATTCTGCTACTATTAGTTTTTGGATTTTATCTTGAGCAGAAAGTATGAGATGGTTGGTTATAAAAAGGATTAATAGGAATATTCTCATAATTATATAGTTTAATTATTAGTGATTAATGCTCTTTATTTAGCTAACAAAGGATATATTTCACTTTCAATATGCGCTTCTTCTATCAGCATAGCAAGTTGTTTAACTTTTTTAGGATTTGAAGTCGCTAAATTATTTTGTTCGAACGGATCTTTGTCAATATTATATAGCTCATAGTAAGAATCTTTAGGTGATCCGACTTTCTGTTTAATCAATTTCCAGCTTTTGGATAGAACTGCTTGTCTTCCTCCATCTTCATGAAATTCCCAATACAAATATTTATGTTTCTTTTGCTTTGTATTCTTTACGAGTGTCGGCAAAAAAGATATGCCATCATTTTGAGTAGATGGTGTTAAATTAGCGAGTTCTAATATAGTGTTGTACACATCCCAAAATGCTCCAACATGTTTAATATCTTGATTGGGAGCAATTTTGTTTTTCCAATTTACGATTAGTGGAGTACGTACACCTCCTTCATATAGCGACCTTTTGACGCCTTTAAAACCTGCTGTACTGTTGAAAAAATCAGGATCAGCTCCACCTTCACGATGTGCACCGTTGTCACTTGTAAATAGGATAATTGTATTTTCGCGCAATCCTAATTCATCAAGTTTTTCTATTATTTGACCCACGTAAGCATCCATTCGAGTGATCATTGCAGCATAGGTCGCGCGTGGCTTGTCCACAGAAGCATATCCACCTATGGTTGCATTTGGCCCATAATCTTGACCTTTGTGTGGAGTCTCCACAAAAGCATTTTCATACATTTTGAAATATTCATCATCAGGGCCAGCTAATTCAGCATGAGGCAATACTGTAGGAACAAAAAGGAAGAATGGTTTTTGTTTATTGTCATCAATAAATTTCAACGTCTGTTCTTGAATAAGAGTAGGCGCATAATGAACTTTGTCTGCTAAATTATTTCCAGCAAGGATCACACGTTTGTCATTGTGCCACAAATGCGTAGGGTAGTAGCGGTGTGATTGTCGCTGACAATTATATCCATAAAAGGTATCGAATCCTTTGAGGTTAGGATCTCCGCTAGTTCCGACCATTCCAAGTCCCCATTTCCCAAATGCTCCAGTTACATATCCATTTTGCTGTAGATCCATCGCAAAAGTTCGTATGGAGTCAGCTAAGGGTTCTTGACCTTCGGGCTCGATTTCTTTGTTTCCACGCACATAAGTATGACCTGTATGCTTTCCTGTCATTAAAGACGCGCGTGAGGGTGCACATACAGAAGTGCCAGCATAGAATTGGGTGAATTTTGCGCCCTGCTGAGCCAATTTGTCTATATTTGGTGTTTTGATTTTAGTTTGGCCATACGCACCAAGATCCCCAATACCTAAATCATCCGCCATTATAAACACAATATTTGGGTTCCTAGTTTGCCCATTCACTGATATGGCTAATGTAAATAGGATAATTGTAATAAATTTGCTTATTTTCTGCATTTAGCTAAAATTATTCTATGAAAAAATAAAATGTAATCCAATAAATAGATTTTAAATTTATAAAATTTTAGTTAAAATTATTGTGTAATATTTAAAATACATAGCATTAATAATTCTTATGTATTCCCATAAAAAGTGAATCAGATTTTTTTCATGGATAAATATAAGTAAGAATAACGAATTGATTCTTATTCAATTTATTATATTTTGATGCACAACATAACTGTTAATTTATTAAACATAAAAAGGTTCTTTTCATTGCTGAAAAGAACCTTTTTACGAAAGGAGAATTATTAAAATATTATCCTTCTGATGTATTTAAGAATACAAACTTGCCATCGAACACATCCAATTGAATAATTGAATCTGAAGTTACTTTGCCAGCTAATATTTCTTTGGACAATTCGTTCAAAATTCGTTTTTGAATAACACGTTTCAATGGACGTGCACCGTAAATCGGATCGTAACCCAACTGTGCTAACCAATCCAAAGCTTCTTCTGTCGCTGTCAATTGAATATTTTGTTCAGCCAATTGACGAGTAACGTGATGGAACTGCATACGTACAATATCTCCGATTTCATTTCTGCTCAACGGAGTGAACATAATGATCTCATCAATACGGTTCAAAAACTCAGGACGAATAGATTTTTGTAATAATTCAAAAACTTCGTCTTTTGTTTTCGCTATGATCTCATCACGATTCACCTCTGTCAGCGTAGAGAAATTCTCTTGGATAATGTGCGAACCTGTATTCGAAGTCATGATGATAATTGTATTTTTGAAGTTTACGACACGACCTTTGTTGTCAGTCAAATGTCCATCATCCAATACTTGTAACAAAATGTTAAATACGTCCGGATGCGCTTTTTCAATCTCATCCAATAACACAACAGAATAAGGACGACGACGAACTGCTTCAGTCAATTGACCACCTTCATCATAACCCACATATCCTGGAGGCGCACCGATCAATCGTGATACCGAATGACGTTCTTGATATTCTGACATGTCGATACGTACCAAGGCTTGCTCATCATCGAATAAGAACTCAGCTAAAGCTTTTGCTAATTCCGTTTTACCTACCCCCGTAGTACCTAAGAAGATAAATGATCCAATAGGACGTTTAGCATCACTTAAACCAGCTCGTGAACGACGGATAGCATCCGAAATCGCTTCAATAGCTTCTTCTTGACCAGCAACACGTTTGTGTAATTCTGTTTCTAAGTTTAACAATTTCTCACGTTCCGATTGTACCATTTTGCTTACTGGAATACCAGTCCAACGGGATACCACATCTGCGATATCTTCAGCGGTAACTTCTTCTTTCAGCATACGTGAGCTTTTTTGTTTTTCGCTTAGTTCAGCTTTCAATTTTTCTACCGTATCTTGTGCTTCTTTGATTTTTCCGTAGCGTAATTCAGCAACTTTACCATAATCACCTGCACGTTCGGCTTGATCAGCTTCTAATTTATAGTTCTCTATATTTTGCACTTCTTGGTTCACGCGATCAACGAGTGTTTTCTCGGCTTGCCAAGCTGCTTTCAACGAATCACGTTCAGCCGAAAGATTCGCAATAGTCTCCGATAATTCAGCTACCTTTTTCTCATCTTTCTCGCGTTTGATCGCTTCACGCTCAATTTCTAGTTGCATGATACGACGATCTAATTCATCAACAGCTTCTGGCACCGAATCCATTTCCAAACGCAATTTAGAAGCCGCTTCATCGACTAAGTCAATCGCTTTATCTGGTAGGAAACGATCTGTGATATAACGTTGTGATAGTTCCACAGCCGCTATAATCGATTCGTCGAGAATACGCACTTTGTGGTGCGTTTCGTAACGTTCTTTCAAACCACGAAGGATTGAAATAGCATCTTGTGTATCCGGTTCTTCGACCATCACCTTTTGGAAGCGACGCTCAAGGGCTTTATCCTTTTCAAAATATTTTTGGTACTCATTCAGCGTTGTCGCACCGATAGCACGCAATTCTCCACGCGCTAAAGCAGGTTTCAAGATATTAGCGGCATCCATTGCGCCTTCGCCACCACCTGCGCCAACTAATGTATGAATCTCATCGATGAATAAGATGATTTCTCCATCAGAATCCGACACCTCTTTTACCACAGCTTTCAAGCGCTCTTCAAATTCACCTTTATATTTCGCCCCAGCAATCAATGCTCCCATATCTAGGGAGAATACAGTCTTAGATTTCAAATTTTCTGGTGCGTCACCTTTGATGATACGATGCGCAATACCTTCAGCAATCGCAGTTTTACCTACACCTGGCTCACCGACCAATATTGGATTATTCTTCGTTCTACGCGATAGAATCTGCATCACACGCCGAATTTCTTCATCACGTCCGATTACAGGATCTAATTTTCCTGATTCTGCGAACTCATTCAAGTTGCGTGCGTATTTGCCTAATGCATTATATGTAGCTTCTGCATTTGGGTCTGTCACTCTATTATTTCCTCTCAATTCTTTTATAGCTAATTTTAAATCTTTTTCATTTATTCCTTGATCTTTTAAGAGACTCCCCACTTTGTCTGAAGAGGAGAGAAGTGCTAATAAAAGATGTTCTATTGACACATATTCGTCATTAAATTCTTTCAAATAGCTTTGTGCTTTCTGAAGAACTGATGCCGCATTATTACTTAGATAAATATTGCTTCCCGATACCTTTGGTAATGCATCTACCAGTTTATCGGTTTCCGTGCTAATGTAATTGCTATTTGCATTAAGCTTTTTAAGTAAATGCGAAATAACATTTTCATCGACGCTTAGTAATGCTTTTAGTATATGTGCAGGCTCAATTGCTTGTTGCTGATTTGCTGTCGCAATTTCTGAAGCCTTTTGTATGGCTTCCTGAGCTTTGATAGTGTAATTGTTAAAATTCATATCTGTTTTCCTTTCGGTTTACATACATATTTTAACAAATGGAATGCCTATAGGTTTTGGAAGTATAAAATCGGAAATTTTGTCTGTTATGAATAAATTATAAGGACATTATTTCAGATTGTTTATTAGAATAATGAAGTTTTGGCAAAAAATAAAGCGCAAGGATCATCTTGCGCTTTTCAAATTTTGTATGGGCTATATTATTAGCCTAAGTAAGATTTTAAAATTTTGCTACGAGAAGTGTGACGTAGACGTTGTAATGCTTTGTCTTTGATTTGACGTACACGCTCTCTTGTTAAATTAAATTTTTCACCGATTTCCTCAAGTGATAGTGGGTGATTTGATCCTAAACCGAAGAATAATACGATAATCTCTCTTTCTCTTTCTGTCAATGTAGATAGGGAACGTTTGATTTCTTCTGATAATGACTCGTCGATCAATGAACTATCTGTATCTGGGTCAGAGTTTTCCAATACATCTAATAGTGTATTCTCTTCACCTTGTACAAATGGTGCATCCATTGAAACGTGTCTACCCGAATTACTCAATGTATCCGAAACTTTATCTACCGTAGTTTCTAAGATATCTGCTAATTCTTCTGGAGAAGGCTCGCGTTCGTACTCTTGTTCTAATTTTGAGAAAGCTTTGCTGATTTTGCTCAATGAACCAACCTGGTTCAAAGGTAAACGAACGATACGTGATTGTTCAGCGATAGCTTGCAAAATAGATTGACGAATCCACCACACCGCATAAGAGATGAATTTAAAACCTTTTGTTTCGTCAAAACGTTTTGCTGCTTTGATTAGGCCTAAGTTACCTTCGTTAATCAAGTCACCTAAAGTAAGACCTTGATTCTGATATTGTTTAGCTACAGAAACGACGAAACGTAAGTTGGTTTTTGTTAATTTCTCTAATGCCACTTGATCCCCCTCGCGAATACGTTGAGCCAAGATTACCTCTTCTTCAGCAGTAATCAAGTCAACTTTACCAATTTCATGTAAATACTTGTCAAGAGATTGTGATTCACGATTCGTGATCGATTGTGTAATTTTGAGCTGTCTCATTAATTTTTATACCTTTTTTCTGGATGTTGCAAAAATACGAAAAAAACAAGTCTTTTCGTGTAATAATTTTGTAATTTATTGCTTCATTATGAGGAAGTTGTGAATCGTATTGAAGTGTTTACTTTACTTCAAAAATCATTCCAAAAAATATTAAATAATGTTAACGTTCCATTATAAAGCAATAAATAATTTTTGTTTCATAATTAAAACCTTTTTGTCGCTAAAATGTTTTTTCAATATAAAATTATATTAAATGAAAAAGTTAATTATCCGCTTAGATCAGGTTATGGCTAAAAGAAGAATGTCACTTAATGAATTGAGTGAACATGTAGGGATTACTTTATCAAATCTGTCAATATTAAAAAATAATAAAGCTAAAGCTATTCGTTTATCCACATTGGCAGCCATTTGCAAGGCTTTAGACTGCCAACCTGGAGATATAATAGTGTATGAAGAAGATTGATTTTTTAATTAATGATAGATTTATTTCTCAAACCGATATCCTTTTAAAAATTCATTTATTTCCATACGTTTTTTGCCTTCAATTTGAATCATTTTCAAATTGATAAAGCCATCATTTGTGGCAAATTTTAAATACGTTTTACAATCGGTTTCGTAAGTTCCAGACTCTTTCTGATGGGATTGAATTTCTTTTTCTGCCTCATAGACTTTAAGCACTTTCCCATGTAAATATGTGAAGGCTGTAGGATAGGGGCTTAATCCACGTATAAGGTTGTAGATTTTTTCTGTGGAATTATTCCAGTCAATTAGACAATCTTCTTTGAAAATTTTAGGAGCATGTTTCAGTTGCTCTACGTTAAAGTCTTCTTGTGGAATAGGCTTTATCGTATTATTACGAAGACCTTCAATTGTTTTGATTAACGTTTCGGCTCCGGCGTTCATTAATTTATCATGAAGTATTCCGGCATTATCTGTTTCGGCAATATCTACTTTTGTCGCCAAAAGAATATTTCCTGTATCTATTTCATGTTGTAGAAGGAAGGTAGTTACACCGGATTGTTTTTCACCATTAATTACAGCATGGTTGATAGGCGCGGCACCACGATACTGAGGAAGCAAGGACGCATGTACATTTATTGTTCCCATAGGAGGCATATTCCAGACCATTTCTGGTAACATTCGGAAAGCAACTACGACTTGCAGGTCTGCATTATAGGACTTTAACTCTTCAATGAATTGAGGATCTCTCAATTTTTCGGGTTGCAGTACAGGTAATGCATTTGCTTCCGCAAATACTTTAACAGCAGATTTGTTTAATTTTTGTCCTCTACCAGCTGGTTTGTCTGGAGCAGTAATCACAGCAACAACATTTTCTCCAGCATCAAGCAAAGCTTTTAGTGAAGCTACTGCAAAATCTGGAGTTCCCATAAAAACGATACGCATATATTCTTATTACTTTTATTTTAAAACGGTATAACTTGAATTTGTCAAGTGCCAAAAATTATTAACTTTGCGAAGTTACAAAATAATATTGCAGGTTGAATTTTCCTTTATTTTTAGCCAATAGAATAAATATAAAAGGTCAACGGACTTTTTCAAAACTTATTGTTCGTGTCACAATAGGCGCGTTGTCTATTGCCATAATAGCTATTCTATTATCTGTCGCTATCCTTCGAGGGTTCAAAGAAGAAATTACCACGAAGCAACGTGGTTTTTTTGGTGATATTGTGGTAACTAAACAGACATTGGCGGATTATGAGCTGATGCCAGTCTTCTTGAGTGATTCCCAAACTACTCAAATACTTTCTATTCCAAATATCGAATCCATAAACGGTTTTGCGACTAAAGTAGGTATAATCAATGTCAATTCAGAGGTCGAAGGAGTGATGTTAAAAGGCGTTGAACCGAACTATGATCAGCGTTTTTTGAAAAGCTCTTTAGTTGACGGCGAAATTTTAGATTTGAATGCAGAAAATGCTGAACAACAACTTTTAGTATCTTATTACTTAGCTAATCGCTTAAATTTAAAAGTTGGTGATGATGTCATCATGTCCTTTGTTCAGGAGAATAGAACGCGTAAGCGCAAATTTCTGATAAAGGGAATTTATCGTACCAATTCGGATGATTGGGACAAAAATTATGTGGTAGGTTCTATCGAAATTATTCGGAAGATGAATCATCTGCTTGTGAATGAAACAGGCGCCTATGAGATTCGCGTAAAAGATTTTAAGCAGCTCGAGCACTCCACTGAAGCAGTGAATGAGGCATTGCCGGTATCATTGAAAGCGACAAATGTCATAGAATATTGGGCGGATGTGTTCAATTGGCTTGAAATGCTAGATATGAATGATGATATCATATTTGTACTGATGGTAATAGTGGCAGTTATTAATATGATTTCCTCTTTGCTGATCACGATTTTGGAACGTACCAATATGATAGGAATTTTGAAAGCTTTAGGTATGAATAATACAGCCTTGCGTAAAGTGTTTATGATGAATTCTTTGTATATCATTGGGTATGGTCTTTTGATTGGAAATGTAGTGGCGATGGTAGCTTATTTTTTCCAACGAACAACACACTTTTTCAAACTAGATCCAAGTATTTATTACTTAGAGTTTGTTCCTATGCATATTGATTTTCTAACAGTAGTTATCTTAAATATATCTGTTATTGTATTGGTTTTCTTGACCACGATCATTCCTTCGATGTTAATTACGCGAATATCTCCTATAAAAACTATTCAGTTTAAATAAATACTCGATCGTTGTATTCCGAAATGCCGTCTTTTTTTTGTATTTTAACTGCGGAGAATACTTCTTCAAAGTTGAATAGAAAAAATTATAGCAGATATCGATGAATAACAAAGTATTAGACCATTTAATTCATGCTTTTCAGGCTCCGCTTACCAATCCCGTTTTAATTTTTTCTTTAGTATTACTTATTATTCTATTATCGCCTATTTTACTAAGACCGATTCGCGTTCCTGGGATTATTGGTTTGATTATAGCTGGGGTAATTATTGGTCCTCATGGTTTAAATTGGTTAGAAAAGAATTCAGCTGTTAATTTATTCTCTACCATAGGTCTGCTTTATATTATGTTTATTGCCGGACTTGAATTAGATATGAATGAATTCAAGAAAACCAAACATAAAAGCGGTCTTTTTGGATTTTTCACCTTTATAATCCCGATAATAATCGGTTTTCCTGTGTGTTTTTACGGGTTAGGGTATGATCTGTTGCCTAGCATTCTGATAGCGAGTATGTTTGCTACACATACCTTGGTTTCCTATCCAATTGTGAATCGCTATGGTATTTCGAAACACGAAGCGGTAGCCATTACTATAGGTGGAACCATTCTTACAGACACTGCAGTGTTGATTATTTTGGCTGTTATCACAGGGGCTTCACAAGGAAATATTAATCAAGAGTTTTGGGTTACATTGGGTGTATCATTTGCTGTTTTTCTTCTGATTATGTTTGGTGTAATTCCCCGCATTGCCAAATGGTTTTTCCAACGAGTAGAATCAGAGAAGACCGGACATTATATTTTTGTACTTACTGTAGTTTTCTTCTCCGCATTTATGGCCGAAATGGCAGGACTAGAGCCGATTATTGGAGCATTCGTAGCAGGTTTAGCATTAAATAAGTTAATACCGCATTCTTCAGCTTTGATGAATCGTATTGAATTTATTGGAAACGCTATTTTTATTCCTTTCTTCTTGATATCGGTAGGGATGATTGTAGATATCAGTGTACTTACCAAGGGTCCAATGGCATTGATAGTGGCAGGTACACTTACTGTCGTGGCTGTTTTAGGAAAGTTTCTTGCTGCCACCGCTACGCAATTAACCTTCAAATATTCTTCCAGTCAGCGCAATCTAATTTTCGGATTGAGCAATGCGCACGCTGCAGCTACATTAGCCGTGATCATGGTGGGGCACAGCAATGGCTTAATTGATGAAAATGTCTTGAATGGTACGATTGTATTAATATTGATAACCTGTATTATAGCCTCTATGGTGACTGAAAGTGCTTCTAAAAAAGTTGTACGAGAAGGACATCAGGATGATGAGCATATCGAGCATGTCGAAGAATCAGAAGAACAAATCATGATTCCATTGGCTAATATGAACAATATGGAACCTATATTGGATTTTGCGGCATTGATACGTTCCAAAAAATCGCACTATCCAATAAGTATAGTTAGTGTGGTGAAAGACAATGAACAGGCCGAAATAAATGTACAGGAAGCTAAACGCAATTTGGAAAGTACGGCTAAATATGCTTCTGGTTCAGAAACGGAAGTCGAATTGCTAACCACTGTAGATATTAATATTCCGGCAGGTATCGCCCGCATGTCGAAAAAAGTATTGGCTGACTGTATTATAATGGGTTGGCCTAGTGTTGCTTCCTTTGTTGAAAAAATCGTAGGAGAAAAAGCAGAAAGTATCCTGAATAATACTGATACCACGCTCTTTATGTGTAAAATTGAGAAACCTTTAATTTCTCATCGTTCCATTACTGTTTTTGTTCCGCCTTTGGCAGAGTCTGAGGTCGGTTTTGAATATTGGATGGACAAAATTTTAAAATTGGCTCGAGAATTGTCCCTTCCAATTTGCTTTGTGTGTGATTCGCGTACAGAAGAATATATTCAACAGCTTAAAAAAAGCCTTAAATCTTCTGTGAAAATGACATTTGGAAACTACGAAGATTGGGATAATATTTATGGTGTAGCTACTTATAGTAACTCCGATTCTTTACTTGTTTTTGTATCTTCAAGACAAGGTGAAGTTTCCTACAGGGATTCATTAGATGGCTTAGCAAAACGTGTAGGTCGTTATTATAAAAACCAGAATTTGATATTGATTTTCCCAAGTCGACAAGAAAATCAACATATCGACGAGTACGAATCTATTCAAACTTCGCCATTATTCCGCAAAATCACACGCGAAATTGGTAATATATTTAATAAAGAGAAATCCAACTAAAACTATTTATTATGGGCGAAAAAATCACAATGGGAAACAATGGTGTGTTAAATGTTCCTAATACACCAATAATACCTTTTATTATAGGAGATGGAATAGGACCAGACATTTGGAATGCTGCCGTTCGTGTATTTGATGAAGCAGTACAGAAAGTCTATTCTGGAGAAAGAGCGATTGAATGGAAAGAAGTTTTAGCTGGTGAAAAGGCTTTTAATACAACAGGAAGTTGGCTTCCTGAAGAAACATTAGCTACTTTCAAAGAATATTTAGTCGGAATTAAAGGACCGTTGACTACGCCGATTGGAGGAGGTATTCGTTCGTTGAATGTTGCTTTGCGCAAAGAGTTGGATTTATATGTATGTCTTCGTCCCACAAAATGGTACGAAGGAGTTCCTTCTCCCGTTAAACGACCGCAAGATGTGAATATGGTGATCTTTCGTGAGAATACAGAAGATATTTATGCAGGAATTGAGTTTGCTGCAGGTACCTCGGAGTCAAAGCAATTACAGCATTACCTCTTGAACGATTTAAATGTTGATTATTCTTTCAATGAAAATACAGGTGTAGGTATTAAAATCGTTTCGGAAGAAGGTTCAAAACGTTTAGTTCGCTCGGCAATTGAATATGCTATTACGCATAAATTACCGTCAGTGACAATTGTTCATAAGGGTAATATTATGAAATATACCGAAGGGGCTTTCAAGAATTGGGGTTTTGAGGTAGCGGAAACAGAATTTGCAGAGTATACCTATACATGGGGACAGTGGGAGAGAACTAAAACGGAAAAGGGTCAAGAAGTTGCCAACACTGAACAAAAAGAGGCTGAATTAGCTGGCAAAATCATTATTAAAGATATCATTGCGGATAATTTTTTACAACAAATATTATTAGCGCCGAAAGATTATGCTGTTGTTGCGACATTAAATTTAAATGGAGATTATATTTCGGATGCTTTGGCAGCAATGGTAGGGGGTATAGGTATTGCTCCTGGAGCAAATATCAATTACAAAACTGGTCACGCTATTTTCGAAGCTACACATGGTACGGCTCCTCGATTTGCTAATACCAATACGATGAATCCTTCATCAGTGATATTGAGTGGAGTTATGATGCTGGAATATTTGGGTTGGCAAGAAGCGGCAGATAAGATTGTTGAAGCTCTTTCTCAAACAATAAAGGATAAAACCGTTACAATAGATTTTTATAACTTGATGGAGAATGCAACCTTATTGAAAACAAGTGAGTTTGCAGATAAAATAATAGCGAAGCTTTAAAATGTTATACGAAGAATTACCTGCTTTTGTACGTGAGTCAACGGTATTAAGTGAAGAGGAAAAAATAAAACTGACAACTGTAGATTCACTTCCTTCGGAATTGGAAGTAGATTCATTTCGAATGCTTTCGAATATACAAGAATTAACAAATGCCTTTATTGGAGATGAGAGTACCAGAAATGTACATTTACAAGAAAAGGCAAAAGAATTTATTGCGATAAATGATATTCTTTCGGCATGGAAAGTGATTTTACTATAATAATAGTAAAATCACTTTTATTAGCTAAACATATTGTCTGAATCTCTAAAGAAGAAATAATAGATAATAGCCAATATTATAATAGCAATTATAATCACGAGAATAATATTCTTACCAGCTGGCTTATCACCCTCTTCTTCATTCACAACATCAGGGACTTTTCCTTCCCAATCTTTTTGTTCATTTTTTTCTTCTTGCATAGTAGTATATAATTGTTGCTATAAATAGAACAATCTTTATGCTAAGAAGTTTGATTTGTGCTAAAAAAGAAAAAGCTCAACCTTTGAAAGATTGAGCTATATTTTTATACTTATTTAAGAATCTTAGCTTTCTTTGAAATAATGTCTTATCTCGTTTCTCAAGTTATAGTTTGAAGCCATTACTTCACCGTATGCACCAGCAGTACGGATAGCCATTAAATCACCACGTTTGCTAACTGGTAATTCTACTTCTTTGCCAAAGCAATCCGAACTTTCGCAGATAGGTCCCACCACATCGTAGTTTAGTACTTTATCTTCTGAAGATATTTCTCCAATTTTCTCAATTTTGTGGTAAGCTTGATATAAAGCAGGACGCATTAATTCAGTCATACCTGCATCCAGGATTAAGAAGTTTTTCTTTTGACCACTTTTCGTATAAAGGACTTTGCTGACTAATGTGCCACATTGTGCTACCAAGGCTCTTCCTAATTCGAAATGCACTTCATGCTGTGCGGTACGTTCCAAGAATTTGTCGAAGACGTCAAAGTAAGCTTCAAAATCAGGAATCGGATTTTCATCAGGATTTTTGTAATCTACACCTAATCCACCGCCGACATTGATTACTTTGATGTAAGTACCACGTTCTTCAAAGAAGTTTTTCCATTCGTTAACTTTCACACAAAGGCTTTTGAAAACATTCATATCTGTAATCTGAGAACCCACATGGAAATGCAATCCAATTAAATTGATATTCGCACAGTTTTTAATTACTTCAGCGGCCTTTTCCAATTCCGAATTAGGTACACCAAATTTATTCTCGTCCAATCCTGTAGTAATGTAATGGTGTGTATGTGCATCGACATTTGGATTGATGCGCAACGAAACATTTGCTTTTTCGCCAACTTGCTCTGCCAATTCATTGATCACCTCCAGCTCTTGGATAGATTCTACATTGAAAGCAAAGATTTGATTCTTTAAAGCGGAAATAATCTCTTTGTCAGATTTTCCAACACCAGCAAAAGTAATTTTATCAGCTGAAAATCCGAGCTCAATAGACTTTTCTACTTCATTACCACTTACACAATCTGCCCCAAAACCTTTGGATTGAATAACGGATAAAATTCTGTCATTGAAATTTGCTTTCAATGCATAATGAATGTGAAAATTACGTTTGTCCGCAGCTTTTTTGGCTATGTCAAGCGTACGTTCTAACAATGTTAAATCGTAGAAATAAAACGGTGTCTCTTGCTGAGAAAGACTTTCTTGTATGTGTTTATTTTGAAACATATGGTAGATCTTCAGCTATTAAAATAATCTATTGTGTAATGAACGTAAAGCTTCAGTTTTGTGTTTTGAATCTAATAAGATAGAAACATTGTAATCCGAACCACCATATGAAATCATACGGATAGGCAAGTGTTTTACAGCATCTAACACGCGCGCTGCATAACCGTGCGTATTTGCTCCAAAATCACCAACCACGCAAATGATAGTTTGTCCTTCATCTACACCTACTTTACCAAAAACTTCTACTTCTTTGATAATTTCCAATAAATTGCTTGTGTCGTCAATTGACATCGAAACAGCCACTTCGGAAGTTGTGATCATATCAATTGGAGTTTTGTAACGCTCGAAGATTTCAAATACTTTACGTAAGAAACCGTAAGCTAATAACATACGTGAAGAGTGGATGTGAATAGCTGTAATACCATCTTTAGCGGCGATAGCACGAATAGAACCTTTTTCAGCCCCATTTTTAGAAATCAAAGTTCCTTGGGCTGTAGGATCCATAGTATTTAAAAGACGTACAGGTACATTGTATTTTTGAGCAGGGAATACCGATTGTGGATGTAAGATTTTTGCACCAAAATAAGCTAATTCGGCAGCTTCATCAAAACTCAAATTCGCAATGGGTTTTGTGCCCGAAACTACGCGAGGGTCATTATTGTGCATGCCGTCGATATCTGTCCATATTTGAACTTCTTCGGCTTTGATAGCTGCTCCGATTAATGATGCTGTATAGTCAGAACCACCACGACGCAAGTTGTCAATTTCGCCGAAAGAATTTCTACAGATATACCCTTGCGTAATGAAAAGTGTGTTTTCAGAGTTCTGTTCTAAGAACGGAGTTATTTTTTCTGTGATGTATTCAACAATAGGTTCGTTATCCTCGTCAATTTTCATGAAATCCAATGCTGGCAATAAAACCGATGGTACGTTGATCTCCGTAAGGTGCAAATGCCACAGGGTAGTGGACAACAATTCACCTTGCGCCAGAATGATTTTTTCTTCTGTCGGTGTGAATACGTCGTGATTTCCGAAATCCGAGATTAAGTTAAAGTGATAATCAATTAATTCTTTACCTTTTTGAAGACCTTCAGGAGTAGTGAATAATTCTTTGATTAAATCTTCGTATTTATCCTTATGTGCCTTTATTAATTCTAAAGCTTTTGACTTATCTCTATCCGATAATGCTTGAGAAATCTCTACCAATGCATTTGTTGTGCCTGACACTGCAGACAACACAACGATCTGACGCTCATTAGGGTTTACTATATCCAACAACCCTTTGATGCGTGCTGCACTTCCTACCGAAGTACCACCAAATTTTAAAACTTTCATGTTATAATTAGTAAGTATTTTTTGAATCTGTTAAAAATATTGCGACAAATATACATATACAAAAATGCGGCACAAAATGCTAATAAGCCCTTGTGCCGCATAAGTTTTATGCGGAAGAATTACTTCTTCAGATTATCAATAAGCAATTGAGCAAGCTCTTCACCGATACGCTCTTGCGCTTCGTTAGTAGCAGCACCAATATGTGGCGTCAAAGACACCTTAGGGTGTTTCAGCAAATCAACACGTGGAGTAGGTTCGTCATCAAATACATCCAAACCTGCGAAAGCAACTTTACCCGAATTTAACGCATTGATTAATTCTAATTCATCAATTACACCACCGCGAGAAGCGTTTACTAAACCAACACCATCTTTCAATAATGCAAATTCTTCTTTACCTATTGCTGGTTTATCCAAGAAAGGAACGTGCAATGATATAAAATCAGAAACAGCGAACAAGTCGTTCAATTCCAATTGTTTTACTGGAATATCAACAGTTACATTACCTGAGAAATCTAATGTCAACGCTTTAGGTCCTTCGAACAAATCGTAGTACACTACGTCCATTCCCATACCTAAAGCAATTTTAGCTGTTTCGCGACCGATACGACCAAAACCTACAACACCTAAAGTTTTACCTTTCAACTCTACACCAGCAGCGTATTGTTTTTTCAACGCAGCAAAATTTACATTACCATCAACCGGCATTTTGCGATTTGAATCGTGTAAGAAACGTACACCTGTTAATAAGTGTGCGAATACTAATTCTGCTACAGAGTGAGAAGAAGCTGCAGGCGTATTGACAACTGCGATACCTTTAGAGCGAGCATATTCTACATCGATATTGTCCATACCTACACCACCACGGCCAATAGCTTTGATATTTGGACACGCATCGATTAATTCTTTACGAACTTTAGTCGCACTACGTACAGTAATAGCGTCGTATTCGTTTAATCTGTCTGCTAATTCTGCCTGAGGGATATGGTTAGTATCTACAGTGAAACCAGCATTTTCTAATATTGTTTTACCGATAGGATCAATCCCATCATTGGCTAATATTTTCATTTAATTTAGTTTTATTATTTGTGACTCTCTTCAAACTCGCGCATAGTATCCACTAAAGCATTGATTGATGTAATGCTCAACGCATTGTAAATCGAAGCTCTAAAACCACCTATCGAACGGTGACCTTTGATACCGATCAAGTTACGTTGTTTAGCCAAAGCTAAGAATTCTGCTTCTAATTCTGGTGTATCCATTACAAAAGTAACATTCATTCTAGAGCGGTCTTCTACAGCAGCAGTACCTGTGAAGAATGGATTTCTTTCTATTTCATCGTACAAAGTACGTGCTTTAATAATGTTTTCTTGCTCGATAACTTTGATACCACCTTTAGCTTTCAACCAACGTAAATTCAACATAGAAACATAGATGGAATAAACAGGAGGCGTGTTGTACATTGAGCCAGCTTTAGCGTGTTCTTGGTAGTTGAATATAGTAGGGATAGTACGGCCTGATTTACCTAATAGATCGTTTTTAACGATTACTAAAGTAACACCCGCAGGTCCCATATTTTTTTGCGCACCTGCATAGATTAAATCATATTCAGCTACATTGATTTCTCTACTCAAAATATCCGAAGACATATCAACTACTGTAGGAATAGTTGTTTTTGGTTTTTCAAAAACTTCCGTTCCGTAGATTGTATTATTTGACGTAAAATGGAAATAAGTAGCATCCGAAGGAATTTCGAAATTTTTTGGAACATAGGTATAGTTGCTGTCTTTTGAAGAGGCAACAATCTCAATTTGTCCAAAGTTCTTTGCTTCTTTAGCGGCTTTACTAGCCCACACACCTGTATCCAAGTATGCAGCTTTACCACCTTCAGGCAATAAGTTCATCGGTACCATCGCAAATTGTTGGCTTGCACCACCTTGCAAAAATAGAACCGAATAGTCTTCTGGAACATTTAATAATTCGCGAACTAAGCTTTCAGTCTCTGCTACAACCTCTTCAAACTCTTTAGAGCGGTGAGAGATCTCTAATATCGATAAACCTGTATTATTGAAGTCAAGAACTGCCTTTGCAGCCTCTTGAAATACCTCTTGAGGTAAGATACATGGTCCTGCTCCAAAATTATGTTTCATTACTATTTGTGTTTGTTTTAATTTTTATCGGCAAATATAACAGCTTTTTTAATTAATTGTCAAAATAAAATGGTATTCTTTGTGAAAAATTCATCAATTAATAGTTTTTTGTAAAATTAAAACATCAAAATGACAAATTGATTAGTGGACTAACTGTCCCCTAAGGAGTTATAAAACACGAAATTAGAACTGCGAAGAATATCTACATTTCAGGCTAAATCAAAGGAAGTTTTATTACCTCAAAAGTCCTTATTGTCGATAAAAAATTGTAACTTCGCGAGGTATCGTATTATAGTAATTCGTATCAAAAAATTAGTTTTACAGATTCCTATTTAAAATATGGCTGAAGAAACAGAAAATGACAATAATTTAGTTCCTGCTAACGACAGGATCGTAAAAATCAATATCGAAGACCAAATGAAATCTGCCTACATCGATTACTCGATGTCGGTTATTGTGTCTCGTGCTTTGCCTGATGCAAGAGATGGTCTTAAACCTGTACACAGACGTGTATTATATGGTATGGATGGACTAGGAGTAACTTCTGGAAAACCATATAAAAAGTCTGCCCGTATCGTAGGGGAAGTATTAGGTAAGTACCACCCACATGGTGACTCTTCGGTCTATGATACCATGGTACGTATGGCGCAACACTGGTCTATGCGCTACCCAATGGTAGATGGTCAAGGTAACTATGGTTCCTTGGATGGTGATCCACCAGCAGCTATGCGTTATACAGAAGCACGTCTTCGCAAGGTTGCGGAAGAGATGTTAGCCGATCTGAAAAAAGATACGGTTGATTTCCAACTAAACTTTGATGACTCCGAACAAGAGCCTACTGTATTACCAACACGTATTCCTAACTTATTGGTGAATGGTGCTTCGGGTATCGCTGTAGGTATGGCGACTAACATGGCTCCGCACAATTTGACAGAAGTAATCGATGGAACTATTGCTTATATAGATAATAGAGATATTGAGATTTCTGAGTTAATGCAACACATTAAAGCGCCAGATTTCCCAACAGGAGGTGTGATATATGGTCACTATGGTGTACGCGAAGCTTTCGAGACTGGTAGAGGTCGTATTGTAATGCGTGCCAAAGCAGAGATCGAAACTACGAAATCAGGTCGCGAAATTATTGTCGTAACAGAAATACCTTATTTGATTAATAAAGCAGATATGATTAAACGTACTGCAGAGTTGATCAATGAGAAAAAATTAGAAGGTATCTCAGAAATACGTGATGAATCGGCTAAAGATGTTCGTATTGTATACGAAGTAAAACGTGATGCAAATGCTAACGTGGTACTGAATAATCTATTCAAACATACTTCATTGCAATCCTCTTTCTCTGTGAATAACATTGCCTTAGTAAAAGGACGTCCAATGTTAATGAACTTGAAAGATATGATTCAAGCTTTCGTAGAACACAGACATGATGTAGTTGTACGTCGTACGAAATTTGAATTAGCAGAAGCTGAAAAGCGTGCACATATCTTAGAAGGATATTTGATCGCTTTGGATCATTTGGATGAAGTAATTAAGTTGATTCGTAATTCCGAAACACCAGAAGAAGCTCGTGTGGGCTTGATGGAGAAATTCGGTTTATCAGATATTCAGGCTCGCGCCATCCTTGATATGACGTTACGTCGTTTGACAGGACTAGAACGCGAGAAAATCAAAGAAGAATATGCTGAATTGATGAAGACTATCGATTACTTGAAACAAGTATTAGCGGACGAAGGTTTGCGTTATCAAATTATCAAAGACGAATTAATCGAAGTAAAAGAGAAATTTGGTGATGAGCGTCGTTCAGTTATTGTACATTCAGCTGAAGATATGACAATGGAAGACTTCATCGATGATGAAGAAGTCGTAATTACCATTTCGCATAATAGCTACGTAAAACGTACACCACTTTCTGAGTACAAACGTCAGGGTCGTGGTGGTAAAGGTTCTATCGGATCGAATACACGTGACGAAGACTTTACAGAACATATTATTACAGCTACGGCTCACAACTATATGTTGTTGTTCACGGAATCAGGACGTTGTTTCTGGTTGCGTGCATTCGAGATTCCTGAGGGAAGCCGTACTTCTCGCGGTCGTGCATTGCAAAACATCATTAACGTACCCAAAGAGGAGAAAATAAAAGCGTACATATTGGTGAAAAACTTGAAAGACCAAGAATACTTGGAAAACAACTTCATCATCATGTGTACTAAGCAAGGTACTATTAAGAAAACTTCACTAGAAGCTTATTCTCGTCCTCGTGCTAATGGTATCAATGCTATCAATATCAACGAAGGAGATCAGTTGATCGAAGCTTGTTTGACTAGCGGAAATAGTGAAATTGTAATGGCATTACGTTCTGGTAGAGCTATTCGTTTTAATGAATCTACGGTACGTCCAATGGGTAGAACGGCTACAGGTGTTCGTGGTGTGACTTTAGCACACGAAAAAGATGAAGTAGTTGGCATGATTAGTGTTAATAGTTCTGAAGTATCTGTTTTGGTGGTTTCCGAAAAGGGCTATGGTAAACGTACGGATCTTGATGATTACCGTATCACTAACCGTGGAGGTAAAGGAGTCAAAACCATTAACGTAACAGAGAAAACAGGTGAATTGGTTGCAATTAAAGATGTGACGGATAATGATGACTTAATGATTATCAACAAATCTGGTATTGTGATTCGTATAGGTGTGGATACATTACGTGTAATGGGACGTGCAACACAAGGTGTTCGTTTGATTACATTGAAAGAAAACGATGAAATTGCATCTATCACGAAAGTTGCCCGCGAAGAAGAGGAAGAATTAGAAATAGAGGGTGAAGAAAGCGTAGAAGGCACAGAAGATTCAGCTGCAGATCAAGATAATAATTCGGTTTCAGAGGAATAAAAAAATATGAAAGCACTTACAGCTTCAATATTATTTGCATGCTTAAGTACAACTGTTGTAGCTCAATCCAATTACAAGGAGAGCTCCAACAGTTTTGCTAAGTATACTATCAAAGGTGAGTTCAAGGATTTGGAAAATGCTAAAAAATTCATTGATGCTGCCTACAAAACAAAACGTGATTCTTCATCGACAAAGAATAATATTCTTCGTGCGATGGTGTATAGCTCATTGGCTTATGCGGATTCGACACGTAAATTAAAAGGCGACAAAGACCATATCGATGCATCAATTGATGCCGTAAATCGTATTCGACAAAAAGATCGTTCTCATTACGAAAATGAGCTCAATTATGTGAATCAAAATCTTATTGCAGCTTATATTTATAAAGCAAATAAGGAGATTGAGAAAAACGAATACGAAAAAGCATACAACAGTTTTTTGGAAGTTGAACGTCTGGGATCCCAATCCGAAGATGTGTTACGTAATCTGGCATACCTATCAGCTCAAGCTGGCAAAACAGAGGAAGCTATCAATTATTACAAAAAATTAATAGTAGGTACGGAAGTAAATGCCTTGACGTACATCTCGCTTGCTAAACTTTATAAGACAAATAAGGACAACCAATCTTATTTGAGCACCTTACAAAAAGCAAGAGAACTTTATCCTGAAGACAAAACTATTCTTTTTCTTTTAGTAGAAGCATTTGCGGAAAACAAAAGCTATCAAGCAATTACACCAATCATTGCGGAAGCTATTAAATATGAGCCAGATAATATTGAATTGTATTATTTAGCAGGATTCTCCAACGAAAATGTTGGAAATATTGCGGAGGCTAAAAAATATTATGGAAAAGTTTTAGATTTGGATGATAACAATTACGATGCTAACTTAGCATTAGGTTTGATTCATTTGAATGAGTTTCTGAAAGATAAAAATAATTTGGAGGCCCAATATTCTGCTCAAGATTATTTGTTGAAAGCGAATGGTATTAAGCCTTATGCTGAAAATGCCTTAAAAGGATTAGCTTTGTTTTACGAAACATCCGATGACCAAGAACAATTAGATAGAGTGAAAACACTCTTGAATCAATTATCGAATAATTAAATACTAAACATATGAACATTAAAAAAGGAATTATTTTTACAGCCATATTCGTTTCGGCAGGTTCATTATTTGCCCAAACTGGAAATATCAAAAAGGCGCAAACTAATTTTCAAAAGTATTTTGAAGTTAAACAAGCAGGCACACCTCAATTAGGAACAACATATATCACGACAGCAAAAGAAGCTATTGATGCAGCTGTAGTACATGAAAAGACTAAAGAGTCTGCAGAAGCATGGACAATTTATTCATTAGTGTACGGTAACCTTGGCGCGGACAATAATAGCGAAGAGGATATCAGTAAAGCAAAAGAGGCTATTGCTAAAGCAAGATCTTTAGATACGGATAAGAAAAACGAAGAAAACATCAAAAATAGTGAGCACAACTTATATGCTTACAATTTTAACAAAGGTGTAGCTGCCTGGGACAAACAAGATTATCCTGGCGCATACAATGCTTTCTCTGATGCATTAACCTACATGCCAGGTGATACGACATTGACTTATTATGCAGGTATCGCAGCGGTGCAAAGTCAAGACTATCAAAAAGGCTTGGAGAAATACTTAGCTTTAGTAGATAGAAAAGATTATTCAGAGCACAAGAAAATTGTTAAAGACATTCCTAATTTATATTTGTCTTTAAGCGATACGACAAATGCGTTGAAATATGCTAGTGAAGCTGCTAAAATGTATCCTGAAGATAATGAGATAGCAAATCAAAATATCAACTACAATATTGCTTTAGGTAATACTACGGGTATAATGAGTGAGTTAAAATCTCAAATCGAAAAAGAGCCAACTAACAAAACATTGTATTTCTATTTAGGTATTGCAGAATCTTCTTTGGGTAATAATGAAACAGCTTTAGAAGCCTATAAAAAAGCGCTTGAAATTGATCCAAACTACGTAGATGCTAACATCAATGCAGGTGTATCTTTAGTTAATATTATCAAAGATGAACTTTCTGTAATTAATGCAGATAAAACATTGAGTAACAATCAATACAATTCAAAAGTAACTGCTCTAAAGGAAAAGGTGAAACCTGCTGAAGCTTATTTTGCTAAAGTGGTAGAAATCGAGCCAAATAACGAAAGTGCTTTGAGAGGTTTGAAAAGTGTTTACGACTTTTTACAATTAGAAGATAAAGCGAAAGCAATTCAAGATAAATTAAATGCATTGTAATACTTACATGCAGGAATAAAAAAATCGGCTTAACAAATTGTTAAGCCGATTTTTTTTTATATCTCATTAAGAAGAGATTTAGTTCAATATAATAATCTCAACACGTCTATTTTTCTGACGACCATCTGCAGTTTTATTGTCTGCAATAGGTTTGCTTGGACCATGACCTTTAGTCGAAATACGCGCACCTGCTACACCACCATCTTCTAAGAATTTCTTCACTGAAGCAGCTCTTTTTTCTGATAACCAAATATTGTAATCTTTTTCACCAGTAGCGTCGGTATGACCATCTACACGGATTTTTTTATCGCGTTGTTGATTTAATATTTTGATCAGTTTCGTTAACTCTGTTTTAGCTTTATCAGTCAGATAAGAGGAATTGGTAGGGAACAATACATCCGAAGATAAAGAGAATTTAATTCCTTCATCTGTACGCGTTGCATCGTCAAATTCTGATTTTACATTTTTTAATCCATCATCTGTACCGTCTTTGCTTACCACGGCTCCAGGTAAAATAGTTAATTGCTGTTGCTTACAGGCTTGGAAAGAAATTATACCGGCTAAAACGGGCAGTAGGAGTAATTTTTTCATATTAAATCTAACATATTATGTTCGATACTAAGATATAATTTAATTTTATAAAATTATTGCTTTTTATTTCCGAATAAGCTTTCACGAGCAGGTTTTAGTTCTGGAATTTTTTCATATAAATCCCAAATAAATCCAGTCTTTGCATTTTCGATCATCACAGCAATGGCCGCTTGATTCGAAGAAATATATTCATCCGAAACATCATCATTGCGAAGGTCTAACCACGATCTAAACCCAAATTCTGAGAACAACAAATCGCCGTATTGCTTATATAAATTAATAATAGACTGCATGCCTAAATTCTTGTCTACAAAGATCGAAGAAGCACCAATCGCTGGGTTTATTCGTGAATTACCACTGTTGTCAAAATTTTTGTAATATCCCCAGATGTCGCTGTTGGTTGCGCCTAGACCCAATTCGTTATCACGACGTTTTATATATAGCGTATAATTAGTCAATACCTCATTCCAATTTGTAAGCGAATCATTAATCGAAGATGGTCTTACTGTCATGAAAGGCTTATACAATTCCAGCAGGCTGTTACCCAGTTTGCCAAAAGCTAAATTAACACCATATTCTTGTTTAGGAGAGAAAACAGGTACTTTGATTGTTGTGTCGACAATGTGCTCTTTTCTTAGAGTTTGGAAATCTTCCTGT
>PJUJ01000272.1_pt1 | contig 33788 bp, 30 predicted proteins | sample 1512321 | NCBI WGS metagenome assembly PJUJ01 (sample SAMN08177669, study PRJNA422409) | Feces metagenome, whole genome shotgun sequencing project. | isolation source: Chicken feces enriched on filter paper: beechwood xylan treatment | host: Gallus gallus | place: USA: Madison | collected 2015-01-15 | reverse complement strand
CTCGGCGGGGCTGTTCGACTATGTGCTGAACTTCGGCAAGGCCACCCGGCCGCTGTGGCTGCTGCCGATCGGGGCGGTCTATTTCGGGCTCTATTACGGCCTGTTCCGCTTCTTCATCCTGAAGTTCGACCTCAAGACCCCTGGTCGCGAGCCGGCCGAGGAGGCCGCCGCCCTGGCCGCGGCCCCGGCCCCCAGCGCCGGTGGACGCGGGGCCGACTTCGTGCTGGCCCTGGGCGGGGCGGCCAACCTGGTCAGCGTCGACGCCTGCACCACGAGGCTTCGCCTGATCGTCGCCGACCAGAAGGCGGTCGACGAGCCGCGCCTCAAGGCCCTGGGCGCGCGCGGGATCGTGCGCCCCTCCGACAAGGCCCTGCAGGTGGTGCTGGGACCCATCGCCGACACCGTCGCCGGCGAGATCCGCCAGGCCGCCGGGGCAGGGGGGCAGGCCCCGGTCGCCGCTTCCGCGCCCGTCTCCCCTCAGGCCGTCGACGCCGGGACCGCCAAGGCCCTGCTGCCCGGCCTCGGCGGCGGCGCCAACATCCTCGCCGTCAGCGCCTGCTCCAGCCGCCTGCGCCTGGAACTGGCCGATCCTGCCAAGCTCGACGAGCCCGCCCTCAAGGCCGCCGGCGTGCGGGCGCTGGTCCGCCTCGACGGACCCGTCGTCCACCTGGTGATCGGGCCAAAGGCCGAGGCTGTGGCGCTGGGGCTGGCGGCGGAGCAGCCGGTCGCCTGAGCCGGCTTGGCCGCTTCCTGGCGTCGTGCAAGATGCGCGGCGTCTAGAGGGGGCGGACATGCGCGGATGGATGATGGCTGCCATGGTGACGATCGTCGGCGTGGCGATCGTCGAGCAGGCGCAGGCCTGCGCCGTGGTCATGCCGGCCGATCGTTCCTACGCCACGAAGATGCGCGAAGCGCGCCAACGGGTGGAGGCGGCCGTCGCCATCGTCGACGGCGAGGTGGTGGTTCCCTACGGCGGTGAGGGGCGGCCGGCGGTGATCCGCGCCGAACGCGTCCTGCGCGGAACCGCTCTTGCCGAATACAAGGTCGGGGCCGAGACCTCGTGCGATATCGAGTTCCTCGACGTCGGCGAACGCTTTCGGGTGCTGCTGTACGGCGGTCCCGAGGTCTTCATCACCGGTGTCGACCAGTCCGAGGCCCTGTACGAGGACCGCGTCCTGAAGTCGGACCGCCGCAAGGTTTGGCCCTATCGTCCCGGGACCCCGGCGCCGAAGCCGGCCGGCCGTTAGGCCGCCGCCAAGGCCCGCTCGCGGCGGTCGTCCCAGACGGCGATCGCCCAGATCACGAAGCCGCCGGCGGCCAGGGCGCAGCCGACCCAGCCGGTCGAGCGCCAGCCGAAGCCGGAGGCCACCGCCATGCCCGCCAGCCACGGGCCGAGCGCGTTGGCGGTGTTGAAGGCCGAGTGGTTCAGCGCCGCCGCCAGGGTCTGGGCCTCGCCGGCCACGTCCATCAGGCGCGTCTGCAGGGCCGCGCCCAGGCCGCCGCCGCAGCCGATCAGGAACACCACCGGGACCAGGGTCCACAGGCTGCCGACGGCCAGCGGATAGAGCGCCAGCGAGGCGGCGCTCCACAGCAGGATGGCGCCGACGGCCGGCATCAGGGCGCGGTCGGCGGCCCAGGCGCAGACCAGGGTGCCGGCGGTCATGCCCAGGCCGAACACCATCAGCACGCCGGGCAGGGCGGCGGGCGAGGCGTGGGTGACCTCGACCAGGGTCGAGGCCAGATAGGTGTAGACCGCGAACATGCCGCCAAAGCCGATAGCGCCGATGCCGAGCGTCAGCCACACGCGGCGGCTGGCCAGGGCCGACAGCTCGCGCAGGGGGCTGGCGTCCTTGGGCGCGGGCTCGCGCGGGGCCAGCAGGAACACCGAGACGGCCGTCAGGGTCGCCAGGATGGAGACGATGACGAAGCCCCAGCGCCAGCCGATCCACTGGCCCACCGCGTTGGCCAGCGGCACGCCGACGATAGTGGCCACCGTCAGGCCGATCATCACCCGCGCCACCGCCGAGGCCCGCTTGTCGGGCGGCGCCAGCGAGGCGGCGACCAGGGCCGCGACGCCGAAATAGGCCCCGTGCGGCAGGCCGCTGAGGAAGCGGAAGACGACCATGGTCTCGAAGGTGGGCGACAGCGCCGACAGGCCGTTGCCGATGGCGAACAGCACCATCAGGCCGACCAGCAGGGTGCGGCGGGCGATCCTGGCCGCCAGCACCGCGATCACCGGCGCGCCGACGACGACGCCCAGCGCATAGGCGCTGATGGCGTGGCCGGCCGTCGGCTCGTCGACGCCCAGGGTGCGGGCGAAGTCGGGCAGCAGGCTCATCGAGGCGAACTCGGTGGTGCCGATGGCGAAGCCGCCCAGCGCCAGGGCCAGTTGGACGAGCGCGGCGGAGGGGGCGCTGCGGGCGGGGACGCTCATGGCGGACCTTGCTTGAACGAAGAGCGGCGAGGCCGGTCGCGCACGCGCCTGCGCCCGCCCAGGCGCGAGAGCCCGGCGGGACGGCGCGCGGTTAGGAGCCGCGCTGCGGTTGGTCGAATGTGTGCATAGCTATTCACTCGCCAGCCGGCGCGCAACCCTTTAAAGAGCGACCGGAGGGGAAAAGGGTGCGAGGGATCGCCGCATGAGCGGAAACTGGCGACCGCCGTCGTCGACCGACGTGGCCAGGGCGGCGGGAGTGTCGCAGTCGGCGGTGTCGCGCGCTTTCACGCCGGGCGCCCGGATCGCGCAGGCGACGCGCGCCAAAATCCTGGAGGCGGCCGAGGCCCTGGGCTATCGGCCCAACCTGTTGCCAAAGATCCTGCAGACCAACCGCTCGGGCATCGTCGCCGTCGTGGTCGGCGGCTTCTACAATCCCTACTTCGCCATGACCCTGGAGGCCTTCTCCAAGGCGCTGACCGCGCGAGGCCTGCAGATGATGCTGGTGCGGGTGGAAAGTGACCGCATCCTCGACGGGGTGGTCGACCAGCTGGCGGGATATCGTGTCGACGCCGTGGTCTCGGCCCTGGCCCTCACCTCGCAGGACGCCGCCGACCAGCTGTCGAAACTGCGCATTCCGATCGTCACCCTGAACTCGGACCTGGCGGGCGACTGGATCCGTTCGGTGTCGTCCGACAACTTCGCCGCCGGCGCGGCGGCCGCGCGGCTGCTGTACGAGCGGGGCGGGACGCGCTTCGGCTTCGTGGCGGGGCCCGCCGACAGCCCGGCCCAGGTCGCCCGCGAGGCCGGCTTCGCCCACGGCCTGGAAGCGCTGGGGCTGCCGCCGGCGATGCGGGCGGGCGGCGGCTACGACCACGCCAGCGGCGCCCGGGCCGCGCGCGACCTGTTCGCCGGCGCCGACCGGCCCGACGCGCTGTTCTGCGCCAACGACCTGGCGGCCTTCGGCGTCATCGACGTGCTGCGCGAGGACTTCGGCCTGACGGCGCCGGGCGACGTGCTGGTGATCGGCTACGACAATCTCGACATGGCCCAATGGGCGCCCTACCGCCTGACCTCCTTCGACCAGGACATCGAGGCCCACGTGGCCGCGGCGATGGAGCTGCTCGACCTCGAAGCCGGCGCGACCTGCGTGGCGCGCGTCGTGCCCTCCCGGCTGGTCGAGCGCGAGAGCACGCGGCGGGGCTAAGCGCTCAAGGCGCTTTGGTCGATCTAGTTTTTCAGGGGGTAGTGGCGGAGAGGGTGGGATTCGAACCCACGGTGCCCTTCCAGGCACGCCGCATTTCGAGTGCGGTACATTCGACCACTCTGCCACCTCTCCAGGGGGTCTTCGTGACCAGCTTTTGGCCGGTCTTGAGTGAGGGCGGGATACCTATCCGCGACGCCGGAAGAGCGCAAGAGGCTATGATGCGCTTTTTCGTCTTTTCGTGCGGCGGGCCGCGCCCCTCCGTCGCGGCTCAGGCCTTCGGGTACAAAATCATCTGGGTGCAGCGGAAAAGCGCGATGGTTTTTCCCGTGCCTTCGGCGGTGACGACGGCGTCCCAGACCTGGGTGTTGCGGCCGCCGTGGACGAGCTTGGCCTCGCAGGCCACGCCGCCGTCGCGGGCCGTGCCCAGGAAGTTCGACTTCAGTTCGATGGTGGTGAAGCCGGTCGCGCCCTCGGGCAGGGAAACCACGCAGCCGTAGCCGCTGGCCGAGTCGGCGAGCGCGATCACCGCGGCGGCGTGCAGGAAGCCGTTGGGGGCCATGTGGTGGCGCGCAACGTCGAAGCGGCCGCGCACCAGGCCGGGCTTGGCCTCCTGCCATTGCAGGCCCAGGTGGTCGGGCAGGCTGCCGGCCTGGACGGCGGTGAGATTGGCGCTCTGGTCGTCGGCCATGACAGGGCCTCCTGATACTTCACGTGCGAAGCATTAGGCGCGCCAGGGGCCGTTGTGGCAAGTGCGTTTTTAAAGAGAACGAATGTTCCGCGGCGGAAAGCGCACGCCGTTCTCGTCGGGCGAGGGCAGCTTGCCCGAGCGTACGGCCACGTCGAGGGCGGCCAGGGTCAGGGCCGAGGGCTCGCCTGCCTCGCCGGCCCGGCGGGCGACGAATTCGGCCTGGGTCACCGTCTCGCCGGCGTCGGGATTGGCGGCCTTCTGGGCGGCGACGGTGGTGTCGGCGGCGGCCGGATCCTCGCCGGCCCAGCTCGACAGGATGCGAACGTCGTCGGGCAGGCCGAGCAGGCGGCGGGCGTCGGCGAACAGGCCGGCGGCGTCGGCGCCGGGCGCGTCGCTGGCGGGCAGGCCGGTGGGCAGGATGGCGTCGCCGACGAAGACCACGTCGCCGGCCTTGTAGGCCACCGCGCCGGGCAGGCGGCCGGAAAGAGCGATGGGGTGGAACTCGATCCCGCCCATGATCAGCGGCTCGTCGTCCTCGCGGGCCAGCTTGTCGAAGTCCCAGCCTTCCAGGTCGACGCCCTCGGCGCCGAGCGCGGGAACCAGACGCTGCAGGCTTTCCAGCACGGCCGCGCCGATGGCGACCGAGGCGCCGGTCTCGTACTTCAGGTGGCCGGCGGCCGACAGGTGGCCGGTGTGGACCGCGGTCTCGAGGATCCAGGTCGGGCCGAGGTCCTTCTCGCGAATGTCGGCGATGATGGCGTCGACGAAGGCGGTCGAGGTCTCGCCGGTGGCCGGGTCGAAGTCGAGCACCGGATCGACGATGGCGCAGAGCAGGGTCGCCGGATCAGAGACGAGATAGGTCACGCGCCCGCTGGCGGCGTGGTGGTACGCTGTGATGTCCGGCTGCATGCTTACGCCTGAAGGTCCCCGTTTGCGGGCACCATGACGGCAAGCCGTTAAGCTTCGGCGAACGCCGGAATCGTCTCGTCAGGGACGGTCGTCGATGTCGCAGGGGCGCTGGGCGCCGCGCATCTGGGTGGCCCACAGCGGTTCGACATAGCGGCCGTCGTCGGCGCGGACGCCGTCGACGCAGCGCTCGGCCGACGAGCGGCCGGACATATCGAGCGACAGGGCGATCGACTGGCTCTTGCCGCCGCGGGCGAAGCCGTAGGGGCCGTAGCCATAGCCGCCGTACCCCAGGCCGCCATAGCCGGGTCCGTAGCCGAGGCCGTCGTAGCCATAGGCCCAGCGGCCGTTCTTGCCGTAGTCGGTCTGGGCGACGGCGACGCCCAGGGTGCCGGTCTCGCCGACCGGGAACAGGGCGGTGGCCGCCACGTGGCGATAGCCGCCGGTGCCCACCCCGACCTCGACGCTGCCGTGGACCTTGCGCTTGATCGGCCCGGCGTCGTCGTCGCGCGACAGGTTCAGCGGGCCGTCCTCGCTGGTCGTGCGGACCGGCGCGGCCTTCAGCCAGGCGTCGATCTGCTCCTGGGTGGTCAGCGGGCGGGTGGCCGCGGGCGCGGCCGGCGCGGGGGCGGCCTCGGCCTGGGCTGGGCTGGACGTCGCCTTGGCGGTGGCCACCACCTCGTCGTCGGCGCCGGCGGCGTGCGCCAGCACGGGCGCTGCGAGCAGGGCCAGGCCGAGAGGCAGGGTCTTAACGAGGCGGGCGGCGAACAGCATGTGACGGATCTCCAGCCCTCAACCGATACGCGGGCGGCGAAGCTGAATTAGGGCGCGAATGTTTCGCTGGCGCAAGTTCACAGGCGCTGTCGGCGGGTCAATGGGATGCGAAGTCGCCTTCGCCGGGGTGATCCGATAGCCAGCTTTCGGCGACGGCGCGCAACGACCGGGCCTCGGCCAGTACGTCCGCTTTCCAGGTCCCGTCGTCGGCGCCGCTGGCCAGAGCCACGACGCGATCCAGGTCGACCAGATCCAGGCGAGGGTCGTGGATGTAGAACTCGGGCATGTGGTGCTGGTTGTAGTCGATGCCGGCTAGGATCCGGTTGACCAGCGTCCGCTTGGCGAGATCGCAGCCGGGATCCAGGGCGAGGGCGGCCTCAAGGTGGGCCCAGGGATCGTCACAGCGCAGCAGGCCCAGCCACAGGCGCGGCTCGGCCGAATGGGGCGCCTGGACGCTCCAGGCGCGGATGGCGGGTATGACCAGCCGCTCGTACAGCGGTTGGGGTAGGATCAAATGTTGGCCCATGAAGCTTTGGCTCTGGGGCAGCAGCCAGCGGGCGAAGACCAGCCGCTCGTCGTCGGTCCAGCCCGCCGCCTCGTTCAGAAAGTCCTCCAGGGCGCTCATCGCGGCTGGTCGAACGCCAGCACCGCGCTTTGCGCAGTAGTCGGCGAATCGGCGCCAGGCCGGCTTGTCGCCCAGCGCAGCGGCGATGCCCCGCAGCCTGTCGAGGTCCTTGTCCCAAGGCACGGCTAGAGCGCCTCCAGCCCCGCCTGCACCGCGGCCATGTCGGGCGGCAGGGGGGTCTCGAAGCGCAGGGTCTCGCCCGTCACCGGGTGGACGAAGCCCAGCACCGCCGCGTGCAGGGCCTGGCGGGAAAAGCCGGTCTCGACCAGCACCGCCTTGACCGGCGCGGCCGGGGCGCCGGCGCCGTAGACCGGGTCGCCCAGGCACGGCGAGCCCTTGCTGGCCATGTGGACGCGGATCTGGTGGGTGCGGCCCGTCTCCAGCCGGCAGGAGACGCGGGCGGCCAGCGGCTTGCCCGTGTCGCCGCCGAAGGTGCGCTCGACCTTGTAGTGGGTGATCGCCTCGCGCCCGCCGCTCTTCAGCACCGCCATCTTCTTGCGGTCGTGCGGCGAGCGGCCCAGCCGCGTCTCGATCGTGCCCGACGACGGATGCGGCGCGCCGCGCACCAGGGCCACGTACACGCGGTCGATGTCGTGGGTGGAAAACAGGGCCGACAGGCCGCGATGGGCCGCGTCGCTCTTGGCTGCGACCATGACGCCGGAGGTTTCCTTGTCGAGGCGGTGGACGATGCCGGGCCGCGCCACGCCGCCGACGCCCGAGAGGCTGTCGCCGCAGTGATGCAGCAGGGCGTTGACCAGGGTGCCGGTCTCGCAGCCGGGGGCCGGGTGGGCGGCCATGCCGGCCGGCTTGTCGACCACGATCAGGTGGGCGTCCTCGTAGAGCACGCTGAGGGGAATGGCTTCAGGCTCGGGGATCGCCGGGGCCGGCGGCGGCTCGACCACCAGGTAGTCGCCGGCCTGGGCCTTGGCCGAGCCGTTGGTCACCGCTTGCGGCTTGCCGGCGCCGTCGAGGCGGAAGACCCGCCCCTCCGCCATCAGGGCCTGGAGCCGGGCGCGTGACAGCTCATCGAACAGCACGGCCAGGGCCTTGTCGAGCCGCTGGCCCGCCAGCGCGCCGTCGAGACTGGCCTGAAGGCGGCGCTCGCCGCTCGCCTGGCCGGGGTCTTCGGCCTCCAGCAGATCCTCGATTTCGTCCTCGGCGTCGGCCACTCGTTTCACGGCTCCTTCACAACCCCGTCTTGCAGACGACACGACCGCTCCCTAGGGGCGGGGGCTCGTACAGTTGTTGGAGGGGAATAGTCCATGCGCGCCATCCGCACCACCTCGCTCGCCGGAGCCAGCCTGCTGGCCATGACGCTCGCCGGCCAGGCGCTGGCCGCCGACGCGCCGCCGTCGACCGAAGTCCAGGAAGTGGTGGTCACCGCCCAGAAGCGCGAGCAGAGCGTTCTGGACGTGCCGATCGCGCTGACCGCCTATTCCGGCGACACCCTCGAGGCCCTGGGCCTGATGGAGTTCGAGGAACTGGGCCAGTTCGTGCCCGGCTTCGACGTGCAGAACCAGTCGCCCAACAACCCCGGCTTCGTGATGCGCGGCATCACCTCCGACAGCGGCGAGGCCACCACCGAACCGCGCGTGTCGGTCTATCAGGACGGCGTGTCGATCTCGAAGTCGCGCGGCTCCTACGTCGAACTGTTCGACCTGGAGCGGGTCGAGATCGCCAAGGGCCCGCAGTCGACCCTCTACGGTCGCGGCGCCCTGATCGGCGCGGTCAACATCATCCAGGCCAAGGCCAAGCCCGACTTCGCCACGAGCCTGAAGGTCGAGGCCGGCGACTACGGCTACGCCATGCTGGAAGGCATGATCAACGTGCCGGTCAGCGACGTGCTGGCCGTCCGGGTGTCGGCCCGCAGCAAGAAGCGCGACGGCTATGTCGAGAACCTGCTGGGCGGCGACGACTTCAACTCGACCAACACCCAGGCCGCCCGCGTGGCGATCGCCTACAAGCCCAACGACCGCTTCGCCCTGGACGTGCTCTACAACTACCAGCAGGACAAGCCGTCGGGCACTTCGTTCAAGTCGCTGACCTACGCCCCCACCGACCCGACCACCGGCAAGGTGATCGGCGACCTGGGCCGCAATTCGGGCGCGGCCCTTTCGACCGTCGCCGGCTTCGAGAACGACCAGGCGCTGGGCCTGAACCGCCGCCTGTGGAGCCTGACGGGCCTGGCCAGCTACAAGCTGACCGACACCCTGACCCTGAACTCGACCTCGGCCTACCGCTACTTCACCGGCGAGGAAGTGTTCGATCCGGACGGTTTCTCGCTGCCGATGATGACCTTCGCCGAGGACGCGCAAGGCAAGTCGGCCAGCCAGGAACTGCGCCTCAACTATGACGCCGGCGGCCGCGTGAGCGCCTTCGGCGGCGTCAGCTGGTTCTGGGAAGACGGCAGCCAGCGCGTGCCGATGGCCATCAACGAGAAGATCGCGGGCCTGTTCCTGACCGGCGCCCTGCCGCGCCCCAATGGCCTGTCGCTGCCGGTGATCAACGCCGTCGCCCCCGCGGCCCTGCCGTCGAGCCGCCTGGAAGAGTTCACCAACTACGGCGAGACCAACTCCTACGACGTGTTCGGCGACGTGACCTTCAAGGCCACCGACCGGCTCGAGCTGGCGGCGGGCGTGCGCTACACCTACGACGACAAGACCAGCGGTTACGGCGCCACGATCAGCAGCCCGTCGGCGATCATCTTCGCCCAGACCGGGCGCGTGGGCGGCCTGGTCGTCCAGCCGACCCCGACCCGCTACAAGGACTTCACCGACAACGGCGTCACCTACCGCCTGGTGGCCCGCTACGAGGTGGCCGACAACGCCAATGTCTACGGCTCGATCTCGACCGGCCGCCGGCCCAAGGTCGTGGCCGGCGCGACCCTGACGCAGATCGCCGCCGAGGAGGTCACCTCCTACGAGCTGGGCGCCAAGACCGCGCTGCTCGACCGCCGCCTGACGCTGGAAGGCGCCCTCTACCGCTACGACTACGAGAATTTCCAGACCAGCCAGCGCGACAGCGGCGGGGCGACCATCGTCCTCAACGCCGGCGAGGCTAAGGCCACCGGCTTCGAGGGCCAGCTGAACTTCCAGGCCACGCCGGACATCCTGCTGTTCTCGACCTACGGCTACAGCCACGCCCGGTTCGGCAACGGCCTGTTCGATGGCAACCGCTTCCGCCTGTCGCCCGACCACCAGGCCTCGATCGGCCTGAAGGTCTCGCGCGACACCCGGGCCGGCCGCTTTACCTTCCTGCCGACCTACACCTGGCAGTCGAAGATCTTCTTCGACAACAACAACGACATCGCGGCCCTGCAGACCACCACCGGCGCCATCAAGGACACCGTGCAGGACGAGGTGCAGAAGGCCTACGGTCTCTTGAACCTGCGCCTGACCTGGCAGCCCAAGGACAGCCCGCTGACCCTCGGCGCCTTCGCCACCAACGTGCTGGAGCAGGACTACATCAAGGACGCCGGCAACACCGGCGACGCCTTCGGCATCCCCACCTTCATCGCCGGCGAGCCCCGCTTCGTCGGCGTGTCGGTGTCGATCAAGCACTAACGTGAAGACCCTTCTCCCCTTGCGGGAGAAGGTGTCGGCGCAAGCCGACGGATGAGGGGTCTCTCAGATCTCAACGCCGCGATAGTCGATCGGCTGTCGCGGCGTTTCTGTAGGTGCGCCCCTCACCCAACCTCCCTCGGAGGTCACCCTCTCCCACAAGGGGAGAGGGAAATTACGCGAACAGCCCGGGCTTCGGCGCGACGGCCTTCAGCGCGGCGCCGAAATAGTCCTGCACGTCCTGGAACAGGTCCGGCCGATAGATCGCCCGCGGGTCGTTGGCCTTGTCGTCGTCGAAGGCGTGGGTGGCGTCGGGGTAGAGCTTGAGGTCGACCTTGACGCCGTCGGCGGTCAGGCGGTCCAGCGCCTTCTTGGGGTAGCGCCAGCCGACCACGCCGTCCTTCTGGCCCAGCACCGACCATACCGGCGGCGCGCCCGGCCCCCAGCCCCGGCGGCTGGTCATCGAGGGATAGGCCGCATACGGATAGACCAGCAGCGCGCCCTTCACCTGCCTGCGCAGGGCGACGGCGTCGGCGTCGGGCAGGCCGGTGGCGCTGGGGGCCGAGGTTCCGGCCGCGTAGGCATCCATGATCGTCCAGGCGCCGTGGCTCCAGCCGGCCAGGAACACCTGGTCGGCGCGCGCCCAGCTCTGGGTCTTCAACCAGGCCAGGGTGCCGAAGACATCGGCCGCCCGCTTGGCGCCGTGCAGCGTCATCAGGGTGCAGACGAAGAGCTTGCCGTCCAGCGTGCTCATGCCGCGCGGCTTGAACGAGTCGAGCACCACGGCCGCGTAGCCGGCCTTCACCGCGACCTCGGCATAGGTCTCAAGGAACGGGGTCTTGCCGCCGCAACCGTGCAGGATCAGCGCCACGGGGAAAGGGCCCAGGCCGGCGGGCTTGAACACCCGCGAACGGGAGACGACCTTGGCTCCCCAGGCTGTGCTGTCCATGCGCGTCCGTCCTTGGTTATCCGCCCGCCCCCAAGGGGAGCGGGCGGACTAGTCGGATTTGGGGAGCGCCGGAAGCGCCCGCAATCCTTAGTGGCGGAACACTCGCACGCCGGTGAAGGCCATAGTGAGGCCAAGCTTGTCGGCGGCCTCGATGACCTCGGCGTCGCGCATGGAGCCGCCCGGCTGGATGATCGCCGTGGCGCCGGCCTCGGCGGCTTGAATGAGCCCGTCGGCGAAAGGGAAGAACGCTTCCGAAGCGCAGGCGCAGCCCGCCAGGTCCAGGCCGAAGTCGGCGGCGCGAAGCGCCGCGATGCGGGCGCTGTCCTTGCGGTTCATCTGGCCGGCGCCGACGCCCAGGGTCTGGCCCGCGCGGGCGTAGACGATGGCGTTGGACTTGACGTGCTTGCCGATCTGGAAGGCGAACAGCATGTCGCGGATCTCTTCCTGCGTCGGCTGGCGCTTGGTGACGATCTTCAGGTCGGAGGCCTTGATCCGCGCGTCGTCGCGCGATTGCACCAGGAAGCCGCCGGCCACGCTCTTGAAGGTGTCGCCGGTCGACAGCGGGTCGGGCAGGCCGCCGGTGACCAGCAGGCGCAGGTTCTTCTTGGCGGCGAACACGGCGACGGCGTCGTCGTCGGCTTCCGGCGCGATCACCACCTCGGTGAAGATCTCGACCATGGCCTCGGCGGCCTCGCGGGTCAGGCGGGTGTTGGTGGCGACGATGCCGCCGAAGGCCGAGGTGGGGTCGCAGGCCAGCGCCCGCTCATAGGCCTCGCGCTGGGTGGCGCCCAGCGCCACGCCGCAAGGGTTGGCGTGCTTGATGATGGCGACGGCCGGACCCTGGGCCGGGTCGAACTCGGCGATCAGCTCGAAGGCCGCGTCGGTGTCGTTGATGTTGTTGTAGGAAAGTTCCTTGCCCTGCAGCTGCCTGGCCGTGGCCACGCCGACGCGCGGGTTCGGGAAGGTGTAGAAGGCCGCCTTCTGGTGCGGGTTCTCGCCATAGCGCATGGTCTGGCGCAGCTCGCCGGCGATGCTCTTGCGGGCCGGGAAGTCCTGGCCCAGCTGGCCGGCGAACCAGGCCGAGATCGCCGCGTCATAGGCCGCGGTGCGGGCGTAGGCGCGGGCCGCCAGGGTCTTGCGCAGGGCCAGCGACGTGCCGCCGTCGGCCTTCAGGGCCTCCAGCACTTCGCCAAGATCGGCCGGATCGGTGCAGACCGAGACATAGCCGTGGTTCTTGGCCGCCGAGCGGATCATCGCCGGGCCGCCGATGTCGATGTTCTCGACGCACTCTTCGTAAGAGCCGCCCTTCGCGACCGTGGCCTCGAACGGATAGAGGTTCACATAGAGGATATCGATGCCGCCGATGCCGTGGTCGGCCATGGCTTTCGCGTGCTCGGGCGCATCCCGGACGCCGAGGAGCCCGCCGTGGACGATGGGGTGCAGGGTCTTGACCCGGCCGTCCATCATCTCGGGGAAGCCGGTCAGGTCCGACACGTCCTTCACCGGCAGGCCGGCCGCGGCGATGGCCGCCTTGGTGCCGCCGGTCGAGACCAGCTCGACGCCCGCCTCGTGCAGGATCTTGGCCGCGTCGACCAGGCCGGTCTTGTCGGACACGGACAGCAGGGCGCGCTTGGGGGCGACGAGATCGGGGGCGGACGGATAGTCGGGGGCGGCGGGCACGGGGGACTCCGGGTCTGGTTGCGGTCAGAAAGGAGCCCAGGCGCGCGGCATATGCGTCTCGAGCTCCCCGGTGGTCACCCACCTTCAACGCCAGTCACTCGAACGGCGCGGAACATACGGAGGGGCGCCGGGGAGTCAATGCGGCGTCCCGTCATTCACGCATGGGCGGGGTTCAGGTCCCCCGCAGCCGTCCCAGCACCTGGCAATCGGCCACCGTGTCGCGTCCGCAGTGGTCCAGCATGTCCTGCAGCTCGGCCCGCATGGCCGTAAGGTCGGCGATCTTGCGCTCCACCTCGGCCAGTTGGTCGCGGGCCAGGGCGTCGACCTCGCCGCAGGGGCGGTCGGCGCCGTCGGCCAGGTCCAGCAGCGCCCGGACGGCGTCGAGCCCGAACCCCAGGTCGCGCGAGCGCTTGACGAAGGCCAGCCGCCGCTCGTGCGTCGCCTCGTAGGCGCGGTAGTTGCCCTCGGTGCGCGGGGGCTTGGGCAGCAGGCCCATGCGCTCGTAGTAGCGGATGGTCTCGACCGGCACGCCGGTGCGGCGGGCGAGATCTCCGATGGAAAGCGTCGACATCGAAACGGCGGACATGGCTCTTGACCCTGTAGCGACTACAGGGTGCAGAGATGGGGCCTTCTTGATGGAGGTCCAGATGTCCGGTTGCTGCGGCGACGATCTTTGCAAGCCCGAGGCCCCGCCGCCGTCGGGGCGCTGGCGCTTGGCGCTGTGGATCGCCCTGGCGATCAACGGCGGCATGTTCCTGGTCGAAGGCGCGGCGGGCCTCCTGTCGGGGTCGGCGGCGCTGCAGGCCGACAGCCTCGACTTCCTGGGCGACGCGGCCAACTACGCCATCAGCCTGGGCGTGGCCGGCCTGGCCCTGGCCTGGCGGGCGCGGGCGGCGATGCTGAAGGGCGCGACCATGCTGGCCTTCGGGGCCTGGGTCGCCGGCGCCACCCTGTGGGGCGTGTTCGAGGGCCGCACGCCCGAGGCGCCGGTGATGGGCGCCCTGGGCCTCGCAGCCCTGATCGCCAACGTCGTGGTGGCGGTCATGCTGTTCGGCTTCCGCACCGGCGACGCCAACATGCGCTCGGTGTGGATCTGCTCGCGCAACGACGCCATCGGCAACGTGGCGGTGATGCTGGCGGCGCTGGGCGTGTTCGGCACGAACTCGCGCTGGCCCGACCTGCTGGTGGCCGCGGTCATGGCCGCGCTGGCCCTGCACGGCGGCTGGCAGATCGTCCGCCAGGCGGCGGGCGAGCTTCGCCAGGTCAAAGCCGCGCCGGCGCCCGCCCGGTTCAGCGTGGCGGCGCGGAAGCGCTAAGGGCGGATCGACTGCCCATTTTCTCCGAGCATCCCCGCGAAGGCGGGGACCCAAGCCGAGTCTGCGGCGCGTTCACGGCCTCGCCATATCCTGAAATCCAGCTTGGATCCCCGCCTTCGCGGGGAAGGACGGATTTGGGGAGGCTTGGAAGCGTCGACCAAATTACCCTCCCGCCAGCGCCGCCGTCACCGCCTCGGACGTCAGGATGGCGTGGGCGTAGGTCGGCGCGTTGATGGCGTGGGCCGCATGCAGGGCCTCGTCGGTGAAGGCCGCCGTGGCGTCGGTGACCAGGGTGACGTGGTAGCCCAGCTCCGAGGCGAAGCGGCCGGTGCCCTCGATGCAGGTGTTGGCCACCAGGCCGATCAGGATCACGTGGGTGATCTCGCGCTGCTTGAGGCGATAGTCGAGATCGGTGTTGGCGAAGCCGCTGGAACCCCAGTGCTCGGTGACGATCACGTCGCCGGGCAGGGGCGCGAAGTCGGGATGCCACTGGCCGCCCCAGCCGTCCTTCTCGAACACCATCGCCCGCGCGCTGCCCTGCAGGTAGGGCGAGGGATGCTTCCAGCCGTCCAGGTCGCCCAGGGCGAAGCGGTGGTGGGGCACGATGAACACCGGCAGGCCCGCGCCGCGCGCCGCGGCCACCACCGACGCCAGCCGCCCGTGCAGTCCCGCCGCGCCCGCCGTCGCCGCCACGCGCGGCCACAGCTTGCCGCCGTCGGCCAGGAAGTCGTTGTAGGGGTCCACGAACAGCAGGGCGGTGCGGTCCCTGGGATAGGCGTCTGGCATGGTGGCGCTCCCGGCGGCTGAGAGGGCCAGGAGGCGCGCGATCGGCGTATAGGGCTTGGATGATCCGGTCGTGGCGGAGAGACTCTGGACCGTTGCGTCCTTCGAGGCCCGCTTGCGCGGGCGCCTCAGGATGAGGAGGTCAGTGCGATAGGGTCCTCATCCTGAGGTGTGAGCCGAAGGCGAGCCTCGAAGGACGCAAGGCCTGTCGGGTCCCTTAAACCGGCTCCGCCGCCAGGTCGCAGGCCTGCGCGATGGCGTCGAACAGGGCCGAGACGGTGATCGGCTTGGCCAGGTGCAGGTCGGCGCCGGCCAGCAGGCAGGCCTCGACCTGGTGGGGCATGGCGTTGGCGGTCAGCGAGATGATCGGGATGCGCACGCGGCCGGCGGCCCGCTCGCGCTGGCGGATCTCCTGGATTGCGGTCAGTCCGTCCATCACCGGCATCTGGGTGTCCATCAGCACGAGGTCGAAGTCCTGGTCCTGATAGGCGCGCAGGGCCGCCTCGCCGTCCTCGGTGACGACCACGTCGGCGACGCCGTCCAACATCAGTTCGACCACCCGCTGGTTGGTCGGGTGGTCCTCGGCCAGCAGCACGCGCAGGCGTTCGGGCATGGCGGCCTTGGGTGCGCGCCGGGCAGGGGCGGGGGCTAGGGGGGCGGCCGGCGCCAGGCGGACGGTCAGGGTGAAGCGGGCGCCTTCGCCGGGCGTCGAGACGCAGGCGATGTCGCCGCCCATCAGCTTGGCGAAGCGCTGGGCGATCGACAGGCCAAGGCCCGAGCCGCCGAACCGCCGGGTGATCGAGCCGTCACCCTGCACGAAGCGCTCGAACAGGCTGGCCTGCACCTCGGGGGTGAAGCCTTCGCCGGTGTCTTCGACCGTGAGCGTCAGCAGCACGTCTTCGCCGTCCGGCCGCGCGCCGGCGCGGACCGCCACGAAGCCCTCGCAGGTGAACTTCACCGCGTTGCTGATCAGGTTGTTGACGATCTGGCCGAACTTCAGGGCGTCGCCGTCGACGCGCTCGTGAAAGCCCTCGTCGAAGGTCAGCGAGAAGGTCAGGCCCTTCTGGTGGGCCAAGCCCTCGAAGGTGGCGGCGCAGGCGGTCACGGCCGCGCGCAGGTCGAACGGCGCGGTCTCCAGCTCGACCTCGCCGGCCTCGATCTTGGCCAGATCCAGGATGCCGCTCAGCAGCGCGTTCAGCGTGCGCCCCGAGCTCAGGATCACGTCCATCATCTCGCGCTGGCGCGGGGTCAGTTCGGTCTGGGCCAGCACCTGGGCCATGCCCAGCACGCCGTTCAGCGGCGTGCGGATCTCGTGGCTCATATTGGCCAGGAACTCGGACTTGGCGACGCTGGCGGCGCGGGCCCGTTCCAGGGCGGCCTCCAGCGCGGCGGCCGACTTCTTCCGCTCGGTGATGTCCTCGCTGATGATCAGCAGCAGCTTCTCGTCGCCCTCGCCCGGGATGGCGATCTTCTTGGTCTGCAGCCAGCGGTCGCCGTTGTGCGGGGTCTTCAGCGGCTCCTCGTCGATCACCCACAGGCGGTCGCTGGCCAGCACCTTGGCGTCCATCTCGGCGAAGAAGGCGGCCTGCTCGGGCGGGAAGAAGTCGGCGTCGTTGCGGCCGATCAGGGCCTCGCGCGGCACGCCCAGCAGTTCCTCGCCGGTGCGGTTGACCAGCACGAAGCGGCCGTCGCGGCCGTTCTTGACCACCAGCATGGCCGGCACGCTCTCGACCACGGCGTCGAGGAAGGCCCAGGAGTGCAGGGCCTTCGAAGGGTGGGAAGCAGCGTCCGCCGCGGCCGCCGGGTCGCGCGGAAGGTGATGGTCGTCCTTGGCCATGTGTCTCGAAGGTTGCCCCGTGGCGCGCGTCCAGCCCTAGACGTGCGTATTTGCACATGAAAAAGCCCACGTGCGGGGCGCCTGGCAATCGGGCCAAGCGTCGCAGGAGGCCGGTCCGGACGATCGGACGCAGCGGATGCTTGACCCGCGCCCCGGCCCGCGCGACATCCCCGGCTCATGGAAAAGCTGACCATCCTCCTCGTCGGGTCCGGCGGGCGCGAGCACGCCCTGGCCTGGAAGATCGCTCAATCGCCGCTGTGCGGCCGCCTCGTCGCCGCCCCGGGCAATCCGGGCATCGCGGCCGTGGCCGAACTGGCCGCGGTCAAGGCGACCGACGCCGACGGCCTGGTGGCGCTGGCCCGGGAGATCGGCGCGGACCTGGTGGTGGTCGGCCCGGAGTCGGCGCTCGAGGTCGGCCTGGCCGACAAGCTGGCGGAGATCGGCGTCCCCTGCTTCGGCGGCAGCCAGCGCGCAGCCCAGCTGGAGACCTCCAAGGCCTTCACCAAGGACTTCTGCAAGCGCCACGACCTGCCGACGGCGGCCTACGGCGTGTTCGAGGACGCCGCTTCGGCGGGCGCGTTCCTCGACACCCTGGAAGCGCCCTTCGTGATCAAGGCCGACGGCCTGGCGGCCGGCAAGGGCGTGGTCATCGCTCCCGACCGCGCGACGGCCGACGCGGCGGTGGTCGACATGCTGGGCGGCCGCTTCGGCTCGGCCGGCGCCCGGGTGGTCATCGAGGAGTTCATGCACGGGGAGGAGGCCTCGCTGTTCGCGGTGTGCGACGGCAAGTCCGCCGTGCTGTTCGGCGCGGCCCAGGACCACAAGCGCGCCTATGACGGCGACGAGGGCCCCAACACCGGCGGCATGGGCACCTATTCGCCGCCGCCCGTCCTGACCGACGCCCTGGTCGAGCAGGCCTGGCGCGAACTGATCGTGCCCACGGTCGAGGGCATGGCCGCCGAGGGCAATCCGTATGTCGGCGTGCTCTATGCCGGCCTGATGCTCACCCCGACCGGACCCAAGCTGGTCGAGTACAACGCCCGCTTCGGCGACCCGGAATGCCAGGTGCTGATGCTGCGTCTGGAAAGCGACATCGTCCCCACCCTGCTGGCCGCGGCCAAGGGCGAACTGGCGAGCGCCGAGCCGCCCAGGTGGCGCGATGAGGCGGCGATCTGCGTGGTGCTGGCGGCCGAGGGCTATCCCGACGCGCCCAAGACCGGCGGCCTGATCCAGGGCGCCGAGGCCGACTACGGTCATGAGGCCGAGATCTTCCACGCCGGCACGACCCGCGACACCGACGGCCGTCTCGTGGCCTCGGGCGGCCGGGTGCTGAACGTCTGCGCCCTGGGCGCGACCCTGCACGAAGCCCGCGACGTGGCCTACGCCGCGCTGGGTACGGTGTCGCTGGAAGGCGGCTTCTACCGCAGCGACATCGGCTGGCGGGCGCTCAGCCAGCATTGATCTGACGCTCTGCGTCCTTCGAGGCCCGCTCTGCGGGCGCCTCAGGATGAGGTGCTCATTGCACTGAATTCCTCATCCTGAGGTGCGAGCCATCGGCGAGCCTCGAAGGCGCAACACGCTTGCCACCGCCTCAACACCCTCTAAACTCCCATTCAAACAAACGTTGGGAGTGAAGCGCCGTGGCCGAGCCGTCCGCTCAGGAGCTGAATTCGGGCACCAAGCCGGTCGATCCGCGCCATGCGATCGACGAGGCCGCCCTGGCCGCCTGGCTGGAGCAGAACGTCGAGGGCTATGCCGGCCCGCTGGAGGTGCGCCAGTTCAAGGGCGGGCAGAGCAACCCCACCTACCAGCTGGTGACGCCGGCCAAGCGCTACGTCCTGCGCCGCAAGCCGCCCGGCAAGCTCCTGCCCAGCGCCCACGCTGTGGACCGCGAGTTCAAGGTGATCTCGGGCCTGCACCAGGCCAGGTTCCCGGTCGCCCGCCCCTACGCCCTGTGCATGGACGAAGGGGTGATCGGCACGATCTTCTACGTGATGGACAACGTCGAGGGCCGGATCCTGTGGGACGGCACGCTGCCCGACTATGCGCCGGCCGAGCGCCGGGCGATCTACGAGGCTCAGATCGACACGCTGGCGGCGCTGCACACCGTCGACTACGCGGCTGTGGGTCTGGCCGACTACGGCAAGCCCGGCAACTACTTCACGCGGCAGATCGACCGCTGGACCAAGCAGTACCGCGCCAGCGAGACGACGAAGATCGACGAGATGGATCGGCTGATCGACTGGCTGCCGGCCAGCGCGCCGGCCGACGACCAGACCTCGATCGTCCACGGCGACTATCGCCTCGACAACATGATCCTGCATCCTGCCGAGCCGCGCGTGATCGCGGTGCTGGACTGGGAGCTGTCGACCCTGGGCAATCCGCTGGCCGACTTCACCTACTTCCTGATGAACTGGGTGATGCCGTCCGACCAGCGCGGGGGCCTGGCCGAGATCACCGACCTGACCGCCTACGGGATCCCGACGATCGAGGAGGCCGTGGCCCGCTACTGCGCCGCGACGGGGCGCCAAGGCCTGCCGCAGCTGGACTGGTACTTCAGCTACAACCTCTTCCGCCTGGCCGGCATCTGCCAGGGCATCGTCGGCCGCGTCCGTGACGGCACCGCCGCCAGCGCCCATGCCCAGCTGATGGAGGCCCGCGTGCCGGTGCTGGCCAAGGGGGCATGGGCCTTCGCGCAGAAGGCGGGGGCGTAACCCAAGATGCTCCACCTGAAGGGGGAGCTGTCGCGGAGCGACTGAGGGGGAAGTTCCAGCGGCATGTCAGCAGACACTTCCCCCTCCGGCCCTCCGGGCCACCTCCCCCTTCAGGGGGAGGATAAAATGGCGTGACGCCTCGCTCTGGCCCCGCCATCCTGCCGCAAACGCCCCTGGGGAGGGGCGAGATCGTTCAGAGGGGCTCTCTTCATGCGTATCCGTTTCCTGGCCGCCGCCGCGCTCGGCGTCGCGGCCGCCGCCCTGTCGTTCGCCGCCGCCCAGGCTGCGGGTCCGCTGACCTTCGTGCAGGCCGGCAAGCTGCTGGCCGACCCGGCCAGCGGCAAGGTCGAGACCGCCAAGACGGTGGTGCTGCAGGACGGCAAGGTGGTGCGCATCGCCGACGGCTACGTGTCCGAGCCCGGCGGCGTGGTGGTCGACCTCAAGGACCGCTTCGTGCTGCCCGGCTTCATCGACAGCCACGTGCACCTGACCGGCCAGCAGGGCCCGACCTCGCGCCTCGACGAGGTGACCCAGTCTTCGGCCGACCAGGCGATGGTCGGGGCTGGCTACGCCCGCAAGACCCTGATGGCTGGCTTCACCACCGTCGCCGACCTGGGGGCCGACAACGCCGCCATCTTCGCCCTGCGCGCGGGCATCAAGCGCGGCGACGTCGTGGGCCCGCGGATCATCGCCGCCGGCTCGGCCGTGTCGATCCACGGCGGCCACGGCGACGTCAACGGCTACAGCGAGGAGGTCATGCACGTGCTGCGGCCCGAATCGGTGTGCTCGGGCGCCGACGACTGCCGCCGCGCGGTGCGCGAGCAGGTCTGGCGCGGCGCCGACATCATCAAGATCACCGCCACGGGCGGCGTGCTGTCCAACACCGCCGCCGGCCTGTCGCAGCAGTTTTCCGACGGTGAACTGTCCGCCATCGTCGAGAGCGCCCACCGCATGGGCCGCCGCGTCACCGCCCACGCCCATGGGGTGGACGGCATCAACGCCTTCCTCAAGGCCGGCGGCGACTCCATCGAGCACGGCACCTATCTCGACAACGAGAGCATCGCCCTCTTCAAGAAGAACGGCGCCTATCTGGTGCCGACCCTGATGGCCGGCGACTACGTGGCCCGCATCGCCGCCAGTCCGGGCAACTTCTTCACGCCGGCCCAGACCGCCAAGGCCCTGGAAGCCGGCCCCAAGATGCTGGACATGGCCCGCCGCGCCAACGCCGGCGGCGTCAAGATCGCCTTCGGCACCGATAGCGGCGTCAGCGCCCACGGCGACAACGCCTACGAATTCGTGCTGCTGAACCGCGCCGGCCTGTCGCCGCTGGACGCCATCCGCGCCGCGACGGTGAACGCCGCCGACCACCTGGGCGTCTCGGCCGAGGTCGGCTCGCTGGCTCCGGGCAAGGCCGCCGACCTGGTGGCCGTATCGGGCGACCCGCTGGCCGACGTGTCGGTGCTGCAGAAGGTGGAGACGGTGATCAAGGGCGGGGTCGTGGTGAAGTAAGCGGGCAAAGATCCTCCCCCTGTGGGGGAGGTGGCCCGGAGGGCCGGAGGGGGGCCGTTCTCAGTTGCCGTGGCGGTTGGAAGTCAGCAATGACTTCCCCCTCCGTCGGCTTCGCCGCCACCTCCCCCTTCAGGGGGAGGGTGCTAGGCCAACCCCGCCAGCACCCGCGCCAGCGCTTCCTCGTCCTCGAACCGCGCCCGCACGGGCCAGGCGGCGACGCGTTCGCGCCAGGCCGGGGGCAGGCGGATCCAGTCCTTTTCGGTGGTGATCAGGCTGGCGCCCAGGTCGCGGGCCCGTTCGGCGAGGCTTCGCAGGGTGTCCTCGCTGTAGGTCCCGTGGTCGGGGAAGGGAGCGAAGTCGACGAGATCGCAGCCGGCGGCCTGCAGGGCGCGCTCGACCTTCCACGGCTTGCCGACGCCGGCGAAGCCTACCTGCGGCCCGCCCGGCGGCGGCGCGGCCGGCTCCAGCCGGGCGATCAGCACCGGCTTGGAGGCCAGCAGGGCCAGCAATTGCGGATCGGCCTCCGGCAGGTCGGCCGGCAGCAGCACGATCACCGCGTCGGCGCGGGCCAGGCCCACGGCCAGGGGCTCGCGCATCGGGCCGGCGGGGAACACCCGGCCGTCGCCGAACGGCCATTCGTCGTCGCGCGTCTCGCCGTCGACCACCACCAGCGACAGGGTCTTGGCCAGATCCGGGTTCTGGTGGCCGTCGTCCATGACGATGACCTGGGCGCCGGCGGCCGCGGCGGCGGTCGCGCCGGCCACGCGATCGCGCGACACCCAGATCGGGAAGTCCTGGGCCAGCATCAGCGGCTCGTCGCCGACCTCGCCGGCCTTGTGGCGGCGGGGGTCCACCCGCAGCGGCCCCTTCAGCGAGCCGCCATAGCCGCGCGACAGGCCGTGGGCCGCCACGCCGCCGTTGTTCAGCACCAGCAGCAGCTCGCGCACGATCGGCGTCTTGCCCACGCCGCCGGCGGTGAGGTTGCCGACGCAGATCACCGGCGCGCCCGGATCGGCCGGGGTCGCCCTGGCGATGCGGCGGGCGGTGGCGGCGGCCCAGGCCCACGACAGCGGGGTGAGCAGGGCGCGGGTCAGCGGCGCGGGGCCGCCTTCGCGGCGATACCACCAGCGGGGGGTGGAGAGCTTCATGCGGACACCTCCGGCGCAGGGTTGGGCGGCACGAGTTCCAGGATGCGCGACAGACCCTCGCGGGCCGTGGCGTCGCGGGCGTCGACGAAGGCTTTGGCGCGGGCGGCCTGGGCCTTCAGCCGCTCGGGCGTCTCCAGCATGGCCGACAGCCGCTGGCCCAGCACCGCGCCGTCGGCATAGGCTACGCCCTCGACGGCGGCCAGATCGCCATAGGCGGTCAGCCAGTTCTCGACGTGCGGTCCCGAGACCATCGGGCAGTCCAGCCGCGCCGGCTCCAGCGGGTTGTGGCCGCCGATCCCGGGGACCAGGCTGCCGCAGACGATGGCCAGGTCGGCCAGGCGGTACCACAGGCCCATCTCGCCCAGGGTGTCGGCGACGATCACCTCGGCCACGGCGCCTGGCGACTGGCTGCGGCGCACCGCGTCGAGGCCGCGCGCCTTGGCCATCTCCAGGATCGCCTCGCCGCGCGCCGGGTGGCGCGGAACGATCACCAGGCGCGGCGCCAGGTGGAAGCCGGCCACGGCGTCGAGCACGATCTCGTCTTCGCCCGGGTGCGTGCTGGCGGCCAGCAGCAGCGGCCGGTCGGTGAGCTGGAAGCGCAGGCGGGCGTACTCGGCCTCGTCGACGGGCAGGGCGGGCGAGCCGAACTTCAGGTCGGCTTCCCCCGCGACGGTTCCGCCGAGGCTGGCGAAGCGGTCGGCGGCGCGGCCGTCCTGGGCCAGGATCAGGTCAAAGCCCGCGAACAGCCAGGCCGCCGCAAGGGGGCGGGCCTGCCAGCTGCGATAGCTCTTGTCCGACAGCTTGGCCGAGACCAGGGCCAGTCTGGCGCCGCGCTCCTTGGCGCCCAGCAGCAGGTTGGGCCACAGCTCGCTCTCGACGAAGACGGCCACGTCGGGCCGCCAGTGGTCGAGGAAGCGGGCCGCGCCGCTGGGCGTGTCGACCGGCAGGTACTGGTGGATCGCGCCCGGCGGCAGGCGCCGGGCCAGGAGCTCGGCGGAGGTGACGGTGCCCGAGGTGACCAGCACGGCCGCGTCGGGGCGCTCGGCGCGCAGGCGCTCGACCAGAGGCAGGATCGACAGGCTCTCGCCGACGCTGGCGCCGTGCAGCCAGACCAGCACGCCGGGCGGGCGCGGGATCGTGGGCCGGCCCAGGCGCTCGTTCAGCCGGGCGGGATCTTCCTTGCCCTTGCCGGCGCGGCCGCGCAGCAGGGCGGGCGCGATCGGCGTCAGGGCGGTGGTCGCGGCCCGATAGAGCGCCAGGGTGAAGGGCAGGCTCACACGCTGCCTTCGGCGGCCAGGGCGCAGGGGTGGGCGTGGCCGCCGCGTTCGATCTGGATGGTCGAGTGGCCGATGTTGAAGCGCTTGGCCAGCTGGCCGCAGACGTCGTGCAGGAACTGGTCCTGGTCGGCTTCGTCGGGGCGCACCACGTGGGCGGTCATCGCCGTCTCGGTGGTGCTCATGGCCCAGATGTGCAGGTCGTGCACCTCGGCGACGCCCGGTTGGGCGGCCAGCCAGTCGGCGACGGCCTTGGGATCGATGCCGCGCGGTGCGGCGTCCAGCGCCAGGTCCAGGGAGTCGCGCAGCAGGCCCCAGGTGCCCAGCACGATGACGACGACGATGGCCAGGCTGACCACCGGGTCCAGCCACAGCCAGCCGGTGAACCACATCAGCAGGGCGGCGATCACCACGCCGGCCGAGACGGCGGCGTCGGCGGCCATGTGCAGGAACGCGCCGCGCACGTTGAGGTCGTCCTTGCTGCCCTTCATGAACATCAGGGCCGTGGCGGTGTTGATGGCGATGCCGATGGCCGCGACGATCATCACCGGTCCGGTCTGCACGGGCTGCGGGTCGGCGAAGCGGCGCACGGCCTCCCAGGCGATGGCGCCGACGGCCACCAGCAGCAGGGCGGCGTTGGTCAGCGAGGCCAGGATGGTGCCCTTGCGCAGGCCGTAGGTGCGCCGTCCGGTGGGCGCGCGCTTGGCCAGCACCGCGGCGCCCCAGGCCAGCAGCAGGCCCAGCACGTCGGAAAGATTGTGGCCGGCGTCGGCCAGCAGGGCCAGCGAGCTGGTGAAGAAACCGGCGGCGGCCTCGGCGGCCACGAAGGCCAGGTTCAGCGCGGTGCCGATGGCGAAGGCGCGGCCGAAGTCGGCGGGGGCGTGGCTGTGGCCGTGGTGTCCATGGCCGTGATTATGGTGGCCGTGCCCATGCGAATGGCCGTGTCCATGGGCATGCCCATGGTGATGGTCATGACCGTGGTCATGATCATGGTGATCGTGGTCGTGATCGTGGCCCGGATGGTCGTGCGGCATGGGGTCTACATCCCACCAAGGACGGCGAGGATCAATCTTCTAAACCCCGGCGTCCCCGGCGGGGGCGCGGCCGCCCGCCAAGCGGCTTCACGCCTCCCACGGCCGGGTCGCGCCGTACCGCTCGACCAGCGCGTCGATCGCCGCCCGCAGCCTGGCGCTGGGCCAAGGCGTGCGCGGCCAGACCAGGCTGACGGGCAGGGGGCTGTCGAACACCCCGTCCAGCACCGTCTCCAGCCGGCCGGCGGCCAGATCCTGCGCCACCAGCCAGCGCGGGACCATGGCGATCCCCGCGCCGGCCCGCGCGGCCTCCGCCAGCATCTGGGCGTCGCCGATGCGCACCCGTCCGTCGACCGGCAAGGCGCGCTCCACGCCGCCTGCGTCGACATATGGCCAGGGCGTGGGCCGGCCGTTCCGTGTCTCGACCAGGCAGTCGTGCGCGGCCAGGTCCTGGACGCTGGCCGGCCGCCCGCGCGCATCGAGATAGGCCGGCGTGGCGCAGACCACCCGCCGCTGCACGCCGAGGGGCCGGGCGGCGAGGCCGGCGCGGTCGTCCAGCGCGCCGATGCGCACCGCCAGGTCGACGCCCTCGGCGGTCAGGTCGACGGGGCGGGGCTCGAACGTCGCCTCCAGCCGCAGCGCCGGCCAGCGGGCGACGAGCCCGAGCAGCACGGGCATCACGAAGGCGCGGCCCAGCAGCGGCGGCAGGGCGACGCGCAGCAGGCCCGACGGCTCGCCGCGCCCCTGCTTCAGTTCGGCCTCGGCCTGGGCCAGGCCCGTGAGGGCCGCCACGCAGCGGGCGTGGTAGAGGCGGCCGTCCTCGGTGAGGGCGACGCTGCGGGTGGTGCGGGCCAGAAGGCGCACGCCCAGCCGGCCTTCCAGCCGCTGCACCGCCTTGCCCACGGCCGAGGGCGACAGGCCGAGCGCCGGCGCGGCGGCGGCGAAGCCGCCATGCTCGGCCACGGCCACGAAGGCCCGCACGCCGCTGTAGCCGTCGAGGGAGGGGATCAAGGTCATTCCCGACTTCAGATCCGCAATGACCGGAATTCAAGTCGTTTCTGTCGCTGTGCGCCGCCGCCTATGCCTTGGGCCATGCGATACGATGACAAGACCCTGGTGGTGATCGGCGGCGGCTCGGGGATCGGGCTGGCCACGGCGGAGGCCTTCGTCGAGGGCGGCGGGCGGGTGGTGATCGGCGGACGCTCGCCGGGTCGCCTGGCGGCCGCGCGCGAACGGTTGGGCGCGGCCGCCCGCGCCGCAACGATCGACGTCTTCGATCCCGCCTCGGTCGGGGCCTTCTTCGCGCCGCTGGAGCGGATCGACCACCTGTTCACCCCGGCCGCGACCTACGCCATCGCCCCCTTCGACCATCCCGACGAGGCGGCGCTGGCTTCGCCGTTCGACGGCAAGTTCTGGGGGCAGGTCCGCTGCATGCGGGCCGCCGCGCCGAAACTGGCCTCCGACGGCTCGGTGGTGCTGATGTCGGGCGCGGCCAGCGCTCGGCCGCCCAAGGGCGCGGCCCTCTATGCCGCCGCCAACGGCGCGATCGAGGCGCTCGGGCGCGGCCTGGCGGTGGACCTGGCCCCCGTCAGGGTCAACGTGATCGCGCCGGGCACGATCGACGGCGACCTCTGGGCCCGGCGTCCCGCCCAGGTTCGCGACGCCGCCTTCGCCGGCCAGGCCGCCGGCTCGCTGGCCGGCCGCCCCGGAACCCAGGCCGAGATCGCCCAGGCGGTGCTGTTCCTGCTGACCAACGGCTTCACCACAGGAACGACGCTGTTCGCCGACGGCGGCTACAGCCTGCGCTGATCGCCCCAAGGCCACGCTTACGTCACGTCACCAGTTGCCAGGAGCGCGCAAGCCAGGGCCTTATGCGGCCCCGCTTTCTGTACGAAGGGTCCGTCGATGGACGTTTCCGCCTCCGGCCATGCCGCCGCCCTGTGGGCCGGCCTGCATGTCTTCCTGCTGCTGGTGATGTCGCTGCTGGTCGTGCGCCTGCGCCAGAAGCACAAGGTGGCCCTGGGCGACGAGGGCATTCCGGAGCTGGCCCGCGCGGTGCGCGCCTTCGGCAACGCCAGCGAATACATTCCCACGGGCCTTGGCGTGCTGGCCGTGCTGGCCGTGGTCGGCGCCCCGGCCATCGCCGTGCATGGCGTGGGCCTCGTCCTGTTCGCCGGTCGCCTGATCCACGCCGTCGGCCTGTCGCGCAGCGGCGGCGCCTCGGTGCCGCGCGCCGTGGGCATGATCTGCACCTGGCTGGCCTACGTGTTCGGCGGCGTCATCCTGCTGCTCTACGCGATCCCCTAAATCCCGAGGGCGGCGCTTGCCCCGCTTCGCCCGCCTCGCCATAAGACGCCATGGACGAAAACCTGTTGCATGACGTCGTCGCCGCCGCGCGCAAGGCCGGGGCCGACGCCGCCGAGGCCGTGTTCGCCGAGCGCCAGTCCCTTTCCGTGGGCGTGCGCCTGGGCGAGCTTGAGGAAGTCGAGCGCGAGGAGGCCAAGGATCTTGGCCTGCGCGTCTTCGTCGGCCGCCGCAGCGCCACCGTCTCCGGTTCCGACGTCAGCCCCGAGGCCCGCGCCAAGCTGGTCGAGCGCGCCGTCGCCATGGCTCGCCTGGCGCCGGAGGATCCCTACGCCGGCTTCGCGCCGCAGGATCGGCTGGCCAAGGGGCCGTTCCCCGATCTTGACCTGGTCGACGCCTACGAGCCCTCGGCCGAGACCCTGGAAGACCTGGCCCGCGCCGCCGAGGCCGCCGCTCGCGCCATCGAGGGCGTGACCAATTCCGACGGCGGCTCGTCGAGCTGGAGCTCGACCGTCTGGCGCCTGGTGACCAGCGACGGCTTCTCGGGCCAGCACGCCGCCACGGGCTTCGGCGTCTCGGCCAGCGCCATCGCCGGCGAGGGCGCGGGCATGGAGCGCGGCGGCGAGGGCCGGTCGGTGCGGCATGCAGAAGACCTGCCCAGCCCCGAGACCATCGGCGCCAAGGCCGGCCAGCAGGCCGTCTCGCGCCTGGGCGCGCGCAAGATCGGCTCGACCACGGCCCCGGTGATCTTCGAGAACCGCCTGGCCATGTCGCTGATCAGCCCGCTGGTCGGCGCCATCTCGGGTCCGGCCATCGCCCGCGGCACCTCGTTCCTGAAGGACAAGCTGAACCAGCGCATCTTCGCCGCCGGCGTGCAGCTGACCGACGATCCGCACCGCGTGCGCGGCCTGGGCTCGGCCCCGTTCGACGACGAGGGCGTGACCACCGTGCGCCGCGCCCTGATCGACGACGGCGTGCTGACCACTTGGCTGCTCAACAGCGCCAGCGCCCGCCAGCTTGGCCTGGAGACGACGGGGCACGCCTCGCGCGGCTCGGCCGGGGCGCCGGGCGTGTCGACCCACAACCTGACCCTGGAGCCGGGCGCGCTGGATCTGGCCGGTCTGATGGGCCAGGCCAAGGACGGCCTCCTGGTCACCTCGATGTTCGGCCCCTCGCTGAACGGCAACACCGGCGACTGGTCGGTCGGCTGCTCGGGCTTCTGGTTCGAGAACGGCCAGATCGCCTATCCGGTCACCGAGATCACCGTCGCCGGCAACCTGATCGACATCTACGGCCGGCTGGTCGTGGGGGCCGACCTGGAACTGCGCGGCGCCAGCAACAGTCCGTCGCTGCTGGTCGACGCCCTGGCGATCGCGGGCAAATGATGAGCGACCTCGACCTGATCCTCGACGCGGCCCGCGAGGCCGGGGCCCTGGCCCTGGCGGCCCGGGCCAAGGGCGTGAAGATCTGGTCGAAGGACGGCGGCTCGCCGGTCACCGACGCCGACCTGGCCGTCGACGCCCTCCTGAAGGCGCGCCTGCGCGCGGCGCGGCCCGACTACGGCTGGCTGTCGGAGGAGACGGTCGACGATCCGGCCCGCCTGGCCACCGGCCGCCAGTTCGTGGTCGACCCGATCGACGGCACCGTCGCCTTCATGAAGGACAAGCCGTGGTTCGCCGTCTCGGTGGCGGTGGTCGAGAACGGCCGGCCCATCGTCGGCGTCGTCCACGCCCCGGCCCTGGACGAGACCTACGCCGCGACGGCCGGCGGCGGCGCGACCCTGAACGGCGCTGCCCTGGCGCCCAGCCTGTCTACCGCGCTGGACGGCGCGGCCATGCTGGGCGACGCCAAGATGTTCGCCCATCCGGCCTGGCCCGAGCCCTGGCCGCCCATGCGGGTCGAGAGCCGCAACTCGATCGCCTACCGCATCTGCCTGGTGGCGGCCGGCGCCTTCGACGCGGCCATCGCCCTGACCCCCAAGAGCGAGTGGGATCTGGCCGCCGCCGACCTGATCTGCGGCGAGGCCGGAGCGTTGCTTACCGATCACCTCGGCCGAAAATTCGCCTACAATCGGCCGAATCCGACGGTTCCGAGCCTGGTTTGCGCGAATAGGGCGCTTCACCCGTTGATCCTGTCACGCGTCGGGCATATCGACCTGCCATAATCAAAAACTCCGCAGGATCTTGCTCCCCCATGTCCGACAAGCAGCTTCTTCATATCGTGATCGGTGGCGAACTGAAGGATGTCGCCGGCACCGAATTCCGCGACCTGTCGCAGGTGGATTTCGTCGGCGCCTACGCCACCTACAACGAAGCCTACGCCGCCTGGAAGTCGAAGGCCCAGGCCACCGTCGACAACGCCCACGCCCGCTACTTCATCATCCACGCCCACAAGCTGCTGGATCCGAGCGTGGCTTAAGAGCGGATCCTTCTCCCCTTGCGGGAGAAGGTGTCATCCGCAGGATGACGGATGAGGGGTCGGAAGGCCTGTCCGCAGAGTTCTTCTCCCAGAGTTCTGAGAGACCCCTCACCCGACCTCCCTCCGGGAGGCCACCCCTCTCCCGCAAGGGGAGAGGGACGATATCATTCCCGCCGCAGCAGCTTGTCGGTCAGCACCTTGCCCAGCATGCCGGCGCGGAAGGTCTTCTTCATCTCGACCGGATCGTAGTCGTCGCTGTCGACCCACTGGGTGAAGGTCAGGCCCTTGGGGGCGCCCTTCTCCAGGTACTGGTCGAAGGTGTAGTCGAGCACCCCGGTGTTGCCCTCCTTGATGTGGAGGTAGCGGCCCGACAGCTGCTTCTTGGCCTCCTCGATCGGCAGGCCCAGGCGATAATGGGCGTAGAGCACGCTCATGATGCCCGCCCGGTCGGCTCCCGACTTGCAGTGGATCAGGGCCGGGTACTCGATCGTCTCGAACAGTTCCTTGGCGCCGTGCACCCGCTGGCGGATCGGCACCTCGCGCGAGGTGATCACGAAGTCGACCATCTTGATGCCCAGGCGCTCGCAGGCGTCCTTCTCCAGCGCGTAGAAGCTGCCGTCGAAGCCGCCGCGCAGGTTCACGACCGTCTTGATGCCCTGCTTTTTCCACCAGGCCAGCTGGAACGGCCAGGGCTGGTTGGTGCGCACCAGTTCGGGGCTCACCCAGTGGGCGTTGGTGAAGCCCACGCGCAGATAGGCGTGGTCGTTCCACAGGAAGTGGAGATAGGTCTTGAAGCGCCCCCAGCGCGTGGAAAGGTCGTAACCGGCCAAGTGGCGATCCTCTGAAAACGCGCCTAGATACGTCTCGCCGGGCTCATTTGCAAAACCCCGCGTCGTTTTGCTGCCGCAGTGCGGCGCCGGTGTCCTTGACAGTCCCCCTCCGAAATCCGACCCCTCGCCCATGACCGAAACCCCCGCGACCGAGCTTTCCAACCGCGCCCTGGCCGCGCGGGTCTGGCGCGACTACCTGCGGCCGCGCTGGAAGGGCTTCATGGTCTCGGTCGTCTGCGCGGCGCTCGTCGCCTGCCTGACCGCGCTGCTGCTGTGGCTGGTCGGCCCGGCGGTGGACAAGCTGATCACCCACCCGACCCGGCAGGCCATCTGGACCATCCCGCTGGCCATCGCCTGCATCGCCGTGGTCCGCGCCGTCTTCCAGGTGCTGCAGGCCCGGATCATCAACGGCATCGGCAACGGCATCGTCGGCGACGTCCAGGTCGGGCTGTTCGGGCGGCTGGTCCGCGCCGACCTGGCGCGGCTGCGCGGGGCGCATTCGGGCTCCTACGTCGCCTCGGTGCTGTATGACGCCGGCCTGATCCGCGAGGCCTCGACCACGGGGGTGGTCAACTACGTGCGCGAGAGCCTGGTGGTCATCGGCGCCATCGGCACGATGTTCTACTACGACCCGATCCTGACCGGCGCGGTGCTGCTGATCGCGCCGGTGGTCAGCCTGATCACCCGCCGCTTCTCCAAGAAGACCACCAAGGCCGCCAAGGGCGCGATGGGCGAGACCTCGGCCCTGTCGACGGCGATCATGGAAAGCCTGGACGGCATCAAGATCGTCAAGATCGAGAACCGCGAGGCCGACGAGGAGGCCCGGGTCGGCGAGGTCATCGCCCGCCGCCAGAAGCACCTGGTCAAGGGCAGCAACGCCAAGTCGATGGCCGCCCCGGCCACAGAGGCCTTCACGACGATCATCGTCGCGCTGGTGCTGCTCTACACCGGCTGGCGCGCCATGACCGGCGGCATCACCGCCGGCGACTTCACCGCCTTCCTGGGCGCGCTGATGGCCGCGGGCCAGTCGCTGCGCCAGGTGACCAACCTGCAGACGGTGATGGCCGAGGGCTTCACCGCCGCCCGCCGCCTGTTCGCCGCCCTCGACGTCGCGCCGACGATCGTCGAGCCCGCCGGCGCCCCGGCCCTGCCGCCGGGCGACGGCTTGGTCAGCCTCGACCATGTCGACTTCGCCTACGGGGAAGGCGCGCCGGCCCTGTCGGACGTGTCGTTGCGGGTGCGAAAGGGCGAGACCGTGGCCCTGGTCGGCCCGTCGGGCGGCGGCAAGAGCTCGATCCTCAACCTGATCCCGCGCTTCTACGACGTGACAGGCGGCGCGGTCAGCATCGACGGCCATGACGTGCGCTCGGTGACCCTGGCGTCCTTGCGCGACCGCATCGCCCTGGTGACGCAGGAGCCGTTCCTGTTCGACGACACCATCCGGGCCAACATCGCCTACGCCAAGCCGGGCGCGACCGACGCCGAGGTCGAGGCCGCCGCCCGCCAGGCCGCCGCGCACGACTTCGTCTCCGCCCTGCCGGAAGGTTACGAGACCCGGGTCGGCGAGGCCGGGACGCGGCTGTCGGGCGGCCAGCGCCAGCGCATCGCCATCGCCCGGGCCTTCCTCAAGAACGCCCCGATCCTGCTGCTCGACGAGGCCACCAGCGCGCTCGACACCGAGAGCGAGGCCCTGGTGCAGGCGGCGCTGGAGCGGTTGATGGCCGGCCGCGCCACCATCCTGATCGCCCACCGCCTGTCGACCGTGAAGCACGCCGACCGCATCTACGTCATCGACAAGGGCAAGGTGGTCGAGACCGGGACCCATGCCGGCCTGGTGCGCGCCAAGGGCCTTTACGCGCGGCTGGCCAAGGCGCAGGACCTCGACCACGCTCCCCTTTCCGGTTCCGAGGAGACCGCCTCTTGAGGCCTTTGCGTTCCCCCCTGGTCATCAAGATCCTGTCCTCGATCTTCGCCGGCTATTCCAAGCTGGTCTTCTCGACGCTGCGGATGACGGTCGAGGGCCAGGACAAGGCCGAGGCCGTGTGGGCCCAAGGGCGCACCAAGGGCACGGGCGCGATCCTGTGCTTCTGGCATTCACGCATCCCGATGTCGCCGCTCAGCTGGCCGCAGAGCCCGGCCCGCCAGGACATGCGCGCCCTGATCTCGCTGTCCAACGACGGCGAGTTCATCGCCCGGACCGTCGAAAAGCTCGGCTTCCCGTCGATCCGCGGCTCGTCGGCCAAGAAGACCGACCTGGCCAAGAACAAGCACGGCGAGCAGGCCTTCCGCGACATGGTCAAGTGGGTGAAGGACGGCGGCGGCATCGCCATCACGCCGGACGGCCCGCGCGGCCCGGCCGAGCACATGGAGAAGGGCACCCCGTCCCTGGCCCGCGTCACCGGCGCGCCGGTGATCTTCGTGGGCCTGGCCGCCAAGCCCTGCATCCGCCTGGGGTCGTGGGACGCCACCCTGATCCCGCTGCCCTTCGCCAAGGCCGCCATGGTCTGGGACGGCCCCACGGGCGCGGGACGCGGCGATGATCCCGAGGCCCTGGCCGAGGACTGGGCCGACCGCCTGTCGGCCGTGACCCGCCGGGCCGAGGAGATCGTGGGGCTCGACGACTGAACCCCACGCTCCGGCGGCGACTAGTTCTCCCGAGCGATCGGGTAGAGCAGGTGGCGGTCGTCGTAGAAGGGCGTGCGCTTGTAGAACCAGGCCAGGCGCGCGTCGGGATCGGCGGAGAACTTGGGCTCGGCGGCAAGCTTGGCTTCGAATTCCGCCTTCAGCGCCGGATCGGCGGCCATCATCTTCTCGGCCAGCGGCGCGATGGCGTAGGGCTCGATATATTCCACGCGGCTCAGCACCTCGGGGACCATGCCCCAGGCGAAGACGCTTTCGCTCGACTGCGGCTCGAGCAGCAGCACGACCAGATCGCCCAGCGGCTGGTCGGTCGGCACCCGCACCGAACCCTTGGGGAAGGTCCAGTCGCGCTTCTGCGTCGTCACCTGCTCGACGCTCATCTGCACGTGGCCCTCGTTGGCGCGGGGGGCGAGCTTGGGCTCGACCAGGCGCAGCATCTCGACGGCGACGCTTTTGGGCGCGTCCAGGGTTTCGACCTTCACCCCGTGCAGCTTCAGCCGCTCGATGATGTCGGCGCGATAGCTGGGCACCCAGTAGGCCTTCGGGCGGGCCAGCTGCAGCGTGGGGTGAGAACCGTAGAACGGCAGCTGCCAGAGCTCGGGATCGGGCTGCCCGAGCCAGCGGATCTCGGTCTTGCCCGAGGCGACGCTGTCATAGGTCTCGTAACGGATGCCCTTGAAGGCGCGGGTGACCGTCGGCTTGTCGTCGGCGACGAAATTGGCCGGGATGGTCGCCGGGCGCAGGGCGCTGTCGGCGGCGACCGCGGTGCGCAAGGACCCGCCCTTTTCAGCCAGCAGCTTCAGCGAGGTTTCGATGAAGACGTAGGTGCCCAGCACCCGCTGGGCGTGGGGTTTCAGGCTATGGTTCTCGATCAGGATGGTCGGAACGTGGGCGGCGCTGCCCCAGCCGTTGGAGAACCGCTCGCCTAGGCCGCCGTCCGACAGCCCGGCCTTGGGGTTGCGCTCGTCGTTCCCGAACACCAGCTCGCCCGGGATGTGGCCCTCGGCCTCCAGGCTCCTGTTCATCGCCGGCTTGAAGGCGTCGTCCAGCCACTTGGCCGTGGCCGGCGAGCGCGACCAGACGCCGTCCTCGCCGTTGTAGCCGTAGGTGACGTCGTACTGGTAATCCATGCCGTCGGTGACGTGGACGTCGACGTAAAGGTCG
>PJUJ01000269.1_pt1 | contig 34077 bp, 31 predicted proteins | sample 1512321 | NCBI WGS metagenome assembly PJUJ01 (sample SAMN08177669, study PRJNA422409) | Feces metagenome, whole genome shotgun sequencing project. | isolation source: Chicken feces enriched on filter paper: beechwood xylan treatment | host: Gallus gallus | place: USA: Madison | collected 2015-01-15 | reverse complement strand
TTAAAAATAATATCGTCAGGAACTGGCGATTACACGGGCGGAGACTCAAATAAGACTTTGGCAACAAAGCACAAGTCTGTGAAGCCCGAAGCCCATTTGTCTTTAGCAAATGGGTAGTTCACCAACGCTATATTTCCCTGCTCCGGCAATAGCCAATGCTATGAAAACTAACATTAATTCCATCGGATGTGAAGCTTTAATAATTCCATCGCCATTTGCTAAGTGCGAAATAGAAACAATAAGCATAGTGAAAGCTAATACGCAAGCTGTGGGACGTGTGAATAAGCCAAGAATGATTAAAGCTGCTCCTACACTTTACGCTGCCATTGCTGCAAATCCCCAAAAAGAAGTCATAAAAGTTATACCTATTTTGTGCATGGCTGTTCCTAATTTTTCCCAATTTTCGGGGTCTTTAACTATTTTAGGCATTCCATGAAAGCCAGCATAGAACCTCCGATAGCGACTCTTATAATTAATAATCCTACATCTTTGCGAATGTGGGTGATGGATCTACTCATAGTTAGATATGATTTTATTTTAAATATGTCAATTTAATATTTTCTTCTTCTACCATTAGTTGTACTTCTTTACCAAACATCAAAGCTCTATTATCCTCTATATGTCCTGCAGGAAATCCAAAAGCAATAGGATAGTCAAACTCGCGAACCTTATCCATAATAATATCTTCAAATTGTTGTCCAAAAGCTGGATCTGAATCTTTTAAATCGGTAAAACTTCCCACAATTAACCCCGCTAATTTATCCAATTTTCCCGCTCTTTTTAAAGTCCACAGCATTCGGTCAATATTATAATGAGATTCACCTACATCTTCGATGAATAATAGTTTGCCCTCATAATCTACGTCAGAAGGAGAGGATAATACACTCTGCAATAAAGCTAAATTGCCACCGGTAAGTATTCCTTTTGCACTTCCTGTACGATTTGGATAGGTGGAGTTGGAAAATGAAATATCAACATTCTCTCCAAAAAGTGCATTTCTTAATGTAGTAAGCGATTCTTCACTAGCATCCAAAAAAGATTTAACCATTTGCCCATGGATAGTAGGTATTTGAAAGTTATGTTGAATATGACTATGGATGGCTGTAATATCGCTGAAACCAACTATCCATTTTGGTCTTTTCTCAAAAGATGAAAAATCGATTTGGTCAATAATACGTACACATCCATATCCTCCGCGACCTGCTATGATAGCTTTTATTTCAGGATTATCCAATGCTTCTTGAAAATCCTTCGCTCTTAGTGTGTCACTGCCTGCAAACTGATGGTGTTGAGCTGTTACAGAAGAATAAATTATAGGTTCTAATCCCCAATTTTTCAGTACCTCATAAGCTTCCGTTAAGTCTACACTAATATAACTGGCTGGGCAAATAACGGCTATCTTATCACCTTTTTTCAATGGTTGGGGAGTATTCATATTCAATGTTTTAAGCGTATATTTTTCAATGTAAATAATTATTGAAGACTTTTTAGAATATTTTGAGCAAGCCTTATTTATTAAGGACAAATTGAATTATCTTTGTACTCTAATTTTTAAAAAGTTTTCACCTTAAAAATACAATATATTGAGCAATTTGTCTAAAAAACGTTATACGATAACTTCGGCTTTGCCGTATGCAAATGGTCCTTTGCATATCGGTCACTTGGCTGGAGCATATATTCCGGGCGATATTTTTGTGCGCTTTTTGCGTCTGAACAATAAAGATGTGGTGTATGTGTGCGGTTCGGATGAACATGGTGCTGCCATTACGATACGTGCTAAAAAAGAAGGTGTTACACCAAGAGAAGTAATTGATAAATATAATAAACAGATCAAAGAATCTTTCGAAAACTTTGGTATTTCATTTGATATTTACCACCGTACTTCAGAGCCTGTTCATCATGAATTATCACAAGAGTTTTTCTTGAATTTGTATGAAAAAGGTGAATTTATTGAAAAGTTCTCTGAGCAATATTACGACGAAGAATTTAACCAATTCTTAGCGGATAGATATATTACTGGTACATGTCCTCACTGTCAGAATGAAGGCGCCTATGGTGACCAATGCGAAAAATGTGGTACATCATTGAGTCCTACAGATTTGATTAATCCGAAATCTACTTTGAGTGGCAAAACACCTATTCTTAAAGAAACAAAACACTGGTATCTGCCATTGGATAAATATCAACCTTGGTTGGAAGAATGGTTAATCGAGGGTAAAAAGAATGAATTGAAATCCAATGTATTTGGTCAATGCTCTTCTTGGTTGAAATCAGGCTTGCAACCTCGTTCAATGACACGTGATTTGGATTGGGGAGTTGATGTTCCTTTAGAAGAAGCAAAAGGTAAAAAGTTGTATGTGTGGTTAGATGCGCCAATAGGTTATATTTCAGCGACTAAACAATGGGCTATTGACAATGGCAAAAACTGGGAAGATTATTGGAAGAAACAAGCGAATTCGGAGGACGATTCGACGTTGATTCACTTTATCGGGAAAGATAATATCGTATTCCACTGTATTATTTTTCCGGCGATATTACATGCGCATGGTGAATATATCTTGCCAGAAAATGTACCAGCAAACGAATTCTTAAATTTAGAAGGTGACAAACTTTCTACTTCACGTAACCACGCCGTGTGGTTGCACGAATATTTGGAAGAATTCCCAGATAAGCAAGATGAACTACGTTATGTGTTGACTTCAATCCTTCCTGAAACATCAGATTCGGAGTTTACATGGAAAGATTTCCAAGCACGTGTTAATAATGAATTGGTTGCGATTTTAGGAAACTTTGTAAATCGTGTAATGGTTCTTTCACACAAATACTTTGACGGTAAAGTAGTGAAAGGTTCAGAATTTAATGACACAGATAATGCTGTTTTCGACGAATTGGCAAAATATCCTGGATTAATTGAGCAATCTATCGGTAACTACCGTTTCCGTGAAGCGCTTTCTCACTTTATGAATGCAGCACGTTTGGGTAATAAATATTTGGCTGACGAAGAGCCTTGGAAAGTTTACAAAACTGATGAAGAGCGTGTTAAAACAGTATTAAATGTCGCGACTCAAATCGTAGCAAATTTGGCTATTCTGGCGCAGCCCTTTTTGCCTAAGACTTCAGCTAAATTGTTCGAAATGCTAGAACTTCCACAGCAAAATTGGGATAAAGCAGGTACGAAAGATCTTATCTCTACAAATGCTCAATTGGGTGAAGTTCAAATGTTGTTCGAAAAAATCACAGACGAACAAGTTGAAGCACAATTGCAAAAATTAGCAGAGGCGAAAGCAGCGAATGCGATTGCGAACACTTCTGTTTCTCCTGCAAAACCAAATATTTCTTTTGATGACTTCATGAAATTGGATATCCGTGTTGGAACAATTTTAGAAGCGGAGAAAGTGGCGAAAACAAAGAAATTGTTGAAGTTGAAAATCGATACGGGTATTGACCAACGTACGGTAGTTTCGGGTATTGCTGAATTCTTTGCACCAGAAGATATCGTTGGCAAACAAGTTTCAATTTTAGTAAACCTAGAGCCTCGCGAAATCAAAGGTATTCAGTCTCAAGGTATGATTTTGATGGCTGAAGATGCGGATGGTAGATTAGACTTTGTAAATCCTACTTCGGGTATTAAATCAGGTAGTACGGTAAGATAGTCTTGGACTAAGATATATAGTGGAAAGAGCAAAGATGTTTACGTCTTTGCTCTTTTTATGGATACTAATTTATTTCTGTTGTTTTTGACAAATACCCAATCAATTTTTAAAGCGTTGCCAGCTTTTTGGCTTTACTCATTAGCAAGCCTATAATAAATCCAATGAAGGAAGGTAATATCCAGCCTAAGTCTATATCAAAAAATGGTAGGTGATTAAATCGTGAAATCCATTCCGGACTTAATAATCCCAATATTTTTAAAACTCCAATAATAGCAATTAATGTAGCACCAATTAATGCCCCTATGTAAGGTTGTTTAGTCTTTACAAAGCTTCCAAATAGGATGATATATAATACTAAAGTGATGACAATAGGATAAACAAATGCAAGTGGAGGGTAAGCAAATTTAATGATGTTGTCAACTCCGGTCACAGCTAAAGCAGCAGAAACCACACAACAAAGAGTTACCAACAATTTATAACTCAATTTTCCCCCAGATAAATCTGAGAAAAAAGAACCTACAGCTGCAGTTAAAGCAATAGAAGTGGTAAGGCATGCCAAAGCGATACTGATAGCAATAGCGATCATACCATAATCTCCTAAAGTGCTTTTAGCAATATGAATCAATAAGGCCGATCGACTGATGCTCGCATCCGCAATATTCGAGGTCGCCCCTAAATATACTAATCCTCCGTATATGATAAACAGACAGATAGCTGATAGGGCCCCTGAAGATATGACTACCGAACTTTTCTCTTGTACGCTGTTATAGCCTTTGGCTTTTGCTGCATGGATAATTATTCCAGCGAAAATCACCGAAGCTAATACATCCAATGTTTGATAACCTTCGGTAAATCCTAGTGAAAAAGAATCTAAAGCCGTTAATGAGCTACTGGAGTATTCTCCTAGTGGATTAAATATTCCAACTGCAATCAGTAAAAGTAGTAATATAAGAAGGGCCGGGGTAAGAATATTTCCAATGATATCCACTACTTTTGACGGAACAATAGTCAACGCCCAAGTGATCCCGAAAAAAAGTATAGAAGAAACTATAGGATTAAAATTTGGAAAATTTGGAAGAAGCCCTACTTCGTAAGTTGTGGCTGCAGTTCTTGGGATAGCGATCAATGGACCAATACATAGCATAATTATAAATCCTAAAATAGGAGCTAATTTTGGATGCACTTTGTTCCCTAAGTCTTGTAAAGAATTGCCAGATTTAACGATAGAAAGAATTCCTAAAAAAGGCAATAGTATCCCTGTTAAGCCAAAAGCCAATATGGTAATCCAAACATGATCGCCAATTTGTAATCCAATAAAGGGAGGTAGTAATAAATTGCCTGCTCCAAAGAACATTGCAAATAGGGCAAATCCAATAGTAATAATGTCTTGGTTCTTCTTCATTAGGTAGGGTTAGAATAATAGATGGGTAAGTTGTTTAGCTTCTTTCACGTCATGCACACGAAGAATTTGCACACCTCTCTCCAATAATAAGGTGTTTAAAGCTGTAGTGGCATTTAACGATTCTTGAGGCGTAACGCCTAATTTTTTATAAATCATTGATTTTCGAGAAATACCGCCCAATATTGGTAGACCGTGATAATGCAATTCATTTACACGCATTAGCAATTCATAATTTTGTTCTATAGTTTTGGCGAAGCCAAATCCGGGATCAAGAATAATATCTTTTACACCCAATTCTCTTAATTTTGAAATCTTATCTCCTAAATCTACGGCCACATCATTTACTACATCATCATAGTCAGTTAGTTGTTGCATGGTCTCAGGTGTGCCTCGCATATGCATTAGAATATACGGTACTTTTAATTCAGCTACGGTCTTAAACATATCTTCGTCCAAAAGTCCTCCTGAAATATCATTGATAATATGTGCGCCTGACTTAATAGAAGCTTTTGCGACATCCGCTCTGAAGGTGTCAATAGAAAGTGGAATTTGAGGGAATTCTTCTACAAGAACTTCAATAATAGGAATAGCTCTGTCTATTTCCTCTTGTGAAGATATCATTGGTGCTCCTGGGCGGGATGAATAAGCACCTACATCAATAATATCGACACCATCATTTATCATATGAGAAGCGTGATCAATAGCATTCTCTAAGGAATTGTGTTTTCCACCATCAAAGAAAGAGTCAGGAGTAATATTAAGAATTCCCATGATTATAGGTTTCTCAAACGTCATCAACGAGCCTTTGATATTGATAGATTGGCATGGGGAAGGCTTTAGCATCTTCATAACTGTAAAAATATAAAAAAGGCTGTAATTTTCACTACAGCCTTTTGGTTCTGGTATTTGAAAATATTATTTCACTACTAATACGCCATCAGCCACAATGTTGATGTCTGTTTTAGGTTGCGTAATCTTAGCAATTTCTTCTGCACTTTTGCCAGCATCTTCTGCATTATGTTGCAATTGTTTCACAGAAAGCTCTTTTACCTTAGCTTTACCTTCTAATACTACAGTTTTGCCTACAATATCAGTAGGAACAAAATATCCGTAATCTTTGAAGCGAACCATAATTGGCTCTTCTTGACCTTCACGTTTTAAGGTTAGAAAACATCCTTTCTTTTTACAAACACCTATTACTTCACCCTCTATTTTTCCCGTGTATTCTTTTTTAGATTTTAGGGTGTTTTCCAATTTTTGTACTGAAATCGCATTTTTGTTGTTGATAGCTTTGCCATACTGCACACCTGCTTTAGCGGGTTTGATATTTTCTTGTGCAAAAGCAACTGTTGTTAATGCGATTAAGCATGCACAAAGGCTAATTAACTTTTTCATGGTATTATTATTTACGTATAAATTCAAATTTTCCAGATGGATCCAACTTCATTATGATAGAAGGTTTACTTTTTGCGGTAACGTGTTGCCCGAATTTAACAACATAGTCTACACCTTCTTTAATTTCATCCGCGATTTCGTCGAAATTCGCTGCTGAAGGTTGTCCACTGAGGTTGGCAGAAGTAGAAATGATAGGTTTTCTAAATCGCTGCAACAATTGTTGGCAGAAAGGATGATCTACAATACGTATGCCTATACTACCATCTTCTGCAATTGCATTTTCAGCTAGATTCTTAGCACCTGAATAAATGATAGTCATTGGTCTATCCGTTGCTTCGATTAATTCATAAGCTACATCTGGAATATCCTTTACATAGCTTGCCAACTGATTGTCGTTGTGCAGCAGGATAAGCATACTTTTGCTTTTATCTCTTCCTTTCAAAGCAAATACCTTTTCCACCGCTTCTGCATTAGTAGCATCACAGCCGATTCCCCAAATGGTATCCGTGGGATACAAAATGAGTCCGCCGTTTTTTAATGTTTCTAAAGCCTGATTAATATCCTCTCTATCCACAAATGTATTCGCCATATCTATTAATTTGTTATTAAACAGCAACGTTATGCTCGCGCAAAGCGTCGTTTAATGATGTTTTCTTGTCAGTTGATTCTTTACGTTGACCAATGATCAAGGCACATGGTACTTGATATTCGCCAGCAGGGAATTTCTTAGTGTAAGAACCTGGTATTACTACCGAACGAGCTGGCACATATCCTTTGTATTCTTTTGGCTCTGGACCTGAAACGTCGATAATCTTAGTAGAAGCTGTTAATACGACGTTAGCACCTAATACTGCTTCAGTTTCAACACGAACACCTTCAACCACAATAGCACGAGAACCTACGAATACGTTGTCTTCAATGATAACTGGAGAAGCTTGGACTGGTTCCAATACACCACCAATTCCAACACCGCCTGATAAGTGTACGTTTTTACCAATTTGTGCACATGATCCAACTGTAGCCCATGTATCCACCATGGTACCTTCGTCAACAAATGCACCAATATTTACGTAGGAAGGCATCATAATTACACCTTTAGCCAAATAAGCTCCATAACGAGCAGAAGCACCAGGTACTACACGTACCCCCAATTCTTTATAGTTGGTTTTTAATTTCATTTTATCGTGGTAAACGAAAGGCGCATTTTCGATCACTTTCATATCACGAATAGGGAAATAAAGAATAACTGCTTTTTTTATCCAGTCATTTACGTGCCAGCGATTTCCAAGCGGTTCAGCTACACGTAATTCACCATTATCCAATTTCATAATGATGGACTGTACAGCCTCAAAGTATTCTTTATTGCCTAATAATTGTCTATCTTCCCAAGCTTCTTCGATTAATTTTTGAAGTTTTTGAATTTCCATTTTCTTATATAAATCTCTAAATATTAACTACAAATATGCTCATTTTTCTGCAAATCAATAGCGTGTAGAAGTCATTATTTTGAAAGAATGTTAGTATTTTTGGGTATGGCAAGTGAATCGGAAAAATTACGTATTGATAAATATTTGTGGGCTATTCGTATCTTCAAAACTCGTAGCTTGGCTACGGAAGCTTGCAAAGCCGGACGTGTGAAGCTGAATGGACAAAATATAAAACCTTCTTATGTTGTCAAAGTAGGAGAGATCTACGCTATTCAAAAAGGAATTGAACGAAAAGTAATCTTAGTGACAGGATTGTTGGAAAGAAGAGTAGATGCCAAAACAGCTGTTCAATATTATGAAGATCATACTCCAGTAGAGGAAACCTATGGTTTTAAATCGGTGTTCCAAGCTCCAATCTTAAAGCGTGATAGAGGAACAGGACGTCCAACCAAACGTGATCGTCGTGAAATAGATGATCTAAAGGCCAGTGAATGGTGGGATCAGGAAGAAGATTAGTTTAAGACATTGGAAACATAAAAAAGCAAAATCCTCAAAGTTATTTGAGGATTTTGCTTTTTTATAAGGATAATAGATTATCTATTTTCTAAGTCTACGTATTCACGATCCACTTCGCCAGTATATACTTGACGTGGACGGCCGATAGGCTCTTTGTTGTCACGCATTTCTTTCCATTGTGCGATCCATCCCGGAAGACGACCTAACGCAAATAATACCGTAAACATTTCTGCGTTGAAACCTAATGCACGGTAGATAATACCTGAGTAGAAGTCAACGTTTGGATATAATTTTCTATCGATAAAGTATTGATCAGATAATGCAGCTTGTTCTAAACCTTTAGCAATATCCAATACTGGATCTTGTACTCCTAATTTTTCTAATACTTCGTCAGCTGCTTTTTTGATGATTTTAGCACGTGGATCGAAGTTTTTGTACACACGGTGACCAAAGCCCATCAAACGGAATGGATCGTTTTTGTCTTTAGCTTTAGCTAAGTACTTCTCTACATCCCCACCGTCTTTTTTGATATCTTCCAACATCTCAATTACAGCTTGGTTAGCACCACCGTGAAGAGGACCCCACAAAGCATTGATACCTGCTGAGATAGAAGCATATAAGTTAGCATTTGACGAACCAACGATACGTACTGTAGAAGCTGAACAGTTCTGCTCGTGATCTGCGTGTAATATTAACAATACGCGCATTGCATCCAATACAGCGTCATCAAAGATTTTATCACAGTTTACTTCACCAAAAATCATGTTCATGAAGTTGTCGATATAACCCAAATCTTTTTTAGGGTATACAACTGGATGACCTAATGATTTCTTTTGAATCCATGAAACAATTGTCGGCATTTTACCGATCAAGTTTACGATAGTTTGGTATTCCTCTTCTTCGTTTTGATTTGGATTTAAAGATTCTGGATAGAATGCTGATAAAGCACCGACTAAACATGAAAGCTGACCCATTGGGTGAGATTTTGATGGGAATCCAGCGAAGAAGTTTTTCATATCTTCGTGAACCATCATTTGACCTTTGATGTCAGATCTGAATTTTTCTAAAACTTGTTTAGAAGGTAATTCGCCATAAATCAATAAATAAGCAACTTCTAAGAAAGTTGATTTTTCTGCTAATTCCTCAATTTTATAGCCGCGGTATTTTAGAATACCTTTTTCGCCATCCAAAAATGTAATAGCACTTTTAGTAGCACCCGTATTTTTGAATCCCGGGTCTAATGTAATATATCCTGATTGGTCTCTTAATTTTGAAATATCAATAGCTTTTTCGTTCTCAGTTCCTGTGATTACAGATAACTCAAGCGTCTTGCCATTTAAATTTATAGATGCTGTTTCCGACATAATCAATTTTCTTGTATACACAAAAGTATAAAATTCGATAAGAAAAACTAAACTTAAAACAAGTTTAAATGACATTTATCAGTCATAAATTAAAAATTTTCATAAGTCTAACTATCTGATTATCTAATTCTGTCAAAAACCTGAGAAATAATTTACGAAAAATTTGTTATTCTACGAGATATTCGTAGATTAGTGTTGTGATTGAAAATGTACTACGATGATATTAGAGAAACTTACTATACAAGAAGAAGAAGCAATGTTGTCTGTTTGGCAATTAAAGGGCGGTTTTGTAAAAGAAATCTTAGATAATATGAAGCCCGAAGAACAAGTTCCTTATACTACACTAGCTTCTACAATTAAGAATTTAGAACGAAAAGGTTACGTAAAAGCTGTAAAATACGCGAATGCTAAACGATATGAGCCTATCATTACGTTAGAAGAGTATCGTGCAAAGTTTATGAATTCTTTTGTGGGTGACTATTTTAAGAATTCTTACAAGGAAATGGTTTCCTTCTTTATTAAAGAAGAAAAATTGAGTGAAAAAGAATTGGAAGAGCTGATGGAAATGATCAAGCATAATAAATCCTGATGCAATGGAAAATCTACTAACCTACATACTTCAAGTAAACCTTTTATTGGCTTTAATTTATTTCGGGTACCACTTCCTTCTGAAAGGGTTGACTTTTTATGTACTAAATAGGATTTATTTTATAATAGCCAGTATATATGCTTTTGTATATCCATTTATAGATATTAAAACTTGGTTTACTAAAAGTGAAGTAATTGATACAGCATTTCTGCGTGAATTTATTACTCCTGTTTTTTTGAATAATTCTGCAAGTTCTGGAATATCACTATTGGATATTATTATTGCTGTGTTTAGTACGGTAGCAATTGTTTTTGTGCTAAAATTTTTGGTTCAACTATTTAGTTTGCTTCGTATTCACTTAAATTCTAAAGATGCTACATGGCATTCCTATTTATTCCGTAACGTCTTATTTCCAGTAGTTCCTTTTTCATTCTTCAATAAAATATATATTCATAAAGAGCAACATCGAGAAATCGAGTTGCAAGATATTTTCGCACACGAAATTGTACATGTTAGAGGCCATCACACAGTAGATATTTTGTTGTTCGAAATAATATTGGTGTTTTGTTGGTACAATCCCTTCGTATGGCTGATGCGCAATGCTGTACGTCAAAATTTAGAATTCCTGACTGATCAACAGGTGCTAAATAAAGGGGTAGACAAGCAAACCTATCAATATTCGTTACTACATGTCACCAAGCAAGGTGCTGCGGTGGGTATTAGTAACCAATTTAATTTTAAAACCCTAAAAAAGCGCATTATGATGATGAACAAAAAACGCTCTTCCAAATTGGAATTGAGCAAGTATGCTTTCTTACTTCCTATCTTGTTGATCGCAGGAGCGTCCTTTACGATAAGTAAAGCAGAAAAGAATATTGAAAAAATAGTGAAGAAATCACAAAACACCACCGTGTTAGATGAGAGTTTAAAAGTAAAAATGGAAGGTGAAGTTGGTGAATTATTAAAAAATACGATTGGTACGGATATAATTTCTTTAGATACAAGTAATCAAGAAAAGGAATATCCATTATTAGCACCTGATTTTGACCGCAATGAACTAGAAGGTAAAAACCTCCATTTTGAAATTGATGGAAAACTGGTTAGTCTTGATGAATTTCTAGAATTTCCCAGAAAGGAAATTTCTGCTGTAGATATTTATAAAGACAAGGAAGAGATTCGTAAGAAAATTGGTAAGGATAATTCCGAAGGTTTATTTGTATTAACTTCAAAAAACAAAAAGCCAGCTCAAACGCAAGTCGACGTCAAAAGCATGAAAAGCAAGTCTGAAATTGATAAAACAAAGAAATTTATTTACGATTACGACGGTAAGATTGTTTCTAAAAGTGAATTTTTAGCAATTGCTGATGAGAACTTAAAGCAATTAACACAAATGATGTCAAGATCGGTTATGAAAGGAAAATACAGTTCGTTAGTATCTAACTGGGAAGATTATGACGGTGTAATACACGCAATCTCTGCTCAAGGTGAAGAAAAATTAAAAGAACAAAGAGAGAAGGCACTATATATCCTAGACGGAGTAGAAAAAGGAAAGGGTTTTGATTTATCGAGCATAAAAGCTGATGATATTGAATCTATTTCTGTACTAAAAGATCAAAGTGCTATTGCTTTGTATGGAGATAATGGTAAGGATGGTGTGATTATAGTCACTACAAAACACAATTCATCGGCGCGCATAAAAGAAAGGTCAAATGATGAAATAGGGATATTTTTAAAAAATGATGATGACTCAAACACCAATACGCGAAGTCCAGGTATAAGACTAGAGGGGAAAAAATCAATAAATGAAATACCTAATAAATGAAATACCTAAAGAAGAGCGACCACTTTTTGTCATCGATGATAAAGCTCAGAACTTAGATTTTGATATAAATTCTTTAAATCCTAATGATATAGAGTCCGTATCGGTTTTTAAAGGAAGTAGCTACATAGCTGAATTTGGTGATAACGCTAAGAATGGTGTTATTAAAATTGTTACCAAGAAAAATAAAAACAAAGAGGTTGTGATAACTGGTTACAAATCAAAGGAAAGTGACTCTGTTAAAGTTAATACTAAGGGAGCTATAAAGGAAGTAACAGTTACAGGATATAAAAAATAAAATAAGTATTTATTAAAGACAAATAGCACTCAACTTGAGTGCTATTTGTTTTAAGACTTAATATGAGATATTAAATCTTATTTATAAGCGAATACTTCACCCAGATCTTCGTTACTTGTAAAAGTACAGCCTAAGTCAGTTAATTCACCCGTACCAATGTTGATCACCATACCGTGTACAGCTAAATCGTCACGGTCCTTCCAAGCATTTTGTACGATAGAAGTAGTACAAAGGTTGAAAACCTGCTCTTTAACATTTAATTCAATAAGACGATTTACTTTATCCTCGTGATTTTCGATAGCATCAATTTCAGCAGCGTGAAGACGATAGACATCTTTAATGTGGCACAACCAGTTGTCAATTACACCAAATTGTTGACGGCTCAAAGAAGCAGCTACACCGCCACAACCGTAGTGACCTGCAATGATTACGTGTTTTACTTTCAATACATTAACCGCATAATCCAATACAGATAACATACTCATGTCAGAGTGGATTACCATGTTAGCAATATTACGGTGTACAAATACTTCACCTGGTTTTTTACCTGTGATTTCATTTGCCGGAACTCTACTATCCGCACATCCAATCCAAAGTACTTCAGGGCTTTGACCTTTCGCTAACTGTTGAAATCTTCCTGATTCGTCTTGTTTTACGAAATCAACCCACTCTCTGTTACCTTCTAATATTTTCTCAAATCCTAATTCTAAGTCTTTGTTACCCATTTTGTTAAATTTATTTTGTGAGTCTCTAAACTAGGAGACCAAGTTAAAGTTTTTGTGATAATTAATACTATAATTTTTAAACTATTCTTTGAAGTTTAGCCTTCTTTGTACGTACAGACTTTCGTTTGTACGATACATCTTGTAATTCTATGTCTAAACCTTTGCTCATGGCATTTTGTTCAAAGTCTTTTAAAACTTCTAACACATCTTTATCGATGAACTTACTATTCTTGCCGTCTATAACCACTTTCTCTACGGAACGAGGTAGACTGTATAGTTTTTGTTGAATTGGCACTTTATTCAAAAACGAAACCTCTTCAGCTAATGTCAATACTGCTGTTTGTTCTTCTGTAATTTCAAACTTATAAGCATTTTGCATATTGGCACGAAGGATATAAAATGTTGCAACCAATATACCTATACCTACACCCATCAATAGATCCGTGAAAACTATCGCAACTACTGTAGTCGCAAATGGAATAAATTGATCTAAGCCTTTGCGGAACATTTGTTGAAATAAAGCTGGCTTAGCCAATTTATAACCTGTATGCAATAGAATAGCAGCCAAACACGCTAATGGAATTAAGTTGATAATCGAAGGAATCGCTAATAAAGCAACTAATAGCCAAAAGCCGTGTAGAATTGCCGATTGTCTTGTACGGCCCCCTGAATTCACGTTTGCTGATGAACGTACGATAACTGAAGTCATAGGCAAACCTCCTAAGAAACCTGAAGTCATATTACCCACACCTTGTGCTATTAATTCGCGATTGGTTGGCGAATTTCTTTTAAATGGATCCAATTTATCTACCGCTTCCAAACTTAATAAAGTCTCTAAACTAGCAATGATGGCTAAGGTAAAAGCTACTACCCAAACTTCTTTGTTTAAAATTTGTGAAAAATCTGGAAGTACAAATAAACCTGTAAATTCAGCCAGTGAAGAAACAGAAGGAATAGATACAAAATGACTTGGAATTAAAGCCATACTTGTTCCTTGGAAGGCGTATCCTAATCCTACACCGATAAGTACAACAACTAGCGGTGCTGGCATTTTGTTCAAATATTTAATGGATGGCCAGAAGATAAGCACTAAAAGAGACAAGGCACAAATGATAGTAGCTCCTAAATTAATACTTGAGAAAATAGTGTCCGCATAGGCTGCGACCCCGCCACCATTGTCCATTTCAAATGCGTGACTTTCGGTCATACCGAAGGCTAACGGTAATTGTTTCAAAATAATGGTGATACCAATAGCAGCAAGCATACCTAAAATTACAGAGGATGGGAAATAATTTCCAATCATACCTGCTTTCACCACACCTAATATTAATTGAATAACACCTGCTAACATCACTGCTAACAAGAAGGTTTCATATGCGCCTAATTTTTGTATAGCACCAAAAACGATGACAGTCAAACCTGCCGCTGGACCAGAGACACTCAATGGTGACCCCGAAATAGCACCTACAACAATTCCACCAATGACACCTGTCAATACTCCAGCAAACAAAGGTGCTCCTGAGGCCATGGCAATACCCAAACATAAAGGCAAAGCAACAAGGAAAACTACAATTGATGCTGGAAAATCATATTTTAAATCCCTTTTCGATAATTTAAGAAAAGCGGACGTACGAGTTCCTAACATATTTTAAATTGTTTAATAATTATCTAAATACATGAGTTTACACACACGAAAATCATACTGTACTTGGTTTCAAGTACAATAAAAAAATAGCGAATACATCACCCAATAAAAATTTTGGATAAAGATTAACAGTTAGGAGGCGGGGTAGGAACTCTAGGATGAAAACTGCAAATAGATTTTTCGTCTTTTAAATAATCGCGCTGTTTACTTGAGTTTTCAACAGTAGGATTAAAACTTAAATCAATTGCATCTGGTTTGAATATCTTTACACCATGTTCATGCAAATCTTCATTATTGGAGTTGGTGTTTTTAGCGCCTGTCTCTAATTCCAATTGCATGACAATTTGTAATACCGTGCCTTTGTCAAGCACATCTATAAACATTGGTGTAGCAGAAATGAGCATCTTCGAAAAGAAGACAAAAAAACATAGCTTAGCAGCTATTATCCTTTTTGCTTTATTAAACATCGAAAATTTACTTCTCATACTGACACAAAAATAACTTTTATAGCCAAATTAACAAGAGGAAATAGAATTTTGTTGTGAAATTGTGACAAAAACATTATAAAATTTTAAATAATTGATTTTTTAATAATTTAATTCTAATGATTTGTTAATCTTTAAAAATGATATAACCTATTTTGTATATTTATTTTAAATAATACTAAGACAAAGCATATGAAACAAAACTTCATCGAAAAGATAACAACTTCCTATCAACCCAAAGGTGAATTTATACAATTAGGTTCAGGTATTTTGAACGGTGAAGTTGTCACTGACGCCAAAGTGAATTTAGCACTCAAAATGATGAATCGCCATGGACTCATCGCAGGTGCTACAGGTACTGGAAAAACCAGAACCTTACAATTGATAGCAGAGCAGCTCTCTGACAAGGGGGTTCCTGTATTCATGTTGGATGTCAAAGGAGATTTGTCTGGGTTAGCAGAAGAAGGAAAAACAAATGATGCATTGATTGAAAGAGGCAACGCTGTAGGTATTCCTTTTGTACCTTCTAGTTTTCCTATCGAAATATTTTCTTTGACAGGTAAGTTGGGCGCATCGATGCGATTGACTGTCGAAGATTTTGGACCTGTCATGCTGGCTAGGATTTTAGATTTAAATGATACACAAACAGGCGTTCTGAGTGTAATATTTAAATATGCACAAGACAAAACTATGCCTTTAGTCGATTTTAATGACTTAAAGAAACTGTTGTCCTATTTATCCGAAGGAGCGGGCGCAGCAGAAATAAAGGATGATTATGGCAAAATAAGTTCAGCAAGTTCAGGTGCAATACTACGAAAAATAGTAGCTATAGAACAGCAAGGTGTGTCACATATTTTTGGAGAAAAGGAATTTGAAATTCAGGATTTATTTGGAAAAGTAGATGGAAAGGGTGTTATCACTTTATTGAATATTTCGGATATTCAGGACCAACCTTTATTATATTCTACATTTTTGTTGAGCTTACTAGCGCAGTTATTCAAAAAGCTGCCCGAAGTAGGAGATTTGGATAAACCTAAATTGGTTTTCTTTTTGGATGAAGCACATTTATTGTTTAATGGAGCTTCTAAGGCTTTTTTATCGCAGATTGAGCAGATTATTCGATTGATTCGTTCCAAAGGTGTTGGTGTATTTTTTTGTACGCAGGCTGCGACCGACGTTTCCGAAAGTGTATTGAGCCAGTTGGGGAATAGAGTGCAGCATGCTTTACGTGCTTTTACGCCAAATGATGCTGAGAATCTAAGAAAAACCGTAAAAACATATCCTACTTCTCAATTCTATGAGATAGATAAGGTGCTTACCTCCTTAGGAACAGGGCAGGCATTGGTCACCGTTTTAAATGACAAAGGTATTCCTACAGAAGTAGTCGCTACTCACCTCTTGCCAGCAAGAGCAGTGATGGGACCATGTTCGGGACAGACTTACGATCAAGTGATCAAACAATCCGATTTCTTTCAGAAATATCAAGAAAGAATAGAAAGAAGATCAGCAGCCGAAATTATCGAGGAGAAAGAGGCTCTGGATGAACAGTTGGCTGCTAAAGAAAAGGCAAGTCAAGAAGCGGCAAAACAAGCACAAAAACCGCGAGCTACTTCTTCAAGAAGACAAACACCATTAGAGGCAGCTCAAACGCAAGCCAGCCGTACATTAGCACGCGAAGGTGTCAAATTATTAGGTAAAATTGCAACTGGAATATTGAATGCTTTCTTAAAAAAGAAATAGTATATTTGCGAAAAATTAATTATTTACTAAAGCAATATGGGAAAACCTACTTTATTAGTTCTTGCAGCAGGGATGGCAAGTCGTTATGGATCTTTAAAGCAAGTTGATGAATTTGGTCCTCACGGTGAAACGATAGTCGATTATTCGATTTATGATGCTATCCAAGCAGGATTTGGAAAAGTAGTATTTATAATACGTAAAGAATTTGAGGACGTAATGCGTTCTAAATTTGATGCTAAACTTGAAGGAAAAATCGAAGTTGATTATGCTTTTCAGGATTTCGATTTGACTAAATTCGGTGTAGATCGCGTTATTGAACGTTCAAAACCATGGGGAACTGCACATGCGGTTATGAGCGCTAAAGATAAGGTTGAAGGGGCTTTTTGTGTTATCAATGCGGATGATTTCTATGGTACGGATTCTTTCATCAAAATGGCAAAATTCTTAAATGAAGAAGTCACAGATAAACATATGGCGCTGATGGGTTTTGCTGTAGGTAACACAATGTCTGACTATGGTTATGTATCGCGTGGTGTTTGTGAAGTAAGTGCAGCGGGTAATATGGCCTCGGTAACAGAACGTACAAATATCTATTATAAAGGTGAAGGTGCTGGTCGTAAAATCGTATTCAATGAAAATGACGTAGAATATGACTTGGACCCGCAAACGCGCGTATCCATGAATTTTTGGGGTTTTACACCTAAAGTTTTTGATGTGTGTTTAGATTTATTCCCGGCTTTCGTGGAAGAAAATGCGGAAAATCCTAAAGCTGAATTCTTTATTCCTTCTATTCCAGATTATATGGTAAAACATGGAATGGCAGATTTCAAAGTGATTCCTACTTCATCTAAATGGTTTGGAGTTACTTATCCCGAAGATAAGCCAATTGTACAAGAGAGTATCTCTGCTTTAGTGGCACAAGGTGCATATCCTGAAAAACTTTTCTAGACTATTGATGTTTATTAGATAATAAATATATGAAGTGCAAAATTTTTATTTTGCACTTTTTTTTATGACTTAAATTATGAGATTTATCAAAATGTTGCTGTATTTCATTGCTGCGCTTCTTCTCTTTATTCTATTGTATTTTGCATTGGATGCGATTTTGTCTAGAATTCCAGCTTTGAAGAAAGAAATTTCAGATTCACAAACTAAGTATACTATTTATTTGCTGTCGAATGATGTGCATACAGATCTTGTTTTACCCGTACAAACAGATATCGTGGATTGGAGAACTATATTTCCCACAGAGAATAACAAAAGTAAGGAAACAAATTATGCTTGGGTAGGAATAGGTTGGGGTGATAAAGGTTTTTATTTGAATACGCCTGAATGGAAGGATTTAACTTTCAAAACGGCTTTTGTGGCTGTGGTGGGAATAGGGGAGACGGCATTACATGTGACCTATCATCCTGAAATGATAGAAAATAATCTTTGTTATAAAATTGAAATTGATGAAGAGCAATACAAAATTCTTATGCACTATGTATTAGAAAGTTTGGAAACGAAAGATGATAAAGAGCCGATTTTAATTCAGACTACCGCACAATATGGAAATACAGATGCCTTCTATGAAGCTTTAGGCTCATATAGTATGCTTTATTCGTGCAATACCTGGACCAATAATGCTTTGAAAAAAGCAAATCTTCCTTCAGGAATTTGGACGGTTTTCGATAAAGGGATATTAAGGTGGTATGGGTATGGAAAGTAAGATATTTATTACATTTTGTAAAAAATATTTGTCATAATGTAACAAGAGTTTTATCTCTAATATTTTAATTATAAAGGTTTTATGAATTATATTTGGGGAATAAACCAAACCATATGAACTTTTATCCTCTTTTTGGACGTTTAGGACGAATTATTATTGCAACTGTTTTATTAATTACAGCTGTAAATTATGTTCAGGAATCTCTGTGCGATATAAAAGTTGTTGAAATCGCTAGGAATATAGAAGGCGAATTTTCAATTCAATTTGATGAGATTGGTGTTAAATTGGCTTTAAATGATAGTACCTTCATGTTAAAGGTTGAAGCCTGATTTTTGAGATTTATTTGCTAATCGAATAAAAAATCCCCTCAGAATTTCTGAGGGGATTTTTATGTATTATAGGTGAGGATTATTTAACCTCTTCGAATTCTACATCTTGTACATCGTCACCACCTTGGTTGTCTGATTGAGATTGACCAGCATCACCTTGTGGTTGTGCACCACCTTGTTGTGAAGCAGCGTACATTTCTTCAGAAGCAGCATTCCAAGCATTTTGTAATTCTGCAGAAGCCGTATCGATGTCAGCGAAATTACGAGCTGCGTAAGCTGCTTTTAATTTCTCTAAACCAGCTTCGATAGGCGCTTTTTTGTCCGCTGAGATTTTATCACCGTATTCTTTCAATTGTTTTTCAGTTGAGAATACTAATGCATCAGCAGCATTGATTTTATCTGCTTCTTCTTTTAATTTTTTATCCGCTTCAGCATTCGCTTCTGCTTCTTGTTTCATTTTTTGAATTTCTTCGTCTGATAAACCTGAAGAAGCTTCGATACGGATATTTTGCTCTTTACCAGTAGCTTTATCTTTAGCAGATACTTTGATGATACCATTTGCATCAATATCAAAGATAACTTCGATTTGAGGAATACCACGAGGGGCAGGAGGAATATCCGCCAATTGGAAACGACCTAAAGTACGGTTTTGTGAGGCCATTGGACGTTCACCTTGCAATACGTGAATTTCTACTGAAGGTTGGTTGTCAGATGCTGTAGAGAATACTTCTGATTTCTTAGTAGGAATAGTTGTATTCGCTTCGATCAATTTAGTGAATACACCACCCATAGTTTCGATACCTAAAGAAAGTGGAGTAACGTCTAATAACAATACATCTTTTACTTCACCTGTCAATACACCACCTTGGATAGCAGCACCTAAAGCAACAACTTCGTCAGGGTTAACACCTTTTGAAGGCTCTTTACCGAAGAATTCTTTTACTGCTTCTACGATAGCAGGGATACGAGTAGAACCACCTACTAAGATAATTTCATCGATATCCGAAGTGCTGTAACCCGCATTTTTCAATGCTGTACGACAAGGGTCGATAGTACGTTTTACTAAATCAGCTACTAAAGTCTCAAATTTAGCACGAGATAATGTACGTACTAAGTGTTTAGGACCTGTAGCATCAGCAGTAATGTATGGTAAGTTGATTTCTGTTGAAGTAGTGCTTGAAAGTTCGATTTTAGCTTTTTCAGCAGCTTCTTTCAAACGTTGTAACGCCATAGCGTCATTTTTCAAATCGAAACCATTGTTTTCTGCTTTGAACTCATCGTTCAACCAGTTAATGATTGTATTATCAAAGTCATCACCACCCAAGTGTGTATCACCGTCAGTAGATTTTACTTCGAATACACCGTCTCCTAATTCAAGAACAGAAACGTCATGTGTACCACCACCACAGTCGAACACTACGATTTTCATATCTTTGTTTGCTTTGTCAAGACCGTAAGCTAAGGCAGCAGCAGTAGGTTCGTTGATAATACGTTCTACTTTCAAACCTGCGATTTCACCAGCTTCTTTCGTTGCCTGACGTTGCGCATCGTTAAAGTAAGCAGGCACAGTGATTACCGCACGAGTTACTTCTTGACCTAAATAATCTTCAGCAGTTTTCTTCATTTTCTGAAGCGTCATAGCTGAGATTTCTTGAGGTGTATATTTACGGTCATCAATCTCCACACGAGGAGTATTGTTGTCACCTTTTACTACTTTGTATGGAACATGTGAGATTTCTTTTTGAGCTTCGTCAAAAGAAGTACCCATGAAACGTTTGATAGAATAAATCGTTTTGTGTGGGTTAGTGATTGCTTGACGTTTTGCAGGATCACCTACTTTACGTTCACCACCATCTACAAATGCTACGATAGAAGGAGTAGTACGTTTACCTTCGTTGTTAGCAATTACTACTGGCTCGTTACCCTCCATTACAGCAACACATGAGTTCGTAGTTCCTAAGTCGATTCCTATTATTTTAGACATATTATGAATATTGTTTTTTACTAATTTTAAAATTTGATAAGTATATAACAACCCTTGTGCCAACAACTATTCTGCCTCAAAAATGTAATATAATATCACAAAATGTCTTAAAAATGCCACATTCATGTGACAAATTGTCTTCGATTAGTAAATTAATTGTTCTTGAATCTGTCTTCTTGCCGTATTACTGTCACGTCCACGTTGAAAAATTCTGCCAAAACTTTTGACAAAATCGTCCAACGTTATCGCACTTGCCTTTTTGTCTTTCCAATCGTTAGGAGTGGTATCATTGGTATAATCTACTTTTGTTGCCCAATACTGAATATGCATTTCTGGAATAGCCAAACCTAATATCATTCCTGGTAATCCACTACTCAAGGCAGGTCCTGCTGATACAGGAATTTGGTCCGTGTAAAAGGCTACTAAGTATAATGAATCCGGAGTAGATCCATTGACGCGTCTACATTCAAAACCTGCAATTTCTCTATACTCGTCTGTGAATCGCCAAGTGATATTGTTTAAGCTGTCCGAAATAATATATTTTTCGTCAATTTCCAATTGTACATTGCTAGTTCCTTTTTTTAGATCTTGATAAAATACTTTTGAATTATTGTTGACCCTTCCGCGAGGAGCACCACCTACTACATTCATCTGCATAGCACCTCCACGACCTCCACCAAAACTTCCTCCTCTGGCACCACCACCAGCTCCACCTCTTATATTCATTCTGTTTCCCGAATTATTTGAAGCACTACTTTCTTCAGCAAAAGGATCTATTGTCAAAACGGTACTGTTTTCATCAAAATAAAGAAGCATCTTTTGAGTGGTTGATTCTGGCATATTATCCAAGCTGAATCCACCACCACCGCCACCGAATCTCATCATCATTGATGGATCAACATTTTGTGTCATACTACGCATGCGTGCTTTGGTAAAGGTTACTTTATCAAAAGCAATTTTTCCTCTGGTGCCAAAATAGGCGTATTGTGCTTGGGTGTATGAGATGCTTAATAGTAATATGAGCGTTGTTATAATTTTAGTCATTACTTTTCTTTCCTAAATTTTTGTTAAAATCCCATTTCAATCCAAATAATACATATCGCGTCAACATAAGTTGAGTAGATTCCGAAAATTGTGTGTCCGATACATTCCTATTCGTCGTATTGTAGGTTTTGAAAATATCAAATGCTTTTATGCTAGCTACTAAACTTTGATTTTTTAATAGCTTTTTACTCAATTCTACATTGGTATAAAATTGTTGAATACTTTCTTTGTACAATTTTGTTGGACCTTCTATGCTGTAATTAATATGTGTCGTAATATTAAATTGTTTTGGTAAAAAATATTTTAAGAAGGCGCTACCTCCTGTACTCAAATTGGTGTAATTTAAATCCTGCTGAAGGCTGTTTCGTTGGTTATTAGCATTTACGCGCCAATTGAAGTCGTAATCCAAACCTTTAGAATCTTGTTCATTGAAGCTGAATCCTGTAAGGATGGAAGCATTTTGGGTGTTATTTAATTCATATTGACCTTGATTGTCTCTTGAACCATCCTGAGAATATCTGGTGTAAGTAAAGCCATTTGTATAGTTAGCTCCAGAGAAAATGTTGAATTGTACTTTGCGATCAAAGATAGGTTTGCCATAGTTTGTATTCAAGCTTGCATTCCAACTTGTTTTGCCCATTACATTCACATAAGTGCTAGTAGTCAAAGTATCCGTTACCGTACGTTTATTTACAATTGGGTTATTTTTAAAAGCTATGGATGAATTAATGTTCCAACTGGTGCCTTTTAATAAACTCATAGTATTATAATTCAATCTGAAACTGTTGTTTACAGCGCGTTTCAAATTCGGATTACCTTCTTGCACAAAAATAGGCGAAGTTTGTGGCTGTGTAGGTTGCAATTGAGAGAATGACGGTACATCAAAGTTATTTTGATAGGAAGCATTAATGTTCTTACGGTTTGATATTTTGTAATTACCATTAATATTTAAATCATTATCCCAAAACGTTCTGTCCAAATCGATATCATGGTAAGAATCATTTAGCGATTGATCCCTATAATTTGTCCTATTGGATAAGGAAAAATTAAATTTCTCTGCATTGTAATTTAAGTTCGCTACTACGCTTTGGTTGCTGGTTTTGTTTATTAAGTTTTGTGAATATTGTTCATCTAGTGTTCTGCCTGTAGCTGTATTATTAAATGCATCAACTTTATTCGTGTTGTTGTTGTAGCCAAAATTATAGCCTAAAGTAAAATGTAATTGTTGCGTTATTCTGTCAGAGAATTGAAGCTGCGTAGAAAAATTATTTCTGTTATTGTCCGTAAAACGATTCTGATCGACAATAGTTTCTCTATTAGTCTCATACAAGTAAGTGCGTTGAAAAACATCGCTTTCTTGATTTGATTGACTTATTTCATTGTTTAGATTCAAGTTTATTGAACGACCATTCTTATTTAAGCGTTTGCGGTAATTAATGCGAATTTCGTTCGAGAGGTCATCTCCAAAATTACTATTTGTGCTATTGTAATCTCGAACAGAATCGGTTTCATTATTAAGCATAAGGCTTTTGGAGCCACTAAATCCTGTATTTTGGGATTTGTTTGCATTTACATGCACCTCCATATTGGAAGTCGAATCAATTCTCCATCTAAATTGTGATCGTATATTGTGGGACTGATTCGCATTTTCGTTGTTGGATGTACTGTTTGTTTCTTGGATTTTATCCGCTGAAACTATTTCTTTATTATAACTCTCACGCTCATTTCTATTGCTGGCATCATTGAAGTTATAATTCGCGTTGACATTTACCTTTTTATTAAAAAGTTGATTTTCGTAGTTCGCGCCCACTGAAGTGTTTTTTGGCTCACCTGTAATCTGGCTATTCATGCGAAGGCTTCCTTCACGACCACCAGAGGAAGCGCCCATATTATTGGTGTTGGCTGTGATACCAATCCGTTCAGTTCGGTTGAATTTGGCAGCAAAAAGATTTGCCGTATACAACTCTTCGGTGCCCACATGACCTTCGACATTGCCGAAAATTCCTACACGAGCTTCTTCTTTAAGAAGGACATTGACCGTTTGGAAACGTTGTCCATCGTCAATACCTGTCAATTCAGCTTGCTCGGATTTACGTTCATAAACTTGTACTTTATCTACTGCGTCCGCACGAATATTACGAATGGCAATTTTAGGATCGTATCCGAAAAATTCCTCGCCATCAATTAATACTTTGGAAACAGATTTGCCATGTGCTGTAATTGCTCCATCACCTGAAACAGTTAGCCCCGGAAGTCTTCTTAATAAATCTTCTAGCTTGGCATTTTTTTCAGTTTCGAAACTTCCAGCATCATATTCTATGGTATCTCCTTTAATACGGATCGGGATTTTTCCAGTTACCACCACTTCTTCTATCAGGTTGGCTTGAGAGCTCAAAAGAATATTTTCTAAAGTGGTATTCTTATTCAGTTTGACGGGTTGGGAATACAATTCGAATTGGGGGTAGGATACAATTAGTATGTAATCCTCTTGATTAATTTTCTTGAACTCGAAATTTCCGTTTTCATTTGCTCGCGTATGATATTTTAAAATAGAATCTTGATTTAATAAAATTATCGTAGCGTTGGTAAGTGGTGTATTATCTGCCTTGTCGAGAATCCGTCCGTTTAAATTGGATTGCGCTAAGGCAAGGTTTGAAATTAATATTCCTAAAAAAAATAAAAAAGTACTTTTCATTCACAATGGTTCTTGGTTGCCAAAATTAGATATAAAGAGTTGTAAAAGGTTTAATCGAGATGCAACAATATAATGACAAAAATTTATTAATAATGAGGTACTTTTGCGGAGATTATAAAATTACATAGCTATATGAACTTTGAAGATTACTTAAATTATTTCGAACAAATCATTTTACATCCTGAGAAATATCCTGTTTATCAAGATCCGAACTATTATAATTATGCAAAACTAAATTGGTCAAGAACCAACCGTTGGTTGAATAAATTCGAGCCATCAGACGATACTAAAGCGGTGATTGCAGCGATAAAAGAACCGCAAACTTGGATTATTATTACAGAGCCATGGTGTGGCGATGCGGCACATTCCGTACCTCAGTTGATTAATATCGCGGAAATTAATCCAAATATCAAAGTTGAAATTCATTTGCGTGATGAAGAGCCGTTTTTGATTGATAATTATTTAACGAATGGAGGTAAGTCAATTCCAAAATTAGTTATCAGAAATGAGAAGAATGAAGATATTGCTGTTTGGGGTCCTCGTCCCGAAAAGTTGCAAGAGGTATTTTTACAATGGAAATCCGAAGGCCTAGAATTCGATGGGATAAAAGAATTGCTTCAAAAATGGTACAATGCGGATAAAGGTGTTGAAATACAAAATGATATTGTAAAATTATTATCTTTAGTACAACAATCTTAAAATCAATGCATATTGAAGAGCTAAGAGAATATTGTTTAGGTCTAGCGCCTTCGGTGACAGAAGAAATGCCTTTTGGACCTGATACGCTAGTTTTTAAAATTGGTGGTAAAATATTTTTGTTAGTTGGTCTTGATCAAGTTCAAGATTTGAGCTTCAATGTAAAATGTGATCCAGAATATGCCGTAGAACTAAGAGAAAAATATGAGCAGACCGTAATACCGGGCTACCACATGAATAAAAAACATTGGAATACGGTTTATATCGGGAGAGAACTGCATGATAAGCAACTCCAGGAATTGATAGATCACAGTTATGAATTAGTGGTGAAATCTCTTCCAAAAAGTGTTCGAGATAGCATATAAAATAATAAGAGCGGTAATCTTAGGATTGCCGCTCTTGTCTTTGTTACATTTTCAAGCCAATTTCTCTTAATCTTTCGTCTAAGTATTGACCAGCTGTGTAATCTTCATAAGCTTTTGGATATTCTTCAGAAATACATGAATCCAAACAAGCTAAGCTCATGCTTGCTTTAGGATGTAAGAAGAATGGGATTGAATAACGTGAAGTTTTCATCAATTCACGAGGAGGGTTAACCACTCTATGCGTTGTTGATTTCAACTTATTGTTTGTTAAGCGTTGTAACATATCTCCCACATTGATTACGATGTCTTCTCCTTTAGCTTTGATAGGGAACCAATCTCCATCTTTAGTCAAGACTTCCAAACCATCGGCACTAGCACCAATTAATAATGTAATCAAGTTGATGTCCTCGTGCGCGCCAGCACGTACAGCATCTGGAGCAAGTGCATCAGGATCTTCAATTGGGAAATAGTGAATAGCTCTTAGAATAGAATTACCGTTGATAACAAATTTTTCAAAGTAATCTTCTTCTAAATCTAGGTATGAAGCAATCGCTTTTAGTAAATTGCGTCCTGCATCTTCTAATTTTTTATAAATCTCGGCAGTGATTTCGTTAAAACGAGGTAATTCTGCCACTTGTGGATTGTCTGGAAAATCAGCTTTGGAATACTCTTCACCAACAATAGTTTGTCCTCTTTGCCAGAATTCTTTTAAATCTGGTACCTTAGCGTCTTTCGCTTTTTCTCTTCCTTTGCTCGTGTAGCCACGTTGACCAGCCAATTCTGGGTATTCGTATTGATCCTTTATTTCTTGTGGAAGATCAAAGAATTCTTTCACAACTTTATAAAGCTCATCAATTAATTCTGGGCTAAGTCCATGATTTGCAATGGTAACGAAACCCGTTTCATTGAAAGCTTTACCAATATCTTGTACAAATTGAGCGCGCTGTTCGGCTGTACCTTGCGTATAATGTTGCAAGTCTAGTCGAGGAATATTTACTAGTGCCATAGTTTTGTGTTTGTTTTTGCAAAGTTAATGGATTATTAACAGAATGCGTATTGATTATGTTTATAACCTATTATATATTTGGCGTAAATTATGGATAATCAGTGTTTAAAAGTTTTCCACATCTGAAATTACTATAATTATATCATTAACCAATTAAGTGCTTGATTCTTTTCAGACACTTTTTTATTAAAAATGCAACTTTATTCTTGAATTATTGAATTCTAATGTATAGATTTGTTATGCTTGCATAATAAACTTAGGTGTACCATTTATCCAAATCGACTATGAGCCAGAACAAAACGATTGACTATTTTTTAAAAGCCGCATGGCAAACTGTAGCAAATAAGTATAATACAATAGCTACACAGTATGGGTTTACACAGGCCGCAGGATATATTTTGATTAATATCCATAGAGAAGGAACTCCTGTGTCACAGATTGCAAATTCTACAGGTGTGAAGACAACTTCATTGTCTCGTGTACTGGCGAATTTGGAGAGTTTAGGATTTATCTACCGTGAAGCAAGCGATGTAGATAAACGTTCTGTGAAAGTATTTTTAACGCCATTAGGGGTTGAAAAAAGAAAAATAGCAAAAGATGTTGTAAAAGGCTTCAATGAATTTTTAGATGCACAATTCTCAGAAAAAGAAAGACAACTTCTGGCGAATATGCTTGTTAAAATAAATGATTTGGCAAATAAGTACGAGCCGCAAGTCACATTAGAAGAAAAATGATAACTATATAAACTTATGAAGAGAAGTATTAAAAAAGTAGCTGTGTTAGGTTCGGGGGTGATGGGCTCACGTATCGCATGCCACTTTGCTAATATTGGTGTAGAAGTGTTGCTCTTGGATATTGCTCCGAGAGAATTACTACCCGCCGAAGAAGCAAAAGGGCTGACACTCGAAAGTGCTGCGGTACGCAATCGTATCGTCAAAACCTCACTCGAGACTGCCATTAAATCTAATCCAGCGCCTCTATTTAGCAAATCCTTCGCTAAGCGAATACAAACTGGGAATTTTGAGGATGATATGTCCAAAATTTCACAAGTAGACTGGATTATCGAAGTAGTAGTCGAACGATTAGATATAAAGAAATCAGTGTTTGATCAGGTAGAAAAATATCGCAAGCAAGGTACCCTGATCACTTCAAACACTTCGGGTATTCCTATTCATATGATGAATGAAGGACGTTCAGAAGACTTTAAGGCTCATTTTTGTGGTACACACTTTTTTAATCCTCCGCGATATCTGCAATTGCTAGAGATTATTCCAACTGCAGATACCAAGAAAGAGGTAGTCGATTTCCTAATGGAGTTTGGCGATAAGATGTTGGGTAAAACGGTGGTATTATGCAAGGATACACCAGCATTTATAGGTAATAGGATAGGTGTTTATTCGATGTTAGCTTTGACACATTTGGTTGATCAATTGGATTTAACAGTCGAAGAAGTCGATAAATACACAGGTCCAGCTATGGGACATCCAAAATCTGCTACTTTCCGTACAGCGGATGTTGTAGGTTTAGATACTTTAGTCAATGTAGCGAATGGGTTGGATCAGAATGCACCAAATGATGAAGCCAAAGGTGTTTTCAAATTGCCTGCTTACATTACCAAAATGGTGGAAAATAAATGGTTGGGAGAAAAAACGAAAAAAGGTTTTTATGAAAAGGTAAAAGCTACGGATGGTAGTTCTGAAATTTTGTCTTTGAACTTAAAAACTTTGGAATTTGGCTCACAGCAAAAAGTGAAATCTTCAACACTAGAAGCGACTAAATTGGTTGAAGATATTCGCAAGCGTATGAAAGTATATGAGCAAGGAACAGACAAAGCGGCTACGCTTTTCCGCGCGATGCACTATCCATTGTTTGAATATGTTTCTAAGCGTGTTCCTGAAATTACGGATGACTTTTTCCGTATTGATGATGCCATGCGTGCAGGTTTCGGCTGGGAAATAGGCCCATTTGAAGTTTGGGATGCATTAGGTGTACGTGAAACATTAGCTAAAATTCAAGCAGAAGAAAAGCGCCTTCCAGGTCAAACGGGTGAAGTAGCACAGTGGGTGCATGATATGTTAGCCTCAGGTGCTGAAAGTTTTTATAAGGTAGAAAATGGTGTTCGCCATTATTATGATATAGCAAGCAAATCGTATAAACCAATTCCGGGGACGGAAGAATTAATTGTATTAGACCATATTCGTGATTCTAAAACGATTTGGAAAAATTCGGGTGTTTCCATTATTGATCTGGGTGATGGAATCATTAACTGTGAATTCCATACCAAGATGAATACTATTGGTGGTGATGTGATTCAGGGTATTAACAAAGCAATTGATCTAGCGGAAAAAGAATATCGTGGATTGGTGATTTCCAATGATGGTAAAAATTTCTCCGCAGGAGCGAATATCGGGATGATATTTATGATGGCGGTAGAACAAGATTACGATGAGTTGAATATGGCGGTTCGTATGTTCCAAAATACAGCGATGCGTCTTCGGTATTCATCAATTCCTGTAGTTGCAGCTCCATTTCAATTAACTTTAGGTGGTGGTTGTGAGTTCTCTATGCACGCTGATTTTGTGCAGTTACACGCGGAAACGTATATGGGTTTAGTTGAATTTGGGGTTGGTGTAATTCCCGGCGGTGGCGGTTCGAAAGAATTTGCTTTACGCGCTTCGGATGAATACAAAGATGATCAGATTGTACAAAATACGTTAAAAGATCGATTCTTGACTATTGGTCAAGCGAAAGTGTCAACTTCGGCTGTAGAAGCTTTCGAGTTAGGTTATTTGCAAAAAGGTAAACATGCGATTACGATGAATCGTTCACGTTTATTAGCAGACGCAAAAGCAAAAGCGATTGAATTGGCAGATGCGGGTTATGTACAGCCGATTCCACGTACGGATATCAAAGTATTAGGTAACCAAGGTTTGGGAATTGTTTATGTGGGAGCTGACTCAATGCGTGCTGGTAAATACATTTCAGATCACGACAAGAAAATATCCGAAAAACTAGGTTATGTGATGTGTGGGGGCGACCTCTCTGCACCAACGGAAGTTTCGGAACAATACTTACTCGACTTAGAACGCAAAGCTTTCTTAGAATTATGTGCCGAACGCAAAACATTAGAGCGTATACAGCATATGTTAACTAAGGGTAAGCCTTTGAGGAATTAGTCTTGGAGTATTGAGTATTAAGTAGTGAGAATTGAGTATGCATAAGTTCCGCGAATTGGTTGTTTGGCAAAAGGCTATGGATTTAGCCACCTCAGTATATCTGAGTACTGAAAACCTACCTATCACGGAAAAGTTTGGTCTTTTAAGCCAAATTAGAAGATGTGCTGTTTCAATTTGTTCTAACATTGCTGAAGGTGCAGGACGAAACACAAAAGGTGAATTTATTCAGTTTTTGGGAATGGCAAACGGTTCGGCGTATGAATTGGAGACACAATTAGAACTGCTTAATAGATTGAAGTATATAGATGATTCGATTAAGAATAAACTATGTGATGAAGTAGAAGCTGTACAAAAGATGCTTTACAATTTAATGAAATCAATAAAGTAATCTCAATACGCAATACACATTACGCACTACTAAAACACAAACAAATGGAAGCATATATAGTAGCAGGATATCGTACCGCAGTAGGGAAGGCGCCGAGAGGTGGTTTTCGGTTTATGCGTGCAGACGATTTAGCAGCAGAAGTTATAAAACATTTAGTGGCATCAGTGCCCAATTTAAATAAAGATGAAATTGACGATGTAATTGTCGGTAATGCGATGCCAGAGGCAGAACAAGGTATGAATATGGCGCGTTTCATTTCCTTAATGGGATTGGATACGGACAAAGTACCTGGCGTGACAGTTAATCGTTACTGTGCATCAGGATTAGACACCATTGCCACAGCTACAGCTAAGATTAAAACCGGCATGGCGGATATTATTATCGCTGGTGGTGCTGAGGTGATGTCAGGAATGCCGTTTGGAGGTTGGAAAATTGTTCCAAATCCAAAAGTAGCGAAATTCCATCCCGATTGGTATTGGGGAATGGGCTTAACAGCGGAAGCTGTAGCTCATGACTTCAAGGTTTCACGTGAAGACCAAGATGCTTTTGCCTTAAAATCACACCAAAAAGCTGTAAATGCTATAAAGAGTGGGGTCTTCAAAGATGAGATCGTTCCGATTAAAATCAAAGAAAACTACATCAAAGATGGAAAAATGGCGTCTCGTGAATATGTTGTTGATTCAGATGAAGGTCCTCGTGCGGATTCTTCATTAGAAGCTTTGGCGAAGCTAAGACCTGTATTTGCGGCAGATGGAGTCGTTACAGCTGGTAACTCTTCGCAAACTTCGGATGGAGCAGCCTTTGTGTTGGTAATGTCTGAACGTAAAGTAAAAGAATTGGGGTTAAAGCCAATTGCAAAATTGATTTCTTATGCGGTAGCAGGTGTACCCCCACGTATCATGGGAATTGGTCCTATTGCAGCGATTCCAAAAGCTTTGGAAATGGCTGGTTTGAAAAAAGAGGATATAGATTTGTTCGAATTGAACGAAGCTTTTGCTTCACAATCTTTAGCCGTAATCCGTGAGTTAGGTTTGGATGAATCCAAAATTAACGTTAATGGAGGCGCGATAGCTTTGGGGCATCCTCTGGGCTGTACTGGTGCGAAATTGACTGTTCAGGTGTTGAATGAGTTGAAACGTCGCGGAGGAAAATATGGCATGGTAACTATGTGTGTGGGAACAGGTCAAGGCGCAGCAGGAATTTTTGAATTATTAGACTAGGGTAAGAGCAAGGACGAAAGGAAAAAAGAGTAAAGATGAATTTCGGATGCACAATTTTAGGAAACTTACGATTTGGCTTAAGGCTATACAACTGACTAAAGATATTTACTTAGTTGTAGGTGAGATGTCGAATGATGAAAAGTTCGGTTTGACAAGTCAAATAAAAGGATGCAGTGTATCTATTCCATCGAATATAGCTGAAGATTCGTCTCGTTCTTCAAATAGAGTAATTTAGTCACTTTTTAAAAATAGCTTTAGGTTCCTGTTTTGAATTAGAAACACAATTAATATTATAAAAAGAATTAGGTTTATTAAATAGTAATCAAGTTGACCTTCTGATAACGAAGGTAATAGAAATAGAAAAGGGGATATCGCAACTTATCAAAAATTTAGAATCTAAGATATAAGTCCTTATTCCTTTATCTTTTCTCCTTAACCATTATAAAATATGAGCAACAATACAACAATCAAAGGGGGAGAGTTTGTTATTAAAGAAACTCCATATACAGATATTTTTATTCCAGAAGAATTTGATGAAGAAGCACAGATGATTCGTCAAACCTGTTTAGATTTCTTAGATACAGAGGTATTAAACAAGTTGGATGCCATTGATGCACAGGAAGAAGGTTTGATGCAAAGTTTACTAGACAAATCTGGTGAATTGGGTATGTTGGGTGTGTCGATTCCAGATGAGTACGGCGGTTTTGGTAAAAGCTTCAATACTTCTATGCTAGTAGCGGATGCTGTAGGTGGAGGTTTCTCTTTTGCCGTTGCATTATCAGCGCACACCGGTATTGGTACGTTGCCAATTTTATATTACGGTAACCCGGAGCAAAAAGCGAAATACATTCCGAAATTGGGAACTGGGGAATGGAAAGCTGCATATTGTTTGACAGAGCCAAATTCTGGTTCTGATGCTAATTCGGGACGTACTTCGGCAAAATTAAATGCTGAAGGAACACATTATTTGATTAACGGTCAAAAAATGTGGATCACTAATGGTGGATTTGCAGATATTTTTATCGTCTTTGCAAAAATCGATGATGATAAAAATCTTACAGCTTTCATCGTAGAGAAAGATTTTGGTGGTATAACGATGAATCCAGAGGAACACAAATTAGGTATCAAAGGTTCTTCTACACGTCAGATTTTCTTCAACGATTGTCCTGTTCCGGTTGAAAATATGCTTTCGGAGCGTGAAAATGGATTTAAAATCGCTGTAAATATCTTAAATATTGGTCGTATCAAATTAGGTGCTGCGACTATTGGTTCGGCTCGTTCGGTTATTTCGAGAGCTGTGAACTATGCAAATGAGCGTGTACAATTCAATTTGCCTATTTCAAAATTCGGCGCTATTCGCTATAAATTAGCTGAAATGGCTACGCGTTTGTTCGCGACAGAATCGGCGGCTTATCGTGCTGGACAAAATATTGATGATGCATATGATGCTTTAGTAGCTGGTGGTATGGATGAAGCAAAAGCTAAATTAAAATCCGTAGAACAATTTGCTATCGAATGTGCGATTATCAAAGTTTGGTGTTCTGAGATGTTGGATTACGTGGTAGATGAAGGTGTACAAATCTATGGTGGAATGGGTTATTCTGCAGAAGCACCGATGGAAAGAGCCTATCGCGATTCACGTATCAATCGTATTTTTGAAGGTACGAACGAAGTTAACCGTTTGTTGGTTGTGGATATGTTGTTGAAACGTGCGATGAAAGGTGAATTAGACTTAATGGGCCCTGCGCAAGCAGTAGCTAGTGAATTGATGTCTATTCCTGACTTTGGTGAAGAAGATGATAAACCATTTGCGGCAGAGAAAAAAATCATTGCAAACTTGAAAAAAGCAGGTTTGCTAGTAGCTGGTGCTGCGGTGCAAAAATTAATGATGTCTTTAGCGAAAGAGCAAGAGATCTTAATGAATATTGCTGACGTGATTGGCTACGTTTATGTTGCAGAATCGGTGTTATTGCGTGCTGAAAAATTGTATTACACGAAAGGCGAAGAAGCGTCTTCACTTGCTACCGATATGGCTCGTGTGTATTTGTATACTACTATTGATAAAGTCAATGTAGCAGCAAAAGAAGCATTATATTCATTCGGCGAAGGTGATGAACTAAATATGATGTTAGTGGGTATACGCCGTTTTACCAAAGCTCAACCTTTCAATGTGAAAGAAGCACGTCAACGTATTGCACGTAAATTGATAGAAGAAAATAAGTACTGTTTTTAAGAATAAATAGTTTTATTTAAGTTGATTAATTATAGAGGCCCGCTAAGAAGAGGACACTGAAAAAGTTTCTATTTTTTTAAGAGACTTAAAAAAATGACTGAGTATAGTATTAAGCTTACTCAGTCATTTTTGTTTTAGGGATTTCTGGAAGATTGTTTATTAGTTGTCCTTA
>PJUJ01000267.1_pt1 | contig 34145 bp, 28 predicted proteins | sample 1512321 | NCBI WGS metagenome assembly PJUJ01 (sample SAMN08177669, study PRJNA422409) | Feces metagenome, whole genome shotgun sequencing project. | isolation source: Chicken feces enriched on filter paper: beechwood xylan treatment | host: Gallus gallus | place: USA: Madison | collected 2015-01-15 | reverse complement strand
GCCTTCGTAAAGGCCTTTCATAGCTTCTTCTTTGAAGCGCTCAAAATCAAATTTCTCGTTGTTCATTATACTGTGTCTAAAAATAAGTATTTATTTAATGACACAGTTTAATTTACACCCTCGAGTTGTTTATCAGACCTGATGTAACAATTAACCCTTTAGCTAGATTAATACCTAATGGCATTAATACACTGGTATTCTCTTCTACGCGTTGGACAATTACTGATGTAGAAGGCAGGATATATGGTATAAGAATTCAAGAATAATTGAAAATTTTAAAAATAGGTTTGTAATCATCTTTTAAAAAATGATTACAAACCTATTTTTTTTATACATCATTTCAGAAAAGTTCGCAAAACTTCATTATATGCCTTTGCAATTTTCATCATTCCCAAATCATTAGGATGTGCATAATCCACGGTAGATTCAATATCTAATCCAAAATCCTTAGCTGAAACAAAATATAGGTTTTGAAGCCCCTCCTTTTTTAATTTTTTATAGGTAGCAAAAATTACTTTTGAAGATCTCCCATATTCTTCCATTGTATGAATATTCTGAAAACCTGGTGTATAGGCAGAACTATGTTCCGCTAAGATAATCGGCACTAAAGTATGTAATTTGCGAATGGACTGCACAGCACTCCTAATTATAGAATCCAGTTGAACTTCAGAACGGTCTTTCGTAATAGCCAAATTCGGAATACAATCTAATATGACGGCGGCAGCATCTTCAGTATTAATAAGATCCAAAAGAGGTTTTTCAAATCTTCCATTTCCAGAAAAGGCTAAATTTATTATTTCATTAGAAAAGTGGCGCCCCACAATATTTGTCCACGCTAAACCAGGTCTGGTGGCACAGGCTCCCTGTGCAATAGATGTACCGTAGACGATAATTGGCTTCGTATTATTTTTCACAAATTTAAAGTCTTTTGCATTCCCAACGCCGATTTCTAGCCATTCTACAGAATTATAAAGAGGCAAATACAGTCGATAAGTATGATTTGTATTTACACCAATATTATTGAAATTGTATGTAATTGTATCTTTAAAACTATATTGACCAAAAGCCCATTGCCATTCTTTAGCTACCTTATCAAAAGAATACAAATCCACCCCACTAACTCCAATAGAAGGCATATGCGGCATATTCAGAACACCTTTTACTTTATAGCGAACTTGAATTGTGTCCGCATTGGTTTCGAATTCTACATACAAACCAGCGGAATTAGTACCTAAATACCAAACGGGTTCTCTAACTTTTGATTTTGCATCAACAGGTAAACGACCGTAATCTTTCACCGTGTTTAATAATTGTAAACGACCTTGCACTGCCTCTTGATCTAAAGGATTGAAATATTTTTTAGTTTGAGCTATAGCTACAGACAAACTGATCAAACAAAAAAGAGAGCACAAAATGCTCTCTCTAAAAATTTTAGTATTTAATTTCATTATTTTAATACTTTCACTGTAATATTACGGTACCACACATCATCACCATGATCTTGGAAACCAATTAATCCTGATTTGGTAGCACCACCAACATTATTCAATAACTCGAATGCTACAGGCCATTTTTCTTTGCTGAACTTGCTAGCTTGCAATAAATCTGTCCATTCTTTCGTACGGATAGTATATTCCACTACTTTCACACCATTTTGATAATGTTGTACCGTATTTCCTTTTACCACTATTTTAGAACTATTCCACTCACCTACGGGCTTAGCATTTTGAGGCTTCGCAGGAATCATATCGTACAATGAAGCAGACTTTCTATTTCCGTCCACGCCCATTTTGGCATCCGGATGCTTTTCATTATCCAAAATTTGATATTCAGGACTAGATATATAAATGGGTTGTCCTTTTATTTCTTTTGCAAGAACGAATACTCCAGAATTACCAGCTTCCGAAATTTTCCACTCAAACTCTAATTCAAAATTTTTGAAATCATAAGCAAAAACAATGTCGCCACCTTCAGGATTCGCAACGCCAGGGTTCTTTGAAAACTTCAAAGCCCCATCTTCAATTATCCATTTACTTGGAACATTTTCTTTGTTGTAACCTCTCCATCCATTTAATGAACTACCATCAAACAATATATAAGCTCCCTTTTTATTTTTCTTTAAGGAATTAAGATCTACCCTTGGCAGTTTCAATTCTTCAACTCCTGGTTGTTCTTTCACTGTCTCAGCTGTGTTTTTACTTTGAGCACATGCTGATGAAAATATCAACGATAGTGCTAAAGTAGATTGTAATATGTGCTTTATCATAGTTTATAATTTGAATCAACTAAATTTAGAAAAATAAGTCTTTAATTCCATGTAATATTATTCATACAGGTATTAATAACCTCCTCCCTCCCCTGCATCTTCCATCTGATCGTCACTTCGCTTAGACTTCATAAAGTCTTGAACACCAAATCGATAAGATAAAGAAATATTAAAAGTTCGTCTAGACCAACGGTGCTGAAAATCAGAATATCGTGTCGGTAAATACGTTTCACCTCCAAATCTTCTTGTATTGAATACGTCTCGGACATTAAACATCAACGTTCCTTTACCCTTTAGAACATCTTGCTTCAAAGCCACATCAGCAGCGTACATTTCTTTCATTTTACCCTGTAAGGTCTTCATTGGCGCACGGTAATCTCCTTTTACTTGTAAAGAAGTTTTTGATGTGAATTTAACATTCGTTGTTAAGTTTGCATTCCAAGCCACATTCTCTACTTGGTTGATATTATATTGCGTATTCGGGTTAACACGTTGATAAAACACATTGACATTCGCTGTAGCATCCCACCAGTTAAATAGATTGACTTTGGAAATCAATTCTAAACCTGCATTATTACGAGATCCTACATTTTCCCAACGAGAGAAGGTCGCATTTTCTTTCCCTGCTAAATATTCAGCTGCAATAGGGTCATTTTCATCAAATTGAATCGGCTGTGTCATATCATTCACACGACGGAAATAGGCCGTAGTAATGAAATTCCATTTACTATAGAATTTTGCAAAACTTAATTCCATCGAATGAATGTCCTCAGGCATCAAATTTGGATTTCCTTGCCAAATATTAAGTGGGTCAGACAAGCTGACAAATGGATTCACCTGCCATCCGCGTGGACGTTGAACACGTCTGGAATAAGACATCTGCACTTTATCACCTTCTTCATTGACCTCATACGTCAAGAAGGCACTGGGATATATTCTGAAGTAATCCAAATTCCCTTTCGCAAGATGATCTCCATTGGCAACTCTATCTGGGTCAATGCTTTTATTCTCGGTATTTAAAAATGCATCTTCGGCACGTAAACCAACTTGTAGACCTATTTTTTCGCCCAACATCCGTTGATAATTAGCATACAAAGCATGCACACCACTTTTCATTTCAAATTCATTCGACACAGCATAATCTGGTACCCAAGCCTCATTTTTTAATGTATCCGAAAACTGAAAATCATTTGATGATCTTAAAATGGTACGATAGCCCGCTTCGAACTTATGGTTTTCGCCTAAAGGCAAAAGGTAATCCAACTGAAAGTTCCAGTTCTGCCCTTTTTCGCCTGTTTCATTGAATCGTTTGCTGATAAAAGTTGGATTTTCTTGAATATAATCATTCGTTCCATCCTCTTTATCATTGCCATATGTAACGTTTGCGGTAATCTCTTCTCCTTCTCGTTTCAATATTCGTTTAAAATCAAACATCAGATCATACCCAAAATCATCTTCCTGTTGACGAGATGTTCTAGGCGTAACTATTGGTGTTGATTGACCACGATAAGATTTATAAAATAAATCTTCCCCTCTATTATTATCGCGTATACTGATATTTCCAGCAAGGCTTAAAGTCGTTTTATCTGTTGCATAATAATCCATCCCCAGACGAACAGAATTATTAATTCCTTTTCGAAAAGATTCGTTTGTAGTTTCTGTCGTCAAACCGTTAGGATCTTGCACCCCATTAATAAGACTAATAGTTTTGGTAAAATCATCACCTAAATTTCGTCCATGTCGGAAGTTGTAATTCCCAAAATAATTAAACTTATTGTCCCTATAATTTAAGGTTATACCAGCGCTGTAATTATCATAACTACCACCAGAAACATTAATATTTCCATTTAGCCCTGTGCGAATATTTTTCTTCAACACGATATTAATAATCCCCGTCTGTCCTTCCGCATCATACTTAGCAGAAGGGTTGGTGATAATTTCGACTTTAGAGACTGCATCTGCTGGTAAGGATTGTAATAGTTTATTCACATCCGAACCTGCCATCGCCGATTCTTTGCCATCGATTAATATCTTCACACTAGAAGATCCACGTAAACTAACCGAACCATCAGCATCCACCTGAAGCGTAGGAACATTTCCCAAAACATCTTGAGCTGTACCGCCTACGGATACAAGGCTTTGCGATACATCGAATATTTTTTTGTCAATACCCAGCTGCAAATCTGCTGTGCGACCTTGTACTAGCACTTCTTCAAGTTGCTTCCCCGCTTCTTTCAATTCTACGATTGCTAAGTCTAGTGTTTTGTTGTCGGAAATTAGGATATCAGCTTGCTCATGATTGAGCATACCCACATAGGTTACCTGTAAACTGTACGTGCCAGATGGAATCGACTCAATGAGAGCAATACCTTTGCTATCTGTTTGACGGCCCTTGATCGGAGCTTTTGAAGTGTTGGTTACGACAGTAACTGACGCTCCCAGGATAGGTTGCTTATTTTCTTGTTGAACTACTTGAACTTTTAGGTTGCCCTGTTGTGCGATTGTATAAAATGGTAGTAACAGCAATAATAGATAGATTCTTTTCAAATACATGTTGTTTATTGAATTTGTGCCTACAAAAATGTAGATTATTAATTCAACATCAACATTCGTAACTGCAATATTACCAAGCAGTAACTTATTCGACAGAAACGGTAAGACCTTCGGCTTTTAGGATTTTGCGGTATATTTCCATTTCTGTAAAGGAACCTTCTAGAATAGCACATTTACCTTCATTGTGTACTTTCCAGGCAATACGCTCTGCTTCTCCTTCGGTATATTGCAGATGATGCATCAAACAATAAATAACATGATCAAACGTATTGATTTCATCATTCCATAGGATAAGTCGGTGGCTTTCTTTGACAGATGCCAAAATTTCCTCTAGGGTATAGGTCTCTTGTGTGGTCTCAACACTCATGCTACAAAAGTAGCTTATTTTTCAAAAAAAACTGTATTTTTAACACGCTTTTGCGATAACTAATTATAAAAAATTAAACTTATTATGTATCAATCAAAGATTGCTGGTATAGGCTATTACGTTCCCAAAAATATATATACAAACAACGATTTAACACGCTTCATGGAGACCAGCGATGAATGGATTCAAGAACGAACAGGTATTAAAGAACGTAGATATGCTGATAGAATTGGTGAAACGACCACTACTATGGCTATCGAAGCTTCTAAAATAGCCATAGAACGTGCTGGGGTGACAGCAAAAGACATTGACTTTATTGTTTTTGCTACCTTATCTCCTGATTATTATTTCCCTGGCTGTGCTGTATTGTTGCAACGCGAAATGGGTATGGGAGAAATTGGTGCTTTGGATATTCGCAACCAATGTTCGGGCTTTGTATACGCTTTATCCATTGCCGATCAATTTGTAAAAACTGGGATGTATAAAAATGTACTGGTTGTGGGGTCTGAAAAACATTCATTTGCATTGGACTTTTCTACACGAGGCCGTGCTGTTTCCGTAATTTTTGGGGATGGTGCAGGTGCTGTAGTCGTTCAGCCAACAACAGAGCCTAATAAAGGAATATTAAGTACGCATCTTCATTCGGATGGAGCGGACGCGGAGAAATTAGCCATGTATTACCCAGGGGCATCGAGCGGAATTTGGCTAGAAGAACAGCCCGAATGGCCGGATCAAGAATTGGGTGGATTATTAATGACACCCAAAATGTTGGAAGATGGCACAGCTTTTCCTGTAATGGATGGTCAAGCTGTATTCAAAAAAGCAGTAGCTAAATTTCCTGAAGTCATTGGTGAGGCGTTAGCCAAGAATAATTTAACTCCTGCAGATATCGATTTGTTAATACCGCATCAAGCCAATTTGCGTATTTCACAATTTGTACAAAAAACATTAGGCTTATCCGATGATAAAGTATTCAACAATATCCAAAAGTATGGAAATACAACTGCAGCCTCTGTCCCTATCGCATTATGTGAAGCCTGGGAAGCAGGCAAAATTAAAGATGGAGATATTGTCTGTTTAGCTGCTTTCGGCGCAGGATTTACTTGGGGCTCCGCTTTGATTAGATGGTAAAATAAAATAGCGCTTTCTTTTTTGAAAGCGCTATTTTATTTTATGATTCTTCTACATAATTTATTCGCTGCAAATTCGGCAACAACGCGGCAATCACCCCGATCAAAGGCAAATACGAACATATATGGTAAATATGTTCTATTGAAGTTTTATCAGCTAAATATCCCAATAATGCCGAACCTATACCCGCCATTCCAAACGCAAAACCGTAGAATAATCCCGAAACCATTCCTAATTTCTTAGGCAACAATTCCTGAGCATACACAATAATAGCAGGAAAAGCAGAAGACAAAATAAGCCCAATAATGACAATAAATACGGCTGTCATGGTCAATCCAACATAAGGAAGCGCTAATGTAAAAGGAGCTGCGCCCAATACCGAAAACCAAATCACATACTTGCGACCAAAACGGTCACCAAAAATTCCCCCTAACATCGTACCAACAGCAATAGCTATCAGAAAATAAAAAAGAAACACCTGAGCTTTTACATCAGTTATTCCAAATTTTTCAATCGCATAAAACTGTAGGAAATTCGTAATACTCGATACATAAAAATATTTTGAAAGAATAAGCAACAATAAAACTATCACGGATATGACTATTTTGCTTTTAGGTAAGTCTGGCACTTTTACAACTTTTTTAGGTGTACCTGCTTGTCGAATTAATCTTTTCTTGTACCAAGTCCCAATGTAAAATGCCACAAATTGACCTATTATCGGAACGACCAATAACCACATCAAAGCCCATTGACCTCTAGGTAAAACAATGTAAGCAACTGCAATAGGAGCTAAAGCCATTCCGCCATTTCCTCCGATCTGAAATATGGATTGCGCCAAACTGCGTTGTCCTGATGAAGCTATAAAAGCTATTCTTGACGATTCAGGATGGAATATGGACGAGGCTATTCCAACCATAAAAACAGAAAAAAGAATCATTGGATAACTGTAGGCGTTTGCAAACATTAACATCCCAACAATGAGAATACTCATGGACAACATTTGTGAATAGGGATGTGAACGCTTATCGGTATATGCACCTACTACAGGCTGAAATATCGATGCAGACATTTGATAAACAAACGTAATCATTCCAATTTGCCCATAATCCAAGTGATGTTCATCTTTCAATAATGGATATACTGCGGGCAACACCCCTTGAATCAAATCATTCAATAAATGTGCAAAGCTGACTGCAAATAAAATAGAAAATATAGGTCTTGATGACGATGTATTTTGCATAAATAGTTAGTAAAATGGCTTCCTTTTCAGAAAGCCAAAATCTTATAAAACGCGAACCAATAATCCTTTGAGGTACTCTCCTTCTGGAAAAGAAGCCCGTACGGGATGATCTTCGGGTTGCGTAAATTGTCTTATAAACTGTATTTCCTTCCCTGCATCTAACGCCGCCCAAGCAATCACTTGCTTGAAGGTATCAATATCCATCGCACCAGAACACGAGAACGTCGCTAGCAATCCCCCAGACTCTAACAATAACAAACCTCTTCGGTTCAAATCTTTGTAAGCACGAGAAGCTTTTTCCAATGTGGAACGTGAAGGTGCGTACTTGGGTGGGTCCAACACAATCACATCAAATTTCTCTCCTTGTTCGCCTAAAGAACGTAAATACTTATTCACATCCGATTGAATTGCTGTATGCTTTGATGCATCAAACTTATTATGAATCACATTACTTTTCAATGTCTCAATCGCTAGAGCGGAACTATCCACGGAAACCACTTCATTTGCACCTTCTCGAAATGCATTCAGTGTAAATCCTCCAGAGTAACAAAAGCAATCCAACACCCGTTTTCCTTTGACATATTGAGCTGTTAAATAACGATTTTCACGTTGATCACAGTAGAATCCTGATTTTTGACCATCCACAATATTTACCTTGTAATGGATTCCATTTTCAACGATATCCACGAATTCAGGTGGATTTTCTCCCCACAATAATCCGTTAGTATCTGGCAAACCTTCATGTTCACGTGATTTTAAATCACTACGCTCATAGATTCCCTTAGGCGAAAGAAGATTCACCAATTCATCCACGATAATTGATTTTACCTGCTCTACACCAGCAGCATGCACCTGAATAGAAATAAAATCCGCATATTTATCCGCAATTAATCCAGGTAAGAAATCCGCTTCCGCAAAAATCAAACGAACCGTATCATTGTCAGCTTTCAATAAATGTTTTCTATTATTTACAGCTTTTTGCACTCTTAGACGCCACCAATTCTCGTTGATTTCGTTTGCAGGATTCCACTCCAATAAACGAACGGCCACACGAGAACCATTATTATATACGCCGTAAGCTATAAATTCATCGTCAAAATTATAAACCGCTACGACTTCACCACTTTTGATCTTACCGACTTTTTGCTGAATAGCACCCGAAAACACCCAAGGGTGTAATTGCCAAGCGGCTTTATCTTTGCCTTTATTAAGGATTATTTTATTCATCGATGCAAAAATACGGAATAGAAAAGGATTACCAATTTACTTGCGATATTATTATTGCACAACTCTTATAAACTCAAAGAGCCAATCAAATGATTGGCTCTTTATTTTCTTTAGCTATATTCTAATGTTTTATAAACATTCCTCTAGGATTACTAAGTCCTGAGCGAACAGTTTCAGGTTCTGTACCATCCAAATTAGCTCTTTTGATATTGTTTAAATTTGTCTCTGACCAATAAATTTTATTTTCATCATGATCAACTGCCATCCCAGAACCGCCTCGATTTCCAGAAAAGGAAGCAATTTTCACGGGATTAGTACCATCCAAATTAGCGCGCATTAATCCCGCATTATTACGATCATCATAATAGATTTTTTCATTCACATCATCAATATACAAGCCATATCCGTACGCTCCTTCAATTAACTGCTCGACCCCTGTACCATCAGGTTTTGCTACATACATGTATTCATCATTGACTTCATAAAAATAAATAAGGTTAGTTTTTGTACTGAATCCAACAGCGCGCATAGCACCACCTGAGATATTTACAAATTGCTTTTCAAAGCCGGTTCCATCGAGATTAGCTCTTGAAACGTTTGCACCATCTGCAATGTACATTTTACCTTCTGCATAATTGATCGCTACCCCATAAGGAGATCCTAAACCTGTTAACACCTCTTCAATGTTAGTTCCGTCTAGATTCATACGCAAAATCTTACCGTTGTTGGTATTTTCAAAATCACAAAAATAGATCTTATTGCTTACATGATCATAAGTCATTCCATGACCACCTTTTCCTGACATATTAGCCACGGTCTCAACATTAGAACCTGGAATTAAGGATAGTTTTCTGATAAGATCAGAATTATATTCTATAAAATATAACTCATTATCCGTTTCTATGACCGCATTAGGATCAATAACAGCAATATCCTGTGAATAATTACCAGTCCCTCCATCGCCAATAGCCTTTAGCTTAACCGTATACATACCTGGTACTGTATATATTTTGGAAGGATTTGCTTCGGATGAAGTCGTACCGTCACCAAAATCCCAAAGATAGGTTGTCGCATCTTCAGACTCGTTCTTGAATACAATAGCTTCATTTATATTAAGCTCAACGTTCGATATTGTGAAGTAACTTTTCACTGCTCGAGGCAAATCGTCGAAATTATATTTTTCACCGGAACACGAACCTATCAACATTATGTTGATAATACATCCAGCTAGTAGTAAAAACCTTTTCATAGTTATATGTTAAATAATTAGTTTTTTAATTTAAATTCTTGTCCGTGGACGTAAATCGATAAGTTTGCTTGCTGAAAAGAGACTTTTCCATTAGGCATATTTTTTTTGTTTTTAGGATTGTTCACCACGAGTACCTGGCTATCACCACTGATGCGGGCCTTATTTTTAGAAACTACTAATGCTGTACCCTCATCAATCCCAACAACTGTTTTATCAGAATGATCATACAACACACTTAGCAATCTATTATATCGGCTACGAATTATAAAATGTTGATCAATAATTACATTTTTCAAAAATCCCATTCCAGAGGAAACCTCTACATAATCTGCTTTTATTTCACGGAATGAATCACTTTTTGAGTCTTGCTTTTGTGAACCAGTAATCATGACTTTGGACATGATTGCGGCTCCAGCACTTGTACCAGAAATGGTCGCACCATCACGATAGGCCTCATGCATAGCTTCATATAATTTAGAATCGCGAACTATCTCCATAAATTTATTTTGATCGCCACCCGTTACATAAATCAATCGGGCATTTTTCACGGAATCGATCCAATTTGTATTGTTATTGGCTTGTTCTTTAGAAAAATTGAAACTTACAATCTTATTATTAGAGAATTCGGAAATCTGTTCACTGATATATGCAATAGATTCTTCAGGTACACTTGTAGCCATTGGCAATATTACTATATAATCCGTCGAACGTAATTCTGATGTTTTCACTAAATCTGCTATTAAAGCTGAGGATCTTTCTCCACCGCCGATAATGAATAATTTACCCTTCTGGGCATGAGCTAAAGACATAAACATTATCAGGATAGGCAATAAAAATCCAGTTATACTTACTCTTGCCATTCGATTATTTATAAATGTAAATTGATATATTACCCTTTTCATCCACAGTACCGCGGTACATTCCCGAAGTATTGAACTCCATCGCTACTTTTCCATTTTTATCTAAAGAAATAATACCTCCGTCTCCACCAAGTTTCCCAATTTCTCCAATTACCTGTTTGGTCGCATCAACCACTGATAATCCTTTTAATTCAATTAGGTTAGAAACACGATGTGCAGCCACTTCTCGTATATAAAATTCCCCCCAACCTGTACAAGATATCCCTGCAGTAGCATTATTACAATAAGTACCTGCACCAATTATTGGAGAATCGCCTACACGGCCATAGCGCTTATTTGTCATACCTCCAGTGGATGTTCCTGCAGCTAAGTTCCCTTTCTGATCTAAAGCGACAGCTCCTACAGTTCCGAATTTTTTATCTTCGCTCGTTACCCCTGCAATCATACTTTCACGAGGATTAAAGTTGTAAGCAGCTCTGCCCTCTTCCTCCTCCTTTTTTGTACGTTCTAATTGTTCCCAACGTTCCTTGGTGTAAAAATAAGAAGGAGATACCGTATCACAGCCCTGAGATAACGCAAAGAGTTCTGCACCTTTGCCTACCATCATCACATGCTCAGATTTCTCCATCACAGCACGTGCTGCATTAATTGGATTTTTTAGTGTTGATACACCAGCAACAGCACCGGCCTTCAAAGTAGCGCCATCCATTATTGAAGCATCCAATTCATTTTTACCTTCATTTGTGAATACTGCTCCCTTACCTGCATTAAATAATGGAGAATCTTCTAAGACATTAACTGCTGCTTGAACTGCATCTAATGCTTCTTTCCCTGATTTTATCTCATCATAACCTTTTTGCAGTGCCATTGTCAATGCTTCATGATACATCCTCTCTTTTTCAGGAGTCATATGCTTCTTTTCTATCGTTCCAGCACCACCATGAATTACCAAAACGATTTTATTATCATTTTCGCTCTCGTTAGTTTTAGAATTACAACCATAAAATGATTGAATTATAAAACCTATAATCACATATTTTAAAATACCTTTCATATATATAATCGTTTATTGAACCGATTTCCAACCACCCGCAACCACGGACCACCAAGCACTTTTATATAAGGATGAACTTTGAGGTTGGAATGTATTCATATTAAATTTATTGTTGCTTTCTGTACCTGAAACAGAAAATACTTGTAATGCTTTTCCGGAATGATCCCAAGTTAGTGGAACACCGCTCAAAACCGATTCTGGCTGTTTCGTAATATCTGATTTAACAAAAAAAGCATTGTTAGACCCAAAAACTTCAGCGACTCCGTTTTCATCAATACATACTGCGGTACGTTCATCTACCGCAATCGCATTAGCTGCCTTTCCCCAATCTTTCAATATTCTAGAAAGAAATACGGTCAATCTGCCCTCTCTATTTCGCTGTGCGAAATGCTGATCTGTAATAATGTTACTCATAAATGGTGCTTTAAGAAAATCATCTTTTCCCAAAGACACCTTTGTATTATAAGGATTACTTAGCGCTTCCTCAGAATCTACTCCTCCGCGATCAGCTCCGAAATAATAATTACCCAGAATGGCTGCCCCCGCACTTGTTCCTCCAACAGGTACTTTTTTATCAGCAAGTAGATAATTAATCGCTTGCATAACTTTTGTGCCCTTCCAATAGCCCACATAATCAGCCTGATCGCCTCCTGCAATAAAGAGCATCTCCGCATTTCTAATGATACCAGCAACACGATCATCATCGGCCAATTTGCGCGAATCAATTTTTAGCGTCTCCACTGAATTCACTTTACCTAGACGATTTACATAATCGTTGTATGCATTTGTTCCAGTTGCACGGATAATAACTACGTCACCACCTCCACTACGGTCGATCATCCACTTGAAAGCTGCATCAACATCGGTACCGCCTCCCATGATGACCACACCTCCTTTAGTAATTGTCTTTACATCAGTAGTGTCTCCTAATATACCTAACGATGACGGACGTGCTAATGGTGAAGTTGGTTTGGGTGCATTGGGGTCAAATGGATTCGGTAGTTCCTTATTACCACAACTAGTAAATCCATACAACAATGCTATAATCCCTACTAATTTTATCATGTTAATCCTTTCCGTATTTTGGATTTTGAACCATGTTTTTGTTTACAGCCATCTCGTCATTTGGAATTGGGAAACAGTATTGTGCCGCCGTAGGTTCTAATTTTACAGCACCAGAAGTATTTGCCGCATCTTGGGTTAATCGCTCCACCGGAAGCTTTAAGCGTTTTAAATCATAAAAACGATGTCCCTCAAAAGCCAATTCTTTAAATCTTTCGTTGTAAATATTTTCTAATAAAATCTGCTTCGATGAGAATGTCTGATTCACATAGTTATGAATACGCTCTCTACGTAATGTATTAAGATCATTTGCAGCATTAGTTAATCCTGTAGCACTATTACTTTCGGCCTCAGCTTCTGCCCTGATCAGAACCATTTCTCCTGTACGGAAAATCTTAACATCTGTCAAACCTGGGTTTGTGGTATTTCCACCGATATATTTATTCACCAAATATTGTGATTTTATACTTGGAGGAGGACCAACACGTGAAGGATCATCCTTAATATATGCAGCGTAACGAATATCATCTGTCTTATTGAAGGTATTAATTAATTTAGAAGATGGCGCATATAAAACTATTCCACCGGCTTCTCTATAAAACGCAGCTCCAAGACGAGAATCTCCGATCACTCTAGCTAATTTCCAAACAACCTCTGAATTACTGTTGTCTACCCAAATTTTCGGAAAATCATTTTTAGGTGCGAGAGGCTCTGCTGAGATTACTTCAGACGCATACTTAATTGCATCTGGCCAATTCTTTGCATATAATGCAACTCGTGCCTGAATTGCAGATATAGCTGTTTTAGTAATTCGTATATTCTCTGTAAAAGATGTTGGCATTAAATCTTTTGCAGCTTGTAGATCTGCATTGATATCCTCATAATTGGATTTGACAGTTGGTCGAGCTGGATAGCCTAATGCTCTTGCCTTCATATACGGAACCCCCATTCCCTCTGCATCATACGAAGAAGCATATCCTCTCAACAGTTCAAAATGACTGTATGCCCGCAAAGCCAAAAGTTCTGCCTCATATTGATTTTTTAAAATTTGATTATTTCCTGTTACCGTAATATTTGGCAATGCTTCAAGGACATGGTTAACACGATCAATTACAACATAATATTCATTCCATGCAGAAGTTACAGATCCATAGCTAGAGTTATACATCCAACGGTGTAAAGCAGTATTTGAAACTGTATTTTCTGTTGGCAACAAAACTTCATCTGACACAATTGCACCTGCTTCCAACAAAGTTGTTGAAAGTGGAGCGTAAGCTCCTAAAACGCCCATATTCACATCGTCCAAATTTCGAAATGCTTTGCTTGGATCAATACTATCTGTTGGCGCCATATCTAATTTATCACATGATTGGAGACCTAGTCCAATTAATGATAAAACAATACATATATTTTTTCTGATACTTATCATACGTTTAATTTTATTAGAGTGTGCCTAGCTTAGAAGTTAACATTAATACCAATCGTATACTTACGTGCATTTGGATATTCAAAACGTCCATATTGACGATTGTTTTCAGGATCCAAACCGCGCCAATTAGTCAATGTGAATAAATTCTCTCCTTGTGCAAATATGGCTGCTGATCTAAATACAGTTTGTCTAAATACTGTCCCTGGTATAGTGTAATTCAATTTCAAATTACGTAAACGCATAAATGCTGCATCCTGAATATCCTTGGAAGTAAAATTCCTTGGAATATCTATACGCTGTAGTGTGGCTATATCTCCTGGCTTCTTCCATCTATCATAAAGCATTCGTTTGCTCTGATTGCTGGTCATATAGGCCTGATTTTCATTGTAAAAATCAATATTATTCCATCGTTGCACATCAGACACGAATGATAGCAAACCACTAAGTGTTAAATTTTTCCAATTGAAAGATGTAGATATACCTCCAGTAAGTTTAGGATAGAGACTCGCGTTTAATGTCACCGCCTGCTCTTCCTCATTATATACTGTTGAAATAGAGCCATCTCGATTGTAATACTGCGCTTCTCCAGTTTCAGGATTCACACCAGCCCATTGTGGAGCATAATACGTTCCGTAAGGTAATCCGACTTTTATAATACGCGTATCACCATCAGGCAATTCGTCCGTAATATCAGTTACGCGTAAGATTTGATTGTTATTATATCCACCATTAACACCTACAGTCCATGTGAATTCCTCTTTTTTGATAATGTCAGCTGAGATTTTTAATTCAACACCACGATTTCTCATTTTACCCGTACTCAATAATGCAGACGACGCACCAGAGGTTGCTGATAATGGTTGATCGATAAACATATTTTTTGTAATACGATTGTACCAGTCAAATTCAATATTTATTCTTCTACTTTCGAATAATGACAAATCAAATCCAGTATTGAATTCATCCACATATTCCCAATCGAAGTCTGGATTACCAATATTATTCGGACGAATACCTTGCTGACCACCATAACTTGTAGTTACGCCGTAAGTAGGCAAGTACGCAAAACTACTTCCAAATGGACTTGCTGTTTGCCCGAAACTTGCTCTGATTCTTAAATCTGAAATGAGGCTTGACGATTGAAGGAATTCTTCACGCTTTACATCCCACATTGCTCCCAATGAATAGAAACCATGCCAGCGATTTTTGTCTGGGACAGATGAAAGCGAAGCTCCGTCATAGCGGTAACTACCTGTAAAAGTATATTTATTGGCATAGGTATAACGCGCAGCGCCAATGTAAGACATCAAAGCACTTGCACTACGACTTCCACTTAATGTTGGTAGGAATGTTGTACTTACGGTGATAGCAGCTGGTGTTTCAGGGAGTCTATCATCTAGTCCAAAACCGCGGTAGCTAAATGCTCTATAGTTGTCAAAAAGATATTCGAAGAATCCCGAAAGTTCAAAATCATGAGCTTCGATTTCTTTTTTGTAAGTCAACCCAGATGTAGATACAAAATTAAAATTACGTCTATATCCTTCTCCGAAAGCTCCTTTCTGTCCAGATTGACGACTACCTATATAGGATGACGGATTGATATATACCTGATCTGCTGAATTTCTCAAATCAAGACCAGCACGAGTACTTATTTTCAAACTGGGTGTAATAGCATAAGCCATGTTAAAACCTATAATGGCTTTAATTTGTTGAGTTTTATCAGACGTACCAAACAAAACGTCTAATCCTCGACTTCCTTCCCGCGAATCCAAGAAAGTAATTTCTTCATTAGTCGCATGAAATGCCCCATCTGCAGTATAAGGATACTCATAAGGTAGACCATAATAGACAGAAGCCATTGGCGTTCCAACGCTTGTTCCGCCCTCATTATACGTAAATCTAGAGTTAGAATATCCCAAGTTCAAGTTGAATGCCGCTGAGAACTTTCCGTAATTCATATTCGTATTGCTACGCAAAGTATAACGATCCATACCCGTTTCACGGACAATACCCTCCTCTTTCCAATAACTCAACGCATTGTAGGTTTGCACATTTTCATTTCCACCACTTAAGTTTACTTGTTGCTCCATGAAATTGGCATTTTGAAAAAATAAATCTCGCCAATCTGTATTCACATTGCGTAAACTATCCAATGTCCTATCCGCATTTTGTTGCCAGCTCGCTGACTGCGTATTATAATATGGATTTCGTGAAGAAAATCTCCATCCTGGACCTATATCTTTTCCAGTTTCTAATCCAACCTCTTCTTCGAATCTAAGACGTTCACGACCATCCATCATCTCAAAATTAGGACGTGTAAGCTTTGATGTTCCGTATTGAGAGCTATAATTTATCGCTAGACGACCTTGCTTACCTTTTTTGGTCGTAATAATAATAACACCATTTGATCCTCTAGAACCATATAAGGCTTTTGCAGAGGCATCCTTTAATACGTTCACGGATTCTATATCTTGCGGATTAATGGTTTGAAAATAACCTCCCTCAATAGGAACGCCATCCATAATATATAATGGTGTCGTAGAACCACTAATAGAACCTATTCCACGAATAACCACAGCAGCACTTTGACCTGGTTGTCCTGAACTTGAAATAACACTCATTCCTGCTACCTTTCCCTGAAGTATCTGATCTAAAGAACTCATTGGAACTTGATTAATATCATCAGCCTTAACGAGTGATGCTGCACTTGGGCTTTTACCTTTTGAATAATCAGTATACCCCGTTATTGTCACTTCTTCAATTAAATTATCTATAGATTGTAATATAATTTGAAGATTGGTATTGTTTGACACCTTTATTATTTTAGGCTCATAAGATAAATGTGAAATAATAAGTTCGTCGCCAATTGCAGCGTTTATACTGAATTCCCCGAGTACAGATGTTAAAGTCTTGCCACTTTTACCTTTTACTTCAATAGAAACACCAGCAATTACATTACCATGAACATCTAATACAACCCCTTTTACTACTAGTTGCTGTTGAGAAATATGATATTTAGATAAGTTTGATAAGGGTGAATTGGTTTGGTTAGCATGAACATTCAAAGTAGACATCAAAAACAGTCCACACATTGAAAGTCCTAATGGAACTTCTCCCAGAATGGGCTTAAACCCACTCCTAATAAAAAAAATACTCTTCATAAGATTAAGTTGGTAGTGTTTACTTTGCTAATCTAGTATTTTTATTAAAAATATTATAAATTAAATCTTACTCTATAATAAAAACGCCCCTTTTGTTTCAAAAGGGGCGTTTATAAATTAAATATTTTAATTTTTATTTATTCTTCAATAAATATTCTTTAAAATCTTCGTAGCTAACTGCTAAAGGATCTGCTAATTTTGGCTTTCCTGCCAATTCTTCAGCTCCTGCTGGATAAGTAACTTTTTCAAAAATATCTGCATCAATGCCATCAGGGAATTTGCATGGATGTGCTGTTGATAAAAATACCGAAGCATATTCTCCTGGATTTTCAGCTTTGTATGCTTGAGCTGCTAAATACGCAATTGCTGTGTGTGGGCATGCTACATAATTGTATTTCTCGAACAATTCACGCATAGCAACCTGAGTTTCTTCATCTGTATATGTAAATGAAGAAATAATGCTACGCAATTTGTCTAATTCATTATCAAATAAATCTTGAATACGTACCCAATTGCTTGGATTTCCTACATCCATTGCATTTGCTAAAGTCTGAACAGAAGGTTTTGGTTCGTAAGCTCCCGACTGTAAGAAGCGAGGAACAGTATCATTGACATTCGTTCCTGCGACAAAATGTTTTACAGGCAAGCCCATTTTGTAGGCTAATAAACCAGCCCCGATATTACCAAAGTTTCCGCTAGGAACAGTAAACACAACTTCGTTGACACCTTGTGCTTTTAACTGTGCATATGCCCAAAAGTAATAGAAAGTCTGAGGAATCAAACGCGCAATATTGATAGAATTAGCTGAAGTCAATCGCAATTCAGCATTCAACGAGGCATCGTTAAAAGCTTGCTTTACCAAAGCTTGACAGTCATCAAAAGTTCCATCCACCTCTAACGCACGGATATTTTGACCATTAGTTGTCAATTGCTCTTCTTGTACTTTAGAGACCTTTCCTTTGGGATACAAAATCGTCACGCGAGTGCCTTCCACGCCTAAGAAACCTAAAGCAACCGCACCACCTGTATCACCCGAAGTAGCAACCAACACATCCAACAATTTATCACCTTGTTTGGAGAAATAACCCATCACACGGCTCATAAAACGCGCTCCAAAATCTTTGAATGCATAAGAAGGTCCGTGAAATAATTCCAAAACTCCAGTCTCAGCATCTAAGAATTTCACAGGGGCATCAAAATTGATGGCATCTTCGACGATTTTCTTTAAATCTTCTTTCGGTATATCATCGCCAATCAAAGCAGAAGCTACTGTCAACGCAATTTCTTGCAAAGAATATTGCTGAATATTTTTGATAAATAAGGGATCTAAATTTGGGATAATCTCTGGCATATATAAGCCTTTGTCCTGAGGCAAGGAATTGAATACCGCATCCTGAAAAGATACACGTAAATCTTTATTATTTGTACTATATAGTTTCATAATTTGTTAGTCATTAAAGGATAATACTTTTGGACCTTCTACATTGACAGCCGAAACATATTTAAAGCTTTCGATGCCATTTGCAGAAAGATGATCTTGGATTTTCGTAGTTACCAATTCCGCTACTTCTGGCCCTTTCGAAACCGCTACAACCGATGGTCCTGAACCCGAAATACCAAAACTCAAGGCGCCATGTGCTAAAGCTATTTCTTTCATTGCATAAAATTCCGGAATCAAAATAGCGCGAGAAGGTTCAATAATAACGTCCTGCATACTTCTGCTGATTAAATCATAATCTTCTTGAAATAAACCAGCTACCAAACCGGCAATATTTCCCCATTGGGTTACCGCATCTTTCAAAAGAACTTTCTCCTTAATCAACTGACGCGCATCACGTGTAGGCACATCTACTTGTGGAAAGACAATACCAGCATAGAGTTCCTTAGGAACAGGAATTTTTACAATATCCAAATCCGCACCGCCACGAACTAATGTAATACCTCCCATCAAAGCAGGAGCTACATTGTCAGCATGTCCATGCCCACAAGCCAATCGTTCCCCTTCCACACAGTATGGCATTAACTCATCCTTAGTCAGTGGATTGTTAAGCAAAGCATTTATTGCAAACAAACCCGCCACCGTACTCGCTGAACTCGAACCTAATCCCGAACCAATGGGCATATGCTTGATTAATTCAATTTCTACCCCTATATCCTGCAAAATACCCAAATCATTCAATAGCATTTTCACGCAAGCGCTTACCGTATTTCGATCAGCATCAAGCGGCAATCTGCCTCCGTCCCCAACTATGGAACGAATACGAACACCAGGTTCGGCGACACGGTACATTTTAACTTCGTCACCAGGTTCATCAACCGCAAACCCTAATATATCGAAGCCGCATATCATATTAGCTACTGTTGCAGGTGCAAATACGCGAACCTTATCTAAGATTGTATTAAAATCTATCTTTTTGTCCTTTAAATTATGTTGATAAACAGGCATATTATCTGTTTTAGTTCTTTCCACTTATTTTGCTCCTACGTTTACCAAATCAGCAAACACACCTCCTGCGGTTACTTCCGCACCAGCTCCAGGACCTTTTACTACTAATGGGCGTTCTTTATAGCGTTCTGTTGTGAATGAGATAATATTATCACTTCCCGACAACGCATAGAATGGATGTGTCTCATCTACCATTTGCATAGAGATAGAAACTTTTCCATCCTCCAATTTACCAATGTAACGAATTACTTTATTTTCTGAAGCTGCTTTATCTTTTAGGTCATTGAAATATTGGTCAGCTTTTAACAATTCCGTATAGAATTCATCTACTGAAGCGGCCTGCAAACATGATTCTGGTAAGATAGCACCCAAATCAACATCAGAAGCTTCAATCACATGCCCTGCATCACGAGCTAAGATAAGCATCTTACGCATAAAATCTACACCTCCCAAATCATCGCGAGGATCTGGTTCTGTATAGCCTAAAGCTTGTGCATTTTTTACTACATCATAGAAAGAAGCATCTCCTACGAAATTGTTAAAGATATAAGAAATCGTACCAGAAAGGATAGCTTCTATTTTTATGATTCTGTCACCACTCAACATCAAATCTTTCAATACACGTACTATTGGTAAACCTGCTCCAACATTAGTTTCGTAGAAGAAATCTACATCGTGTTTACGTGCTGTGTCGCGCAACAATTTATAGTTAGCATATTCACCCGAATTGGCAATTTTATTACAAGTGACAATAGAAATATTAGATTTGAAAATATCCACATAATAGGTAGCAGGTAATTTGCTGGCTGTATTATCTATGAAGACTGCATTTGGCAAGTTCATGTTTTTCATGATCTCAACAAAGCTAGACAAATCCGCCACCTGACCTTTGCTATCCAATGCTTGAGCCCAAGAATCCAAATCAATTCCATTGGCATCAAAATACATTTTACGGGAATTAGCAACACCAACAACTTTGATTTCTAAATCATTTTTCTCTGATAAGAAATCATGCTGCTCAGCCAGCTGTCTAAATAAAGTAGAGCCGATATTACCAGTACCCAAGTTAAATACGTGCAGCGTTTTTTTCAATTCTGCAAAGAAAGCATCATGAACTGCATTCAAGGCTTTAGCCAAATCATCTTTTGAGATAATTACGGAGATGTTGAATTCAGAAGAACCTTGTGCTATTGCGCGTACATTAATACCATTACGTCCTAACGCAGCGAACAAACGTCCTGACATACCAGGTGTACGTTTCATATTTTCACCTACGATTGCCAATACCGAAAGATTCGTTTCTACTTCTGGCATTACCAATTTATTGGCTTCCAATTCCAATTCGAATTCCGAAGAAATCAACTTCAGTGCTCTTTCTGCATCGCTAGGATTTACTGCAAACGTAATACTATGTTCGGATGAAGACTGCGTTATTAACACCACATTGATCTGCTCGCGAGCTAATAAAGTAAATAAACGGCCTGAAAATCCTGATTTGCCAATCATTCCAGAACCTGAAAGATTGATGATAGAAATATCAGAGATGGACGAAATACCTTTAATTGGATATTGTGTACAATCTGATTCGAACTGAATAATCGTACCTGGAAATTCTGGTTCAAAAGTATTGCGAATCGCAATAGGAATACGTTTCAAAAATGCCGGGATCATCGTCGGTGGGTAGATTACTTTCGCGCCGAAATAGGACAATTCCATCGCCTCTGTATAAGATAATACAGGCAGAGAGAATGCTTTTTTCACTATCCGTGGATCCGCCGTCAACATACCATTTACATCGGTCCATATCTCGATTACCGAAGCATTCAATACCGATCCAAAAATTGCAGCAGTATAATCCGAACCTCCACGGCCTAAGGTAGTCACACGACCAGCTTCATTTGATCCAATGAAACCCGTCACAAACATCAATTTATCTGCATGCGAATGATTCAAAGAATTGATCAACGAATTGGTTAATTCTTCATTCAAATGCGCATTTCCAAAATTTGAATCTGTTTTCACATAATGTGATGCATCTACGTATATAGCTTCGGGAATGTATTGTTCCATGATTTTAGAAACCATATAGTTGGAGAAGCGCTCACCAAATGAAATAATCAAATCTTTACTTTGCAAGCTTAACTCCTTCAACGCATAAACACCTTGCAAAATTTCTTCTAACTCATTAAGCATCAACTTCAGTTTGGTGAAAACTGGATTTTGATACTTAATTGCAATAAGTTGTTTTACAACTTCGAAGTGCTTTTCCTCTAACAATTTAATGTCTTCGGTGAAAGATTTGCGGTCAGCAGCATTTTCAGCCATTTTTGTCAATAAGTTGGTCACTCCAGACATTGCTGATAATACCACCAAAGGCTTTTCTCCCTTTTCATAAGAAGACTTTACAATCTCTAATACAGATTTGATACTTTCTACTGTTCCTACAGATGTTCCGCCAAATTTTAGAACTTTCATTGGGTTTATTTAATATATGTTTAGTTTGTTATAATAGTCTACCAACAAAAAAAGCCCTCCTCTCTTTCGGAGGAAGGCTTCTTTATATTTACACTCAATTGTACACACAAGTTACTTCCTCCGAGAATATCCCCCCGTAGTAATAATAATTGTTGAAATAATTGAGTTATTAATTTTCATATTTTTTAAATCTGCGTCTAAGATAGAATTATTTTGACATTAAAATCAAATTTATTTTAAAAAAATCACAAAAACCGCTGTTACAATCGATAGAAGCGCATCTATCTTTGCGTATTTATACTCTATACCAGGTACTTATATCTTAAAAAGTGTTAAGAAACTGTTAAAAATACTTTAATTTGTTTGGATAGTACGCACGTATCTATTATCTTCGTATTATCTGCTCCCTGGAAAAGAGTAGATCGAAGGAAAGTTGTAAATAAAAAAAAGCGATTTAATGAACACAAAAAAACTAATAGCGTCAATGCTATTTATAGGCTTTTGTCTAGTGTCGCAAGCACAAACTACCAAAAAGAACAATGAGCAAGATAACCTTGCTAAAGAGTATTTCTCGCAAATCATGGGCGTAGCGGTAAATGCTACAACTAATACAAAACTTTATCAATTTGTATATGATTGGTTAGGCACACCTTACAGATTAGGTGGTGACTCTAAAAGAGGAATTGACTGTTCTAAATTCTCCCTTGCAGTTTACGAAAATGTATTTAATACAACCATTGGTTTTAACAGCAGAAATCAATATGCTAACGTAACACCTGTTAGCCGTAAAGATTTACAAGCAGGAGATTTGGTATTTTTCAAAATCAGAAGCAAAAACATTACACACGTAGGTGTATATCTTGGTGATGATAAATTTGCGCACGCCTCTTCAAGTAAAGGCGTAATGGTAAGTAATCTTAACGAAGCGTATTGGAAACGTTATTATTATAATGGCGGACGCCCAAAACCAGAAGATTCGCACACTATGACTGCTGATGCGTCATCTTTTAAAGAAGATAAATAATTAGCAAAAATTAACTATATTAGAAAGTCCGAATGATACTACGCATTCGGACTTTTTATTTATTTTTGTTCCATCAGATTTGAATTTATGTCAACAAAAAGAACCCTTATACTTAATAAAGAACAAATACTTCAAAAGTCAAAGCGTATTGCTTATCAAATCTTAGAAGATAATTTCGACGAAAGTCATATTGTATTGGTCGGTATTGCAGATAGAGGATATGTATTTGCTCAACGCCTACAAAAAATCCTACAAGGCTTCGCTCCAGACAAAGAGATTGAATTGGTAAAAGTCTCAATTAATAAAGTAAAAAGATCATTAGAAGCTTCCACAGACTTACCTATTGAAACCGCTAAAGACAAGGCTGTAATTGTCGTAGACGATGTATTGAATAGCGGAAGAACGTTAGCTTATGCTTTGGGCGCTTTCATAAATGTACCATTAAAGAAAATGCGCACTGCAGTATTGATTGATCGCAGTCACCCACAATTCCCTGTACACAGCGATTTCTATGGTCAGAAGCTTTCGACTATTTTGAAAGAAAATGTAGAAGTGTATTTAGAAGAATTCGATAAACAAGAAGATGCTGCATGGTTAGCATAATAAATTAAGAAAGGGTTAATCAACAACGATTAACCCTTTCTTATTTTTAGCTTCATTCCTGGTTTAATTACCGAATTTTTCAAAGCATTATCTTCTTTTATCTTAGAGACTGTACTCCCTTCAAATTTTCTAGCTATGCGATCCAAAGAATCACCTTTTTGCACCACATAATAGGCAGTACGTGATTTTTCCGTTTTCACTATGCTTTTAGATACATTCTTCGCTAAAGTAGAATTAATGGGTTGAGCGACTACCAAAGAGCGACCAACAACCAAACTGTTGTTTTTTAAACCATTCCACGCCTTTAAATTCTGGACAGTTACACCAAATTTCTTGGACAAACTTGACAATGTTTCACCTTTACGTACTTTGTACTTTTGAGAAACATTAGCTAATTGCATTTCAGGTTCCTCTTTGATTGCCAATTGAATAGAAGATGGCGCATGTAATGCTACATACAATAAACTATCATTCAGTTGAGGAGTAACTGGAATAAACAAACGTTTTGGCTTATCTACTGTACCATTAATGACATCTTTTTTATATGCTGGATTGTAATGTTTAATATGGGAAACTTCCACATTAACAGCTTCTGCAATATGTCGCATATCTACAGCTTTATCCACCATAACCACCCTAGTTTCAAAATCCAATTCCGTCTTCGCTGGCTCAATACCCAAAGTTGACGCATTACTCAGTACATAGGTCATTGCTACATATTTTGGGATATAGTTTTGGGTTTCTTTTGGTAAATAAGGTGACAATTCCCAAAATGTAGGATTTGTCATACCCGAACGTTGAATAGCGCGTTGCACACAGCCACGACCGCAGTTATAGGATGCTAATGCCAATAACCAATCATTGAATTGATTGTAGGATTCTTTCAAATATTTGGAAACAGCATAAGTAGCGGAATAAATATCCTTACGTTCATCTATATGCGAATTCATATCCAGATCATAAATGCGCGCCGTGGTATAAATGAACTGCCACGGCCCTACAGCCCCTGCAGACGAAACCAAATGAGGGTTCAATGAAGACTCCACTAAAGATAAATACTTCACTTCTTCAGGAATACCCATCTCGCCTAATATCTGATCATAGACCTTAAAATAGTGCTTGCTTAAACCAAGCATACGATTCATATAAGGTCTATAATTCGAAGACACGTATTTGTCAATAAAGAATTTTACTTGAGAATTGTAATCTAAGGGAATAGTCTTTACAGAAGCTTTCATGCGACGTAATGTATTTGCATCCTCTATGGATACATCCACTTTGACATCTACATTTTTCTTAATAGAATCTAATTCAACTAATAAGGCTTTATGCTCATCCATCGAGGTCGCAAAAGTTGTTTGATTATAATAATCGTCTCCGATTAGATCCTTGTAAGCGGTTTGAGCTTTAGTTATGTGTACACTGATTATGGTAGTTAATAATACGGTGTATAATGATTTTTTCATATTGTGCTAGTTTTTGGATACTAGTTGGCAATATTTAGCCAATATTGGCAAAAACACAAAGATTACATTTTTCTCGAAATGTAATCTTTGCTATTATTTTTTATTGATTATTTGTTTTTTCGTTTGTTTTGTCAGCTGGATCTTCGCGTTGTCCATCCTTAAATTCTTTCACACCTCTACCAAGACCGCGCATTAGTTCAGGAATTTTTTTACCCCCAAATAATAAAAGAACTAAAATCACGATAATGATGATTTCTTGTGTTCCTATGAATAATAAATTAGATGTATACATTTTATGTTCTTTCTTTAATTACTTATCAAATCTCTATTTTACAAATATATAGAATTAATTGTTATCCTAATGTAACTATCTTGCTAACCAAGGTGCTGGGTTAAAATCGTTAGCTCCTTGTGAAATACCGAAACTTACAATCGGTACACCGCTCTCTAAATCACGTCCTGCGGTACCAATAGTCTGACCACGACTTACCTTCTGACCACGTCTTACCGAGACAGAGCCTAAATTTGAATAGAATGTAAAATACTCCCCGTGTTTAATAACAATAACTTCTGGTAATGATGTAATAACCTCTCCGTCAAATACAGCTTTCACCGCTGCACCTTCGGTAGTCCTGATGGTAATATCAGGCTCTGATGTTGTTACGCCTTCGTTTGAAGACAAACCGTAATTACGGATAATAGTTCCTTGAGCAACCGGCCACGGTAGACGTCCTCTATTTGATTTGAAATCGGCAGACAAACGTGCAGCTTCTGGTGTAGAGCGTAGAATCTCACTATCCGTTTTCTTAGGTGTTGCTTTTTCTACTTCAGCCACTGATTTACCAGTACGTTTAGCTTCAGCTTCCGCAAGGCGTTTACGCTCTGCCTCTTCTCTACGTCTTTGTTCAGCTATTTCTCTATTGATTGCAGCACGTATCATAGCTTCCATCTTTTTCTTCTCTTGCTGCTTTTTAGTCAATTGACTTTTGAATGAACGCTCTTGCTTCACAATGCTATTCAGCTGCGATTGATGCTGTGAGCGGTCTTTACGAATGATATCCCTTTCTTTTTGTTGATCCGCCAATAGAACACGTTGAGTATTTCTATCCGCTTCCATCTGCGCAATCTTCAGCTCAATATCTTTCTTCACTTTTTCGATCTCGGCAGCTTTGGTTTTACGCGCGTCGGAGAACTGTTGCAAATATTTAATACGTTTGAAAGCTTGGTTGAAATCCTTAGAAGCAAAAATGAACATCATTTTGTTGTATCCATTTTTGTTACGAAAAGCGAACATGATCATTTTTTCATAATCTTTACGCATTTTCTCCAATTCGGCTTTTAGTTCATTTACAGACTTAGTATTTTGATTAATTTGATAAGTCAGACTATTAACCGTTCTGCTGATTACCGTAATTTTTTCTTCCCTCAGGTTTAACTGTTTGCTTAAAGCTGTCACTTCTTTCTGTGACAATAGTTTTTCCTTAGTCTTAGCCAATAATTCTTTGTTCAAACTAGCAATTTCGGAATTGATTTTTTCTAATTGCTTCTTTAATTGCGCACTGCTTTGACCAAATGACAGTTGGCTACAAAAGAAAATAAAAAATATGCTTAATAGTATTTGTCTAAAATTCATGAAAATGAGCTCAGCTTTCTCGTATTTGTACAACTTCCAAAAATAGTGATATCTAACTGACTTGCCTAATAAAAAGATTTATTTAACACGTCATTAATCCAAAACTTTATATTTAGCAGGTACCGTAAAAGGCATTTCCAATTCTTGATTAAAATCAATTTTATTGTAATTCAACACAGCAGTAACATTAATATTCGAAGTATTAAGTTTTATATTTTGATTTTGCGGAAAATTATAACCTGTTACGTCATTGAAAGAACTGTAATAAGCTTCTAAACTATTGCTACTTCCTACAGGCGTCAGGCGAATTACTTTCGGACGATATTTGTTATTCAAGCTGTATTGAAATGAAACATCATCTCTCACGCCTACGATCTGCACATCTTCTGTCGCCTGAGCAACGGTCAATTTATCTGTGCGCAACAAATCCGAAGACACATTTGCAATAAGCAAATCTTGTAAAACCCCAAAAGTCACACCAGCACCAGTATAGCGATGAATATAATTGAAAGGTTTCGCAATGTATTCACCTTGTAATTTATTCATAATCTTAACACTGTCAGGTGTTATTAGAACGCGTACTCCTTCCACATTCAAAAATGTAGCTGTCACGGAAATCCATATTGCTTTATTACGCTGAATACGCACATGCATCGTGACATCCTGATTTTCATCGCCTAATTCTACCCTTGCTTTAGCTCTTCCCGAGAAGCTATGATAATCCAAATTATTGATGAGATAATCTGCATTTTTATCAGAAGAGTTAACTGTATTTACCGCTGTATCAGAAGGCAATTTAGCTGTCTGTTTGCGTGTCCCACAACTAGTCAAAATCGCCAATCCCAATGTTATAGTTAATATTTTATTCCACATATTTTTTCTCTTTTATCTTTTGTTGAATCTTCGCAAAACTTCCTTTTGATTCGGATTTAATCTCTATATCTAATGCTTTTTGCCATTGTACAAGAGCATCCTTTTCACGATTCAACTTACTCAAAATATCACCATAATGTTCTAACAATACAGCAGATGTTTTATTTAATTTTACCGCTTCTTCTATCCATTTCAACGCTTCTTGGTATTCTCCTTGTTGGAATAAAACCCAAGCATAGGTATCCATATATGTTGCAGAATTAGGTTCAATTTCAATTGATCTTTTAGAAAAATCAGCAGCTTTTTCCAAATCCTTTTTGCGTACCGCCAAATAATAAGCATAATTATTCAAAGCCGACACGTTCAGACTATCTAAAGCTATAGCTTCATCGTACGCTGCATCAGACATGTTTTCCATTTTTAATTCATGGTATAAATCACCTAATGAGCCATAAATCAATGAGCGCAAATAATTATTTTCATTTTCAGAATAGTTTAAAGCTGTTTCGAGCATACCCTTACTCGACTCGTAATCTTGCTTACCAGCAAATCCTAAACTGGTGAAATACAATAATTGAGGATTATTAGGATTATGTTTTAAACCTTCTAAGCCATGTTTGATTGCTTCATCTGCCTGTCCTAATCCTAAATCTGTATTGATGACTAATCGCCAAGCATTGATATAACGTGGATTAGAAGAAACTACATTTAAAAACACCGATCTCGCTTCAGCAGCATTTCCACCTTTCCAAAGCAACTCACCTTTCAAAATCTGTCCTTCTAATATATCGGGATGACGCGCTACTAATGAATTAGCTAAGAGTTGCATCTTGTCATCAGACAATATTTGCTCTTCATTCATCAGTCCCATTATAAACTTATATTTATCCCAAAAAACAACTTCAGAAGCATCGAAAGCTATCTTTAAAGCTGTATACATAGGCTCTGTCTTCCCCATGTTTTTATAAGTGTCCGCCAAGTCCAGATAAAGGCTTTTATCATTAGTACGTTTGATTCCGCGTTCGATAACCGCTAATGCTTCTTTAGGTTTATTTTCATTAGCATGTATATAACCTAAATAACCGTACACATCAGGAATCATTGTCTTACCATCTAACTTTGTTAATATTTTCTTAGCAGAAGTAAAGTCTTTCGAATTAATATATACTTCCGACATGACCAAATGCAAAGTATCTGAGGGATTCGCTGAGGTTAATTTCCCATATAATTTCTGTGCTTGATCCAATTGTTTATTTTCCGCATATAAAATCAACAATTCACGGTTCAAACCTTCGTGTTCAGGATATTTCACTTTTAAGTCTTGAAGTAATTCAATTCCTTTAGCCAGATCTTTTTTTGATTTATATAACTCTAAAAGATGATTTGCGTAAAACATATGTTTACTTTTATCATACGCTAATGCCGCATTTTGCACCGCTTCATCATAGTTTCCCCTCTGCCCAAGAATCAAAGATTTTGCATAATAAATATCAGCTACCTCAGGATATTTAGCTGTAATATCATCTAATAGTTGTAATCCTTCTTGAAATCTACCTTCTCTTAATTTTGCTTCTACCGCTTTTAATTCTTCACGATATGCTACTTCTGACTCCGTCTGTGCCTGTACTATTAATGTTGTACAAATGCAAACAAGCAGCATCAAGTATTTTCGAAAGCTATATATTAATTGTTTATTCATCATAAAATAATAAAAATTCATCGTGTTCTCGCTAAACATACTAATGTAGCATTCTAGTCTTACAAAAGAGTAAATTCTAAACTATAAGTTTAAATGCTAAAAACTTAAAAAAAGTTAAAAAATATTTTAGTGTAAAGATGTTTTATAATTGAAAATAAAATTATTACCTTTGCAGTCCGATTGTAGTGATTACAATCATTAAAACATTATTAATTAATTAAATAAAAGCAAGTGAATACGTTAAGTTACAAAACTGTCTCTGCCAACAAAAACACCGTTAACAAAGAATGGATCGTTGTTGACGCTGAAGGCGAGATCTTGGGACGCTTGGCAAGCGAAATTGCAAAAGTAATTCGTGGAAAACACAAGCCAACATTTACCCCACACGTAGACTGCGGAGATAACGTGATCGTTATTAATGCAGACAAGGTTAAGTTGACTGGAAACAAATTAGGCGACAAAACATATGTTCGCTATACAGGCTACCCAGGTGGTCAAAGATTTGTATCTCCAAAAGAATTATTGGCTAAACACCCTGAGCGCATCATCGAAAAAGCGGTACGTGGTATGTTACCTAAAAACCGTTTAGGTCGTCAGTTATTCAAAAACCTTTTTGTTTATGCTGGTACTGAGCACAAACACGAAGCGCAAAATCCAAAACCAGTTAAATTTTAAGGAGAACAAACATGTCAACAACTAACACTTCAGGAAGAAGAAAAACTGCTGTTGCTCGTATCTACTTAGGAGCAGGTAGCGGAAACATTACCGTAAACGGTAAAGACTACAAAGAATATTTCCCAACATTGCCATTGCAATACATCGCTACTCAATCTTTATTAGTAGCGGAGTCATTAGCAAATTTTGATGTGAAAGTTAACGTTCAAGGTGGTGGAGTTAAAGGTCAAGCAGAAGCTGTGCGTTTAGCAATCGCTAAAGCATTAGTAGAGCTTAACCCAGAAGTAAAACCAGCTTTACGTGCTAAAGGTTTAATGACTCGTGATGACCGTATGGTTGAGCGTAAAAAACCAGGACGTCGTAAAGCACGTAGAAGATTCCAATTCAGTAAACGTTAATCAAAGGAGGAACACAAAATGGCAAGAACTACTTATCAAGATTTATTGGATGCAGGTGTTCACTTCGGTCACCTTACTCGTAAATGGGATCCGAAAATGGCTAAGTACATTTTCATGGAACGCAACGGTATCCACATCATTGACTTGAACAAAACTCTTACGAAATTAGAAGAAGCTGCTTCAGCTATCAAACAAATCGTAAAATCGGGTCGCAAAGTTTTATTCGTAGCTACGAAAAAACAAGCTAAAGAAATCATCGCTCAACAAGCTAAGGCTGTTAACATGCCTTACGTTACTGAACGTTGGTTAGGTGGTATGCTTACAAACTTCGCAACAGTTCGTAAGTCTATCAAAAAAATGTCTAACATTGACAAAATGCAAAAAGATGGTACATTCGATGTATTATCTAAAAAAGAAAAATTGATGATTCAACGTGAGCGCGTTAAGTTAGAAGCACTTTTGGGTGGTATCGCTGACTTAAACCGTTTGCCAGCTGCTTTATTCATCATCGATGTGAAAAAAGAACACATCGCTGTGGCTGAAGCTATCAAATTGAACATCCCTACTTTTGCAATGGTAGATACAAACTCTGATCCTACTAACATCGACTTCCCTATCCCAGCTAATGATGATGCTACTAAATCTATTAGCCTTATCGCTGGTATCATAGGTCAAGCGATCGTAGAAGGTTTAGAGGAGCGTAAACGCGACAAAGAAGAAGATGCGGAAAAAGAAGCTGCTGCTGCTAAAGCTGCAGTAGATAATGGAGATGCTGATGCAACTTCAGGAAAACGCACTCGTAAAGCAAAAGACGTAGAATAATATTCTATATATAAAGCCGGATAGACAAGTGTAGGTTTCTGGAAGTTTGCTTCCTTACCCACGCACGTCTTTCCGGTTTTTTTGTTAAAAAGAACCAAAAAACTTAACAATAGCTCATCGCTTTGTTAATGACAACATTGTAATTTTATTAAAAAAGAAAATATCATGTCAGTACAAATTTCTGCATCAGATGTAAACAAATTGCGTCAACAAACAGGCGCAGGTATGATGGATTGTAAAAAAGCTTTAGTAGAATCTAACGGAGACTTCGAAGCTGCTGTTGACTACTTACGTAAAAAAGGTGCTAAAGTAGCTGCTAGCCGTCAAGACCGTGATTCTAACGAAGGTGTTATCATCGCTAAAGCTTCAGCTGATGGTAAAACTGGTATCGTAGTAGAAGTAAACTGTGAAACTGACTTCGTAGCTAAAAACGCTGATTTCGTAGCTTTCGCTGACAAAATCGCTGAAGTAGCTTTAACTAGCACTCCTGCTTCTTTAGAAGAATTAAAAGCTTTAACAGTTGATGGTAAAGTAATTTCAGAAGCATTAATCGAGCAAACTGGTGTTATCGGTGAGAAAATCGATGTTTCTAAATACGAAATCGTAACTGGTGAGAAAGTTGTTGCTTACATTCACGGTAATTACCGTTTAGGTGTATTAGTAGGTCTTTCTGCTGCTGTAGAAGGTGCTGAAGAAGCTGGTAAAGACGTAGCAATGCAAATCGCTGCGATGAACCCAATCGCTATCGATAAAGATGGTGTTGATCAACACACTATCGAGCGTGAAATCGCTATCGCTAAAGAACAAATCATCGCTGAAGGTAAACCAGCTGAAATGGCTGAGAAAATTGCTCAAGGTAAATTGAACAAATTCTTCAAAGATACTACTTTATTGAACCAAGAGTTCGTTAAAGATTCTTCTAAAAATATCGCTCAATTCTTAGATTCAGTATCTAAAGGATTAACTGTTACTGCTTTCAAACGCGTACAATTAGGAGCATAATTTTAGTATTAAGTACTAAATTTAGATATAGAAAAGCCTTGCTTAGATGATAAGCAAGGCTTTTGTTATTTTAAGATTTGTCTACTTTCCTTTGATAAATAAACTCCATTACGAATTACGACACCAACAGTCATTTTCACATTTATAGGATATCCGAGTATTTTATATGGCTTCGTTGACTTTGTAAGTAAGATTCTTTTAATCTCAACGATAAGGTCTTTATATACATCTTTGCCCCAAAGAATTATACTCAACAGATCTTACTGCCCCATTCCTATCTATAATTACATCAAAAAATAACTTGGGAATCCCCGACTTGTGGATTGCTGTATTTCTAGTGAAATTTATGGCATCTATTACAAGACTTTGATCTACACTTGAAGATGAATATGTTTGATCCACCAAAAATTTATCTTTTGGTAAAACAATAGTAACTGTATCCAAAAAGACTGATACTGCTTGCCAAAATTTTAATGAATCTATCCGCTCACTATTATTGTTATGATACTGTATAATTTCGCTTAGATTTTCTACTAGCCTATCGTGTACTACATAATCCTTCAGTAATAAATTATCGGAAATATAAATTTCACAGTTAGGAATCTCTTTGCCTACTGGGTTTAAAACACATTTTCTAACAAGACCTACATTTGCATGAAATTCATACAAAATCATTGAACTATCTTTTGAAATTAAACGTATAAATTCATTTCCTGTTGAAAAATAAAATTGAAGATCTGAAACATGACTATCATTATTTGTAATCGATTTATTATCCATATTACATGATAATAGTAGAGGAATAAATAATACTAAAATTAATATTCTCATATTTTATAGAATTGATTAAATAGATGATGCCATCCGTAATCAGATTCCATAACAATTACATAATTACAGAGGAAACACTACCGCTTCCATTGAATTCTTGGAAATGGATCGAAAACAAGCCCGGTAAACAATTGGAATCCGCTATCCACGAAGCGATAATTGTAATTATCGTGACCATATATTCCAGAAACAAATAAACCGAGATTATTGTGGAAATACACTGTCCCTGTTAAATCTGTCCGGAAAGGATTAACATATGGATGAGGTTTATGGATTAAATTGAAATTTAAAGCTACTTGATAACGATCAAAACTCCAATCTGACATTTCATCTTCATCTTTATTAAACATCTTCATAAAATCACCACCCAATTTGAAGCGATTTTTTCCATATATTTTGATGTCATTTTCTGTGTAACCTCCAATATCGGGAAGTATCCACAATATTCGATCATGAAAACGATTGTATCCAAATTGTTGTAATCGGTAATTCAGAATACACAATTTTTGGTAATTATGAGTGCAGCAAAAATGGCAAGAATGGTGCAGCGTTTTTGGCAATAAAGAGTGCAGCATAATTGGCAATAATAAATACATAGT
>PJUJ01000264.1_pt1 | contig 34339 bp, 30 predicted proteins | sample 1512321 | NCBI WGS metagenome assembly PJUJ01 (sample SAMN08177669, study PRJNA422409) | Feces metagenome, whole genome shotgun sequencing project. | isolation source: Chicken feces enriched on filter paper: beechwood xylan treatment | host: Gallus gallus | place: USA: Madison | collected 2015-01-15 | reverse complement strand
TAAAAATAATATCGTCAGGAACTGGCGATTACACGGGCGGAGACTCAAATAAGACTTTGGCAACAAAGCACAAGTCTGTGAAGCCCGAAGCCCATTTGTCTTTAGCAAATGGGTAGTTCACACAAAATTGTTACAGCTAATACACATAATGTGAACTCTATAGGTCTTATTTTGGAAGTATGAGAGCACTAATCCTATTAATTACTTTAACTATTTGTATTTCTACGCAAGCGCAATCATTAAACGGTTGGCTCATGTATTTCGGAAATACGCAAATCAAAGAGTCAAAATTTAGTATACACCATGAATTGCAGCTTCGCGATTATAAAATTATTGGAGACCATAATCAAACCTTATTTCGAGCAGGGGGTCAATATCGATTCAAACCTTATTTTCAAGCAACATTAGGTTATGGTTATATCCATACAGAACTTGAGGGCACTCCAAATAATCCATTTTCCGAACATCGCATTTACCAAGAAGGTATATTTTCACACGGGGTTTTAAGTTTCAAATTAAGGCACCGGGTTAGACTAGAAGAACGATTCATTGAAAACCAAGATTTCAGAGGTCGTATTAGATATTGTTTGTTTGCAGATATTCCTTTAAATGCGAAGCAGTTTGATAAGAATGGAGTTTATTTGGCTGTATATGATGAGGTTTTCTTAAATATTTCGAATAACGAATCAATAAAGGCATTTGATAGAAATCGTGCATATGCTGGATTGGGTTACAAATTGGAAAAGAATTTAGGCCTTCAGTTAGGCTTTATGCGACAGCATGTGGGTGCAAACTCCGGAACAAATCATTTGATGCTTTCAATTCATCACAAAATGAATTGGAAATAAAATAAAACGGCTTATTACCGCTATCCCATCATAAAGAAATAGAATATGTAACTCGGGATCGAGCCCCAGCTAATGCCAGGGCCATCGCCAAAGCTATTCCGGAAGCAAAGCAGATCGTATACAGGTTCCATTTAGTGAAAAATTTGTTCTCGAGAGACCGGCTAGTGCCACTTCTTGCATGATTTCCCTTAAAGCTGAAAGTACTTCTTCTGTGTTTTTAGGTTCATATTCCGATATCCATTCTTTAATCATAATTTTTTAAGGGTTTTAATGAGTGTTCTTAAACTTTCGTTTTTTGGCGCATCAGGAATCCATGAACTTAATTCCTTAATATTGAGTTTTTGTAGCCTTTCAGCATCTATTCGTAAGTCTTCAATCAAAAAATCATATGTTTGGGATATGCTTCGTAAATTAAGTCCTGCTTTGCTGATTATTTTATCAAATAATGCTTTTTCAGGTGAAGCTATAAGGGCAACTTGTCCCGATATGAGTTCTACGCTTTTTATTCCAAAGCTGTAATACGGTAAAGGCATAAACCGATATGTAAACCTCCCAACAGGCGTTTTTATTTTTTTTGAGAGCTTCATCGTAACGGAACTTATTTCAAAGACCCGCTCAGGAATAAACCCCCAGTAGGAAAGAGCAGTCTCAAGTGACACATAGCTCGGACCCCACAAATAATTTGCTATTAAAAAGGGTTCTGGCGCTATTAAATCTGTATTTCTGCCAGGAATATATAGTCCTCTTTTTAAGAGTATGAGGTCTCCATTTTTAATAAGTTCACTAATTTTATCATTTGGTCTTTTGTAATCTTTAAGCATATCCAGCATGACCTGTCTGGTGAACGGTGCATTATTGAACTGTTTGGCTAAATATCTAAAGTCCATAATTGTTAAATTGTTTTACAAAAAACGGAAAAATACCGATTTAACGCATGTATTTTAACATAAAATGTTTGTGAAATAACTTCATTTTAATCGGTTTATTTCCGATTATTATCATGTAAGTTAACATATATTTTTTTTATTATATGTTCAACGACATTAAAAACTAGATAATTAATAGCTTTCTTTTGATATTGCTTGAGAAGTTAGAGCAGATAATAATCCTGTTTTCAAAAATTAAATTTACCTTACAAATAATGTAGCTACTCCTAGTTCACTCTCATTATCCAACTTACCCGTTGTCAGAAGGATGATTTATTAAAGCATATTTTTTAATGTGCGCTTCTTATTATTAGCATCTGCTTCATCCAAGAGTGAACTTAATTATGTTATTATAACATTGCTATCTTTACAACTTATATTTCACTGATCTATTGCATTAATAATCAACTTATCAACAGGAGAAATAGAGGGTCCAAAATAATTCGTTAAAACCCCGTGTTCATTGATCAGGTATTTGCTGAAGTTCCAATCTGGAGCATGGTCATTCCAACCATTTACTTGGGCATTACTTAGCCATTTGAAAATAGGATGCTGGTTTTCATTCTTAATTACAACACTTTTTGAGGTTAAAGGAAATGAAACTCCATAATTTACTTGGCAGAACTGACTTATCTGCTCATTACTACCTTTTTCTTGCTGGCCGAAATCATTTGAGGGAACAGCGATTATCATAAGTTTTTTATTGTGTTGCTCATATAAAGCCTGCAATTCTTCATACTGCCCTGTATACCCACAATCTGAGGCTGTATTAACAATCATTATTTTCTTCCCAGCAACCAAAGATGACGTTAAGTGTTTTCCATTATTTAGCACCAGAGATTCTATGGGAAATGGCTCTTTGGGAGCAGCATGGTTTAAATTAGATAGAACAATTCCATTTTTACCCACCTTACCTATTTTTCGGATTAGAGGATAAAAAAACCGTACTATTTTTTGTTTTAGTGAAGCCATCTTTCTTGAGTTTAATGTTTATAATGATTAGACTACATTGCTTATTGTAAAGGGTACAGTTAGCTATATATTCTTTAAAAATTGAATTATGGTTTTTTCTTTTCTGCTTAGCGTATAAACTATAATTGATAGTTATTTCAAAAGTTGCAGGATTTAAACCCCAAATTAATCTATTAAAATCATTTGGGGTTTGAATATTCAACCCACAAGTTATCAAGTATTTATTTTGTAAACAAGAATACAAAATAAACAGCCATACTTTAATATTAATAATACCTTATAGAAAATTTATCCCACGGTTTGCGTACCTTCTTCATAGATGCTAACCAATCATTCTCTTTATTAGCATATCCGACATACATCAAGGAAACACTTTTTAATCCTAGGCTATCCAATTCTAATTCTTTATCAACAAGCAAATTATCAAAACCTTCTACGGGTGTAGAATCAACTTTTAACTCTGCAGCTTGCGCTAGTGCTAAACCTAGTGCAATATATGTCTGTCTAGCGATGTGAGCATGATTTTCTTCTGCTGTCTGGTTCAAATACATTTCTTTGAGCTTATCAGTATAAGAACTAAAACGGCCTTGAGGTAACCCTCGCTCATGAGTTGTCCAATCGTAGACTTCATCAATGCGCTCTGCTGTGTAACGATCCCAGGCCGCAAAGATTAACACATGTGAGCAGTCACGCATGCAATCTGGATTCAATGCTCCAGCAGTTAACCTTTCTTTAATTTCTTGGTTTTTAATCACCAAAATGTGAAAGGGCTGTAAGCCTGAAGATGTAGGTGCTAAACGCGCTGCCTCTACTATTTTATTGATATCCTCTTCGTTTACTTTCTTTGAAGAATCATATGCTTTTACGGCATGACGCCATTGTAAATCTTGTATTAAAGCCATACTTAATCGTTATTTGAAACTGTTAATATTACATCCATATTACCACGAGTGGCATTTGAATATGGGCATACCTCATGTGCCTTTTCAATTAAATCTTTGGCCACATCAAGACTTACTCCAGGGATATTAGCATGCAGTTCTGCAGCTAAAGCAAAACCACCTGCACCATTTTGTCCAATAGACACTTTAGCTGTAACACTAGTAACACCTGTTTTGATTTTAGCTTTACTGATAATAAGATTAAGAGCACTGTCAAAACATGCAGAATATCCTGCTGCAAATAACATTTCAGGATTCAGATAATCATCATTTGCTCCTCCCAATGCTTTGGGCATCCTTACTTCAATATTTAAAACCCCATTTTCTGTACTTACTTTACCATTTCTACCTCCGGTAGCAACAGCCTGTGTAGTGTATAATGCTTTCATGTTTTTATGGTATTTAAAATTTTATTTATAATATATGTTAATTGAATTTGTTCCTGATCGGTAAGCGATGATTTTTCTTTTAATTGCTTTGGTATACATTCCGCCCTTTCTTCTAATGATGCTCCCTTATGGGTTAATGATATTTCTACAATACGTTCATCAATAGTGCTGCGATTACGATTAACCAAAGATTTTGCTTCTAATCTTTTAAGTAAAGGTGTTAAAGTACCGCTATCTAAATGCAATAGCTCTCCTATTTCGCGAACATTTAACTTCTTGTACTCCCATAGCACTAGTAAAACTAAATACTGGGGATAGGTAACATCAAGACTTTCTAATAAAGGTCTATAAGCATTACTTATTTCCTTTGAAAGAGAATAAATTGGAAAACAAAGCTGATTAGATAATTTCAATATTTCTTTCATACCAAACTATTATACAACAAAAGTAGAACATTAATATTGTATTGTACACAATTTAATTTTGCAAAATATAATTATGACGAATATTTGATAAAACATTATCCTTAATTAAAATCAGTAAATTCTTTTATCAACATTAGCGTGAATTCAGTTTAAGCAGCAAGAAATAATTATTTTTCTTGCCATTCAAACTGAATGTTTAAAGAAATTTTTTGGAAAAAAGACATAAGCATTCTTTTGAGAGATAACCATTAGTATTCCACCCAATCCCGACAACATACAACTTTCCATAATCCTTCTGAAATGCGCCTACAGATACAGGAAAAACAGATTCCCATATATAAGTTTATCGGGGGAATAGAAAAGCAACAGATGGCGTGTTCATAACATAATGCGATGATATTATCGGCACAAAAATGCTGAACATAAAGTGCCCTTTGCCATTTCTCTATGTGGGAGAATCTAAGTCTACTCGTAAATGGATACTGTGTGCCGGCATATTGAGCATCCTGTTTTTTAGAAGAGGTTTATCAGTACCGTCTTCGTCAATCCACCTGACCATTCATGTTCTTTTATAAAACGGAGCGTAAAACCCACAGGTCTTTAGCCTGTGGGTTTTACGCTCCGTTTTATAAAAAATAATTATTTCTTAATAACGAATACTGTAGCTACTCCGCGTTCACCTTCATTATCGAACTTACCATTATCAGATGGGTGATTTACAACACCATAATTTTTAACCCAAGCTGTAGATGATCCACCTCCGTCATAATTAAGCGCTGAAACACAATCTAATGCGGACATGAAGCTTGAAAGCTCTGCAATAGACATGCCTCTTGATGAAGAAGCGCGTCCATCAACGACGACGACTAATAATTTATTATTGGATGTAAGTCCCACGGCGGTTCTAGGATGTCTAGCGGTATTAAAGTCTACTTCTAATTGAGTTAATTCTTTACCGCCAAATATTAAAAGTGGACCTCCTGCCAGCGCTGTAGGCTCAGTGATTGATGACCATCCTGCTGAGGGCTTCATCACTATGCTTGGTGATCCAGAGGTATTTAATATTAAAGCACCATTTTCTCTGTAGCTGTTAAAGCCACTATTTGTTTCTTTGATAACTTTGCCATCACTTTTTAAGAATACTGTTGAGCCGCCCGATGTAGTATTAAAATAGCTCCCATTAAACGCAACTAATGCATTATGCTGATTTGCCGCTTCACTTGTCTTCAGAAAACCTGAAGAGACAAATGGTAATTCTATTTTTGCACCTTTTGATAAGTCTATTTCTAAAATAGTAACAAACTGTTTTGTTTCGAACAAATTATTAAAATGAAAACTTTTCCACTCTATACCCTCGGCTACGGTTTTTACGTCCCACTTGGTGCTGGCTAAGATTGCTTTAACGTCTAATTTCTCGACGTTAGTGTAATCGTATGGGAGTTGTGTTCCTTCCTCTTTTTTAGAACAATTTACAAAAAGGAATAAAAATAGAATACTATATAAAATTCTGTTTTTCATAGTAAATAATTAGGGGTTGTTAACCCATTTAACATTTAATTTCAATGGTTCTTGAATGATATTCAACTGCTTATCAAGTTTTAAATACTCTCTGTTTCTATAAAGATTTATTTCCTGACTATTATTCTGATAATTAACACCTGCGACATTAGATTTTCCCCAAGAAAATGGCCAATTTGGTATGAGCTGCTTGGCCTCTGCTTGCCTTTTAAACACGAATTTATTATTTCTTTTCTCAGCGATTAAAACAGCATTGTTTGAAAAAAGCACTAACTTATCATTTAATATTATCCCAGCATTAAAACCATTAATTCTCCAGTCATTAGGAACATTATCTATAAAATTATCCCATGAAAGTATCTCTTTAACTTTCATATTCCTTTTGTTAACAACATAAATCTTATTTGAAGTTTTTATAAACCATGTATTGCCATTATCAATGAAAGACCAAGTACCAGTTTGATCGGAAATTTTAGGGTCATTAAAGACATGGTTTCGTTGAATAATATTGATGAGGTTTCCACCATTCACCTCATAGATAGTAGAATCCATGAAATAGTAGGTATTATCATTATTTTCCCATGATACTTGAGGTGTCAACCAGAGGGCATTTCTAATAAATTTTTCATTATCTATTTCTCCATTGAAGATAGACACATAATCAAGTTTATCATTTTCTTTAGGGCTTAGGTCTCCTTCAATAAAAAACTTCGCATGTACTGCATCATGTTTTCTCAAGCGTGCAGCAACAGATACGGCATGCCAGTGATTTGAAACTACGAATACGGTATCGCCTTTTTGAATAATGTTCGATCCATATTCATCCTTCAGCACACGACTAAACACATAATTCTGAACAGTTGTTTTTGCATTTTCCTCTTTATATATCTTTGAGGGCTCAATGCCTAATTGAACTAATCCATTGTACATAACACTAGCCTCACAGATCGAAGACTTATGCGCACCACAACCACCAGAGACAATTATTTTATCTATATTTTGCACTTTATACAATCGATTAGCTATTTGTATTCGAGTAGCCAGAATTTCTGGATTGTCCGAACCTAGAACTAACATTATAGTCTTAGGGCTGGAAGCCATACTTACATGCAGAGAAAACAATATTAAAAGAAAGATAAATAATAGCTTGTTCATCCTTACTTAACTTTATATCCCATTATCTTTAATTGTCTTTCAGCACCAAACATATCTTTAGTAATATGATCAGAAAATATTGGATTGAACGTACTAGCGTAAGCAGATAACCCTTCTTTATCTACCCCCTTAACTAATGCTGGATTGTTTTGTCCTATAGGCATAAAATCACTATTGAGCATAGCACTAGGAACAAAAGAAGATCCAGCCTCTATAGTACCTTGGTCGGAATAAACAGAAGTCATAATAACAGAATTTCTAATAGTTGGATTAGTAGCTGTTGCCTCAACAAAATTATCTACATCTTTAGACGTAGAGGCTTGTATATTACCGGCTACCAGAGAATTGTAAATTTCTAAATTATTCACCAGATTACGTCTATAAACTCCCCCTCCAGGTCCAGCGGATGTATTATTCACTATCGTTGAACTAATTAAATAAACTGTAGTGCCACCGTATAGCATTACTCCGCCTCCACCATTGGCAGATGTTGACTTATTTCCCGAAATAAGAGAATTGATGACATAAGCCTTAGAATTCTCACGAACATACAAACCTGCACCATATGATGTATTAGAATTGTTCTTTATTTCACAGTTATATAATGTAATAGTGGCGTTAGGGTATCCATGAAGTCCTGCTGCCGTGCCTGATGCGGAGTTATTGTTAAACTGTGAGTTATAAGCGGTTAAATTACCATCAGCTAACCACATCCCTCCACCATTATTTCCGCCTTTATTATCGTTAATTTTCACATTTCTAAATGTAATATCCGCATTATTAAAGGCATAAATTCCAGCTCCATAACCTACAGTTCCTCCTGAGTTTGATGTTTTATTATCAACAACTTCTACATCATTTAATTCAACTTTGGCGTTTGCAATTAGCATTCCGCCACCCCAGCCGCGATTATATCGTACATCAGCTATTGTTACGTTACTTCCTCTATTGGTCGCATTCCCCCCTTTTATAATAATTCCGCTGATTGAAACTTTTGACTCGGCATCAAATGCTGCTGTAATGGTTACCGTATGATAACAATTAACAGAAGCTGAGAGCTGTCCATCAAGAATTGTTTTATAAATACTAGGATTCGATTTAGAGGCAGAAGTAGCATTAGCTTCAAAGCCACCGATTAGGGTTAAATTTTTAGCAATTTCGAATGTATTATCCGCTTGGTTTGTTGCATCACCATTTCTAATTGTTTTACTTGGTTTATATATACCCTCTGATAAATAGATGATACTATTAGTGGTAGATTTTTCCAAAGCTGTATTCAAATCTGTTGCATTAGCCCAAGATTTACCATCACCAGTTCCATCAGGCTTTACATAAAATACGGGAGCTTTCCCGGTTTCCTGAACAACTAATACCTCACGCTCATTTTCAGCACCCATTTTCACCAGTATTATTCCCGAGCGCTCATCATCCTCATTAGCCAGGGTTGTAAATCCAACTTTATTTTTTCCTTTTTCAAAATTAGCACTATCCAGCGTAATCCACGAGGCCTCAGTACTAACCTCAATATTTTGATTTGATAGGACATCAAAAGTGTAACGTTGTGATTTATTACTTACCTCCAAATAGGCATTTCCTATCATAAGCTTGCTTTCAAAAGTATTATTTTCTTTTTTACAAGCTATGAAGAGTGAAACAAAGGCAATTATTAAGATTAAACAATTAATATTCTTCATAATTCAATACGTTTGTTGTTAAGTTTATACTTGTTATAATCAGCTTCTAAAAAATCATAACAATCTTTAAGTTCCTTTTCGTCAGTATATTTACATTCATACATAAATACACCGGTATAATTAATCTTCTCTAGTGCCGCAAATATTAAGTTCCAATTATTTTTACCTAATTTATTACATGGAAGATAATGGGCCTCGGAAAGTCCATCTCCGTCGGACACATGTAAAGTCTTGACACGTGATCCAAATCTTTCAATTAATAATTCGGAGTTCATAATATGGCACATATCTACGGCAAGTCCTACATCATCAGGAAAAAGGGAGAACACGGTTTCACACTCAGCAATAGTGCGCATTAAGGGTCTTTCTCTTTCACCTACTGTCAGCTGCGGACCTAGCATGTTTTCAACCACCATTTGCATATTATGACGGCGGGTTTCTGTGTTCAATTCAATTACCGATTTCACCAACTGTGAGATCCTTAATTCTCGTTCATTGTTTCCTAAATAATACGAAGGATGAAAAAGAATAATTTGGGGCTTCAAAGCAGAGAGCACCTTAATTAACTCAATATGTGTCTGTACCACTGCGGTTCTCTGAGATTCTGTTATTTGCGATAAATCAATCTTTTGTGAGAAAGGCATATGAATAGACCATACTTTGACACCTGTAGCATCTAGTATCGTTTTTAAACTGTCTATTTTTACTTTCCAATAATCTTGATCATACTTTAAACTTAGGTCCTTGTTAAGTAAAGATCCTATATTAGATAGTTCAATGTAACGGATTCCTAAAGACTTAGCATAAAGCATTTTCTCTTTGGTAATTGCCTGTATATTTACGGAATATCCAATTGGCATTGAGGAGGGTCTTACCTCTGCAAAAAGCAGTGATAAAGACATCGTAAATAATGTAATAAAAACTAGAAAAAGCTTGAACGTTCTCATATTACCAATTTGGATTTTGCACTAAATTCTTATTAAGTAATAAATCCTCAGAAGGTATTGGTGCTAAATAGTCTTTTTCTTCATCAAATTTCCCTCCAGTTGGGAATGGATCGATATTTCCCGAATTTGCATTTTGCGCTCCAGTGAGTGGATTTCGTAATGTTCGTTGTAAAATGTTTACTAAAGAAGTTACAGAAGAAGGCGCACCTGCTGTAGATCCCGTATGTAAGAATACATCAGCATTACCGTCTCCGTTAAAATCATGACTTCCAACACCTGAGAAATAAATACCCACCATAGGCTGTTCAATCTTTTTGCCTGCTTTCCAGCGCATCAAATCATCCCAACGAAATCCTTCATTAAATAGCTCAGCGCGGCGTTCACGACGAATTTCCAAAATCACTCCTTTATTGGGACCCTGATCAACATTTGTGTACATATTTTCCAAATAGGGATCAGGATTTGCGTTGGCATTTACTAAATTCAAATTCGGCATCCCTGCGCGTGCTCTTAATTTATTGATTGATAGATCGAGATCCGCTTGAGTGATGGTGCCCAATTCGGCTTTTGCTTCTGCGTAAACCAATAAGGCCTCTGCGTATCTAAATAATATAATGTCAAAGAAAGATCCAGAAGTTGCCCACTGTGAATTATCCGGAAGAGCTTTTATCAGTCTATATCCAGTTGTTGTGATAGATAAATTCACGGGTTCTCTTGTAGTTTTTCCTGTTACCTTAAAATCAGGACCTGCGGTAATCTGCGTTAACCGAGGATCTCTATTTTGCATCTCTTGAAAGAAGCTATAGGTTTGATATCCTGGCCTATCGGTAAAACGCGATCCATCACTCATTAAGAAACTATTTACAAAGTCTTTAGTTATACCGTATGAGCCTTGGGTAGCTGAAGTAAAAGAACTTCCCAATGAATGTACGCGCTTTCCTATTTCATAATCAATGGCCAAAATAGTTTCTATATCATTTTGACTGTTTCTTCCAAAAAGATTTCGGTATGCAGCCTCACTTCCTCCTTCAGTAAACAGGGTATAGGCACCAGAATTTATTAATTGTTGTGCTGCCTGCTGGGCTAGAGTTAGATACTCTTGATGACCAGCTATACCGTGATACTTTCTATAGGTTCCCTCAAATAATGCAATTCGTGCCTTCAATAACATTGCGGTGTAGCGAGTCACTAAGTTTACTTGTTTCTCAGCCGGAATATTTTCAATTGCATAATCCAGATCTGCCATCACCGAATCCATTACTAGTATGCGAGAATCACGACCTTTATAAAGGGCTGGATCCTTAGCGTCTAGAACAGTACTATACCAGGGAACATCTCCAAAAGTTTTCACTTTATCATAGTAAAAGTAGGCCCTAAAAAAGCGTGCTATACCACTAAATTTTGCTTTTGCGGCTTGGTCATCGGCTTTGTGGTAATTACTTAAAAAATAATTAATCATCCTTAAGTTACCCCATGACCAGCCCCCTGATCCGCTACCCACGGGAACTATCCTGCTACCACGAATTTTTGTACTGGGATTTAGTGGCACCAAGTTATCTGAACCAGCATCCTCTGTATAAATGCTAAAGTCTGGCAATATTGCATATAATGCATTTGATGCAACTTCAAGATCCTTAGCCGTATTAAAGAAAAAAGGTGCCTCCACTTTATCTTTAGAGGATCTATCTAAAAAATCATCGTCACAAGAACTCAAAAACGACAATACTGCTAGAATAATTATGTTTATATATAGAATCGAAATCTTCATTTTACACCTGTTTTATAAATCCAATATTAAACCAAAAGAATAAGTCTTACCCATAGGATAAACACGCTGATCTCCTCTATCATCTGCTGTAGCTGGTGAAGATAGGTTAATAGCAGAGCCTGCTTGTTCAGGATCAATATATTTGGTTAATCCTCCAAAAGTCCATGTGAAAATATTTTCCCCACTAAAAAATAGCCTTAGCTTTTCTATTTTGACCTTGCGTGTCATTTCTTGTGGCAAAGAATAACCTACAGTAAGATTTTTAGCGCGAATAAAACCCACATTAGTTAGGTAGTAATCATTGATTTGATACAAAGATCTATTACTTTGCAGTGAAGAATATCCTCTATATATCTGCGGATAGGTATTTGTTTTATTATCAGGAGTCCAAGCATTATCCACCAAGTCTTTCCTCAAGAAGGATAAGTAAGGTCTTTGATAAGTTCCCCAGTACAGCTCACCAGTAGGGTACCAATCTTGTCTAGCAACTCCTGATAAGGCCACAGAGAAGTCTAAATTTTTCCAGCTTGCACTTAAATTAAGTCCAAATGGAAACCTTGGTGTAGCGTTACCAATGCGCTCTAAGTCTCCATGATTATCAAGTGTATTCTCGCCATTATCAATTTTTCCATCACCATTTAAATCTAAATATTTTACATCCCCACCACGCAGGTAATTCCATTCACTATTTTGCACTACGTTAAAAATGTCACCATATACTCGAGCCAGTGAAGTGGCTGGGTTAGTAAATGTACTTTGATATGCTGCCGCTTCTTCATCAGACTGGAATTGTCCAGCCACACGATAGCCCCAAATTTCACCTAGTCTCTGGCCTTCATAGTAAGAACTTAACAATCCGTTAGGGTTATTGTATTTAGTGATGATACCTTTGAAATTGGAAACATTTGCCGATACGCGGAATTTCAATGGGGAGCTTAGCACATCAAAACTATTCTGGTAGGAAATATTCAGCTCATAGCCTTCATTGCGCAGACCTGCGTAATTCTCCTTAGGCTCACTAGCACCAAATACTGCAGGCAATGGCTCTCCAGGAAGATACATCCCCTCTACATTCTTACGGTATACATCCAAATTCAAGAATAATTTATTATTTAGCAAACCAATATCAGCTCCAAAATTCAAGCTTCTAGTGGTTTCCCAAGTCACTACACTAGGCAGTGGTCCAGGCATCTGTGCTATTGTTAATGGGTTTCCTTGATTTAACCAATTATTAGATCGCGTTACGTTCATCAGCTCTTTGAACGTATTTACATCTACAGTTTGGTTACCCAATTTACCATATGATGTTCTAAGTTTAAACGAGGAAACATAAGGCCTTAGGTTTTGCCAAAAATTCTCCCTATCCATTTGCCAACCTAGCGATACGGAGGGGAAGAATCCCCAACGGCTATCTTGAGGAAAACGTGAAGAACCGTCATAGCGTCCATTCATTTCAAGGAGATACTTATTATCATAATCATAATTGAAGCGCCCAAAAAATCCTCGCACAGCCCAATCCATTGCCGAGCCCGAAATATTATTCATGGTAGTAGCTAAAGCAAGATTGGAGAGATCTTCTAATAACAAATCATCGGCAGTTACCTCTACGCGATCTCTGTTAAATTGTTCTTGGTTAAAACCTGAAAGCAATTTAAAATTATGTTTTGAATCTAATGTTAGGTTATAGGTAGCAAAAGCATTTAATGCATTATATTTATCTTTCCAGCGATACTCTGTTAATCGGTTAAGCCCCTCTACGGTATAGTTTAATCTGTTACCTTTTAAATATTCAAATGGGTTTAAGCGTAGTGTTCTGCCTGTGTTATCAATACGATTACTATAATCAAAATTTAACACTAATCCTTTAACAGGCTTAGCTACTGCACGAAAAGTATTGGTAAATTCTTCTGTAGTAAATACACGCCAAGAGTTCCCAGCAAATAATCCTGCATTACCACCTTGTCCGCCCGTACCAGTACCAATATCTGCAGGAATGCCATCAACACTCACGGGGTAGAAGGCCATTAAATTGTACCACGTTGTGGTACTCCATAAACCGCCGAATCCGTTTGAAAAACCACCATAATCTTTATCACGCTCGTTTATGAACTGCGTGTTGGCAGACAATTCTAGCCAGTCGTTAGGACGGAATACAATATTCGATTTAAAGTTCTGACGTTCTATGCCTGCATCTTTATTAATATTATTAATACTTTGTCTGTCATAAACCCTTCCTGAGAAATAAGCAGTTAATTTCTCCGATCCCCCTGATACCGAGACATTGTGAAAATTTGACAATTGGTTCTTACGAAATAATTCATCCCACCAATTGGTTTTATAGAAGAATTTATTTGTTCCATCAGCTTGTAATTCATGAAATGGTGAAATTTGTCCATCGGCAACCATTCTAATTGTTTCCCAGTCCATTGCATTATACTGACTATAGCTACTACCATTATATCCATAAAGGGCTGCATCTACAGTTTTTGCGTATACATACGGATCGGTAATAAAATCAGTCCTTGCAGCTGGAGATGTCCAAGCAAAATTATTAGAATAGTTAATGGATGTTACACCTGACTTTCCGGTTTTTGTTGTAATAAGTATTACCCCGAAAGCTCCACGCGCTCCATATATCGCTGCTGAAGCGGCATCTTTTAATACGGTCACCGACTCTATATCATTTGGATTAACACGTGTTATATTACCTTCAATTCCGTCAATTAATACAAGTGGACCTCCACCATTAATGGAGTTAAATCCACGTACATTAATATCTGGCGTTTCCGATGGGTCTCCATTATTAATCTGAATATTTAGTCCTGGCATTAACCCTTGCAGAGCCGTTGCTATATTAGCATCAGGTCTAAGTGCTATGTCTGAGGCATTGACTTGTGAAACAGCACCCGTCAAGTTAGCCTTCTTTTGGACACCATATCCAACGATTACCACTTCCTGTAGATCACTTGATTTAGCATTTAGCATTACATTTACAGGCTGGCCAGCGAGATAAGCAATAGTTTTATCTTCGTATCCCATGGCAGTGATTATCACCTGACCTTCTCTTTGAATTACTTTAAGGGAGAAAGATCCATCTTCTGCTGTCGCTGTTGCGGCATTACTGTTTACAATTCTTACAGAAGCTCCTACCAATGGACTGCCATCATCGCCCACAACTTTTCCTTGAAGCAACATTTGTTGCCCTTGATTTATAGAAGAGTTCGCTGTGATCTCCGGTGCTTTTCTTATCAGCACGGTCTTATTTTGAACACTATATACAAGACCACGTGGGCTTAAGCAATGGTCCAATACGGCTTGTAGATCAGCATTTTTCATATGCAGATCAATTTTTCCGACATTTTTTACCTCAGAGCTATTAAATAGAAAGTCCAAATCCGTTTGTTTTTGAACAATATTAAGTACATCTGAGAGTTCTGCTTTTGATACCGAAATATTTATTTTTTGCGCAAACACATTAGCTTGAGTTTGTATAAATAATCCGAATACGAAAAATGAAATGAATTTCATCATAAGTACACATTTAAACAATTGTGGGTGGGTCCGCACAATTGAACTAATATTTTTATACATTTGGTTATATTTGGTTTTATAAGTTACACACAATTTTATTGGCCAAGTATTATATTCTTAAGGGGTAGTATTGCAGTACTGCCCTTTAAAAAATTTTAGGTAATCTATCTCTACTTCATCACCTTCACCCTCCCCTCTTGTAATTCAAAATGCAAATCAGAGACCTCCTGTATTGCTGTTAAAACATCTTTAAGTTGCTTTGTTCTTTTTATGCTTCCTGTGAATTTATCTTTAAGGTTAGTTGCCACTTGGACATCTTCTATATAATACCACTTGGAGAGTTCATTCAAGATGGATTCAATCGACTGATCATGAAACCTAAATACGCCCTCACGCCATGCTAGTATCTGATTTAGATCAACATTACTATCGACCCGGATTGCAGATTGGGAACCTACTGTTGCCTTTTGGCCTGGCTTAATAACGGTTTGATCAATGCTTGTATTTACCGCAATGGATCCACTTATTAATGTTGCCTGAACTTCCTTATCTTGATCATATGCAGATAAATTGAATACTGTTCCTAAAACATTGACTCGTGCATCTTTCACCTGAACAATAAAGGGGGTATTTTTGTTATGCGCTACCTGAAAGAATCCCTCTCCTTTGAGCAATACATTACGATCCTTAATACCATAACTGGAAGAAATATTTATACTAGATCCCGAGTTAAGATGCACGGTGGATTTATCAGGCAGGGTCAACTTTAGTGTAGATCCTTTTTTGGCGGCAAACATATGAAAGCTATTCAAATCGAAGTCTGCCGAGCCTTTTTCATTATGTATAGTCAGCTCGTTCTCTGCAACACGAACAATAGATATACCTCTATGGGAAATACTATCATCAGGCAATAAATCTAGGTCTAAAGTTCTCCCATCAGCAAATTGAATATTACTACTGTTACTAGCTAGGGCTTTAGTATTTTCCTTGGATAAGCTTTCAAAAGCAGACTTATTGGTTTCTATACCGGAATCATGAGCTATATGATTCAGAATGAAATAAGAGAAAATAAAGAGCACAGCCACAGCAGCTGCAACTCTATAATACAACACCTTATTGGACTTTTGAATAGAAAATACTTTCTGCTTTTCTATATCATCTATTTTGCTTGAAATACGATTAAAGACATCTTCTTTAGCAAAAGAGTCTGCTGCATTGTCCTGACCACTATCGGCATAGAGACTAAGAAGTAACTGGGCATCAATATCTTCTAGAGCCTGATGAAATTCCTCAAACTCTTGCGCCGTTAATGCGTTATTACAATGTTTCTTATATAATATTTTAAGTCTTTGCTCGTCCAATGTACCGTCTTTTTATACAGTACACATAACTAAGGGTATAGTACTAGTTGAAAAGAAAAAAAATAATTAAAAGGGGGATTTCATATTTAGTGGCCCTGAAGGATTTCCTCAAATAGGCTAATGCTTGCGCTATATGGTTTTTAACAGTATGGGGAGAAACACCCATTTTATCAGCTATTTGCTGGTGTGTAAAACCTTCAAATCTACTTAATTCAAATGCTATCCTTTGCTGCTTTGGCAATAATGCTACTTTTGAAATCATTGATTTTTCAAATTCTGAATATTCAATTTTCTCCTGCACATCATTTATATGTTGAGCAGACACCTGTGTTAAATAGGTATTTGCATACTTGAGTTTTCGTAGATTATTTAAGCAAATTCTTTTAGCGATAACAAAAATAAATGAGGTGATTTCTTTACTCTGGTCAATATACTCTTTGTTTACCCACAAGTTGACAAAGGTTTCCTGCACGACTTCTTCTGCAAGATAAGGATCTCTTAAAATTTTATAGGCCACCTGATAAACAAATGAAGAATAGGTGTTGTAAAAAATCTCAAAAGCTTTTCTATCTCCCTGCTTTACAGCATGAATTATATCCTTTGACAGAGAATGCATAATTAAACTTGATATCCAGTTAGTTCTACTAATTTCAAATCAAAGATATAAAACTTAATATTGTTTGCGTCATTTTTATGATTATCCTTATGTTAACTTTTACCCGGGACAATTAATATTTTGGCAGATTATAAAATGAATCAGTAAATAGAAAAGCTGCTTCCCATTTACATGATAGCTCCAGAGGATGTAGAAGATAGCATACCCTAATTATTAAAAAGTCATAGTGTATATTACCGAATTAATTTTTTCATCTGGGTAATTGTAGCGGTTCTGAACTGTTCGAAATGATGAAAAAAAAACCGTAAAGCTTACCGCTTGACACACTCAAGCTGCTGGAGATGGGTCATAAGCAACAGAACTCAAAACGTAGCTAAAAGGTTTTAAAATTGAATATATTGTATAGCAAACAGTACTTTTAGAAAAAAAATATTCCATATAATGAAAAATGTTTGAAATTATTTTTTGTATATTTAGGATAAGGAAATCCCCTCGATTAGAGCGTATGGAATCTAAATTATGAGAGCAAATTAAATCATTAAGTATTAGCCTTTTCTGCTATAGAATTGTATATCATGCGCGTTTAATTCTATTAGAGTTAGAATTTAGCATTTTCCGAGTAACTCAAATAAAAAATTGTATTTATCATGAAATCAATTCGAGTAACACTTGTTGAGGATAACATTCTACATCGGTTTTTATATTCAAATTTTATTAAATCATATCCTTCATGTACTATTGAAATCGAAACCTTTGAAAATGGGCTTGAGGCGTGGGAACATTTCAATTCTATTAAAGGTCGGCCAACATTGTTTCCCGATTTGCTACTATTAGATATAAATATGCCGATAATGAATGGTTGGGAATTGGTTGAAAATTTGGCTGTCAATCAATTTGATTTCATCTACAAATCAACTATATATATTATTAGTTCATCTTCCATATCACTAGATACGAATAAAATATATGATTACGAATTTCTTGATGGCTATATCATTAAGCCAATCAACCGGCAAGATGTCTATAAAATCCTAGATTACACCCTTGAAAAAAATATCAACTAAATGGGATGTACCCCCCTATTTTCGGACTGGCATCCAGGCGAGTTTTCAAATTTAAAAATAGTTGCTATCAATAGGTCAATCTTTTTTAAGTTGACCTATTAATAACATGCCGCCGGCAGGGTATCGTATTCCATTTGTATCTTTCCTCCCAATGACTCATGTGTTCTTCTGTAGTTGTAATCCTTAATCCATTCTTCTGCAAGTATCTGTACTTGCTGTGTAAAGAGGTAGGCATCAAGGATACTTTCCCGAAACGTGCGGTTGATACGTTCAATGTAACCGTTTTGCATCAGCCTGCCTGGTTGAATGTACTGTATCTCTATTTCTTTGCCAGCAGGATAAATTGGACTTGTTGGGTGGCCTAGAGATACCAATGTGGCTCATGTTACCTGTACTACTACACAGACCATTAGAAATATCACGAACGGAATCCGCAGATGAATGATGGCAGAAAAGCATACTAACAAAGTCTGTCCAACTGTTGACTCCTTTATGATGCTTGTCGCATTGGTATTTCTGAACTAATTTTATTAAAAATGTCACGGTCTACTACGCCTAAAATCTGAGAAAACACGTTTATATTTACTATGGCGTTAGTATTATTTTCGCGAATTAAATATAACAATCACTGCTATATTAAACCTCCGCCATTTTTTTTCTTATTTACGATGCTTCTGACTTTTTATAAACATTTATTTATGTATATTGATAACTGCAAATTAATAGAATAAATCTGAAAATAATTAACAACCAATTGGTTAAGTGACCAATAAATATAATATCAAAATATGTATACCTGACATTAAATTTTTTAAGATAAATAAAAAAAGGGGGAACCAAAACACAAATATTTATACTACAAAAACAAGTAAATTATAAGCAAATATGGAATTTGGCATTGAGCACATTAGCGCTGAAAACTTAAAAAAGAACCCTACGTATAATCTTACGCAATCATGTTATAATTTAATCATTACCCAGGAAACTAGGAACAATGTAATAATTAACAATAGAAATGTAGATTTAGAACCTTATTCAGTTCTTTTTTATACATCATTAACACAAATTAAAATAAAAGAAAATTTTTCATTCCAATATGTTTTCTTCAGTGATCTATTTTATTGCATATCGGAAAAGGACAGTAGTTTGATTAAGCAAGTTCTAACAATGGGGCATCCCTCCGAGGGCTATGTAAAAATTGTTATACCCAAGGATTATATAGATTTTTCTCAATTCATGGTAGGAGAATTAACACAAGCGAAAGATAAAATTCCAAACCCTCTGGTTAAGGATTTGATTCATGTAATGCTTACGCAAACATTTATCTATATATTTTTGGAATTATCAAAAAATCAAATAACTCCTACGGCAATAAATAGCCATGAAAGGAAATTACTGTGGAAATTTCAAGAGCTTATAAATGAGCGCGTGCAACAACAAAAGAATGTATCGTTTTATGCTGAAACGCTTAGTATATCCCCAAGACGATTAGCTGCAATTACAAAGAAAAGTTTGTCAAAAACACCAAAAGAGGTTATTACTGATGGGCTTATTAAAAAGGCTAAACAAAAGCTGTTTTACACCGATTCCAGTATAAAGGAAATTGCATGGGAACTAGGCTTTAATGATGAAAATAATTTCAGCTCACTTTTCCACAAAAAAACGGGATTGACCCCTACTGAATTACGGAATTCATTGGTAATATGATTCACCATCAAATTAGCAATGAACTTTAAAGATCTTCATTATTTAACAAAGTAAGCAAAGCACAAGTCCTTCCCCAAGTCTTTATTGCTTACTCTAAGATAGTGTATAACAATTACATAATTTTTGAAATATTAATCGAAATTGCTGCTGGAAAAATAATATACTAGATTAAACTCAGCGGGTTCATTTAAAATCAAATAAAACATTCGTCGATATACTTGTATAGTTAATTTTCAAGTTTGTTAAGTAACTTATAATAACAAATAGCTACTTAATTTTTAGGTCTATGCCCCCCCTCTTTCTGAAGAAAATTATCATATTTAATTTTAGTACATGAGTAAGCATCTGGTTATCCCCCTGTATGTTTGAATAGGTTAACTTTCTAGCTTTGCCTTATTAAATTTATAATTATGGTAATAAGTAATCTTTCGAGCGAAATGCACAATCATTATGTTTGCTGGCAACGCAGTGGTCTTAGTCAGCGTTCGTACTGTTTGGAAAATAATCTACGCGAAGGTCAATTCCATTATTGGATTAAGAAGTTCCGGCAAATGGATTCCCATGCCAATAGCGGCAATTCTGGTTTCGTTCCTCTGGTTGTTACCGCAAGTAACAGTACTAACCCTTATCGTAGAAATTGAGCATAAAGATGGCCATTGTATCCGTTTTTTTCAATCGGTAGATGCTTGGGTCCTAAAATCGTTGTTATAATGTTATCGCTTTCCTCGGTTTTTTCGGTATTTTCTTTATATTGGAGACACGGACTTTCATTGCGGGATGGATTCCTTAAGCGGTTTAGTGCGCAAGGAACTCTCGCAAGACCCACTTAACGGAGCGAGCTATATATTTTTTAACCGATCACGTAGCCAAGTAAAGCTTCTTCACTTTGACGGTGATGGTTTTTCTCTTTATCACAAACGGCTAGAGCGTGGTACTTTTGAAGTTCCTACCGCTACCGGCCGTGGGGACTTTCGAATCAGTAGCGCATATCTGAAGCTAATCTTTCAGGGCATTCAATTGGAAAGTGTTCGTCGTCGCAAGCGCTTTTCTATCACGAGCCAAGGTTGATTTTGCGCTAACGCTGAGTAGCGTATACCTGTTGTTAATTAGCAGTTTATCGTGTGTTTTCCACACTTTTAAGTGTAAATGGTTTGGACATAAGCAGGCGAAAATATGGTTTATAATAGCGTAAAGTTTATTTTTGTGCTGTGGAAAACATCGACTATAAAGCGCTCTATGAGGCTAGCCTACGTGAAAAGGCTGCATTGGAAAAGCTACATGCTTTGGATAAGTAGATGTTGAGCCAAGAGAATGCCACACTGAGTTAGGAAAACTCACCCCTGAAAAAGGAATATATAACCCTGAACAAGGAATACACAACGCTGAACAAGCAGAAGATTAGCTTGGAGGAGAAGCGCGCATTACTGCTCGCTGATTTAGATAATCTTCGTCGTCAGATCTTTGGTATTCGTTCGGATAAACTGGTTAAGTTAGCCCTAGCGGGCCAGTTAGATATGTTTAGCCTGAATGCTCCTGCTCCGCTGATAGAACAGGTTGGAGAAGAGCTGCAAGAAGCAATTAAAAAACTATAGGAGAAATCCCAGAATTCACCAAAAAACCCAAACGGGTGTTACTTCCTGAGCACTTAGAGCGTAATTCTCAATCGTATGCAATTCGGCCAGAAGCATGAGCGCGCTTTGTAGGGAAATCCACTCAGACTATGCTATTATTCCAAGCCTTTCGTGTAGAAGTGGAGCAAAAACAGCAAATAACGAAGGCTTAAATCGAATATATCCCTAAAAGATCCACTTACAATTGACGAGTGAAATCGTCTGCTCACCTACGCGTAAAGAAAATTTAGACTTACCCATAAATGATTAAAACGCGTAATTAAATTAGAAAAAAATAAATATTTTAAAATTTTATACCCTTGAATATCACGGTATTTACTAACGAAATGACTTTAATCATTTTTTTTAAGCTTTCACAATATGTTATGTAATACATAAATTTCTTATATTACAATAACATTACATAACTATGATATGCGCGGGCTTATACTTTTATTGGGTATTATTATTCTAGGAATAAACAACCTTCTTGCACAACCTTCAGTTAGAATCAACATCGTGTTGAATCACGTGCAGAATTTAACAATTAACCCTGATCAACAGGTAGTAAATTTAAACTACAATACCTTGGACGATTATCGTACAGGGGTAGAGGTAACAAAAAATGCGCATCTATCTGTATTTAGCACCACACCGTATGAGGTAAAGGTTAAGCTAGCCAACAATCAGTTTGTTAAACTTGGCAGTGAAGATGAAGATAGAGTATCTATGCCTGATATTCAAGTAAGCCCTGTTTCAACAACGCAAAACAGTGAAGTAGAATTTTCTACCAGTGTACTAACGACTGAAGGTAGAAAAATTATATCAAGCAGTGTTCCCACAACTTCTGCGGTATACAACATACAGTATAAAGGTCCAAAAGGCGAAAACATTATTCGTTTTGCAGAAAGAAATAAAACAATCGTATTTTATAATGATGTACTTTATAGTATAGAGACTAAGTAAAAAGCTAAGTAAGAATTCCTGCTTTATAAAGAAATTTCCTTTGTAAAGCAGGAATTTTTGTTTGCATGAGTTTTTGGCTCCAAAGACCATGTCTTTTGCGAATACTAGTCCCAAACTATCTCTTATCTTAAAGAGATCAAACAAAAAAATAATTAAACCCCAAAGTGCAAAATATCCCCGAGCGCTTGTGAACACTTTGTAGCTCAAACTAATTGTACTGAACACCATTTGAGCAATAAATATTCTTTCATTTAATCCATAACTCAGCTACAAATTAGATCAATTTGAACTACAATATCCACCTTGAGATAGCTGTAAGGGGATATAATTGTAGTCATACAAGGTCTAAAAAAGGGATGACTTTGGGACGTAAAATTTTCATTTAGTATAAATTAAATATACTTGTAGCTTGGTCTCTACAAAATAGTACATTTTCATACTATTTTGAAGTTTTTAATAGGTGGAAAATAAAATCTCGCTGTAAATTTGCACAACAACTAATAGGAAAGCCTTATAGTCGAGGAAAAATTATATAGACTATCCCTATAGAAAAAAAAAAGAGAATCATATAAATATCATGAAAAATCTAATCTTATCAGCAGCAGTATTACTAGGAGTTACCTTCAGTGCTAATGCGCAAAATTCATCACCAGCTCCAGTAAAAGTGAAAGTGAACGTAAATTTGAATTCTTTTCAAAGTATTGAAATCGGATCGGGAGCAACACCATCTGGGGAGTATGCCGATATTGTAAATTTAACTTACGCTAATGCGAATGATTACCGTAACGGTATATCTAAAAATGTTCCCAATCAGTTGAAGGTTTCCTCCATTGGTTCGGGATATAAAGTTAAAGCTAAACTTTCTCAAGCAGTATTAAACCGTACTAGCGCAGAAGGAGCGCAAAACATTCAAGCAAATGAAATTTTAGAAATTCAAGTTGGTAAGAACTTAGCAGGCGCAACATCAGGAAAAATCGTTACTCTATCTGGCGTAGAATTTACAGATTTATCAGCTAGCAACACAGGAAGTGCATCGGTTTTAGATGAGCAGTTAGATGTTAAATATTTTGGTAAGCCTATTCCACAAAATAAACTACAAACATATTTTAATAATGTTGGCAATAAATCATTGTCATATACCGTAGATGTTTTATACGAAATTTTACCATTGTAATCCACTCATCTACAACAAAAAAGCTAAGTAGCTACTTTTTGTAGCTGAAACGCTACAAAAGTAAAATATTGCAAAAAATTAAAGGTTTATAGCAGTTTTTAATACCTACTTAGCTTACTCAACCATCTATCTTTGCATAGATTTTTAAACAACTAATTAAATTTCAACAACAAACTAAAAAATAACTCAAAAAATGAAAAAGTTAATTTTGTCTGCATTCGTTCTTTTAGGAGCTTCAACAGTCTCAAATGCGCAGACCACTAATCCTGTAAAGGTTAAAGTAAATGTTAATTTAAACAGTTTCCAATCTATTGAAATTGGATCTGGAGCTCAAAACGGCCAAACTGGTTACGGCGATGTTGTAACACTTACCTATGCTAACGCGGAAAACTACCGTAATGGTGTTTCAACTTTAATTAACAACCAATTGAAGGTAACTTCTGTTGGTAGTGGTTTTAAGGTTAAGGCGAACTTATCAAATATCAATTTAACACGTACTAGCTCTGCAGGTGTAGAAACAATTCCAGCAAACGAGATTCTTGAAATTGAAGTTGGTAAAAATTTAGCTGGTGTTACCTCAGGAAGAACTGTTGATGTAAATGGTCCAGAGTGGAACTTAAGCGCTGTATCTAGCGGTCAATCCTCAGTATTAGACCAAGAGTTAGATGTTAAATACTTCGGTAGACCAATTTCTGATTCAAAATTGAAACAATATTTTAATAATGTAGGAAGACAAGCAATTGCTTACACAGTTGACGTTACTTACGAAGTAGTGCCTAACTAAAATATATTTTTATACAAGTGGTTTTAAAAAAACCACTTGTATATTATTTAATACCATCCTCCTTAGAGCCAAAAGTTTCGACTTTATACCACACATCTACTTTCGGGTTTTATCTTTAATCACGTATCTATATGAAAAAAATTGGGCTTATTATCTTAATAATATTATCTGCATTTAGTACTTTAAGCGCGCAAACAGGACTTACCGTTGGTCCTCCTCGCGTTTATTTTATTGGTGGGCCGGGGGCGAGCATGGTTCAATTAGTAGATGTTACAAATCCAAGTAAGGACTATAGCTTAGAACTTGCCGTATCTTATGAAGATTGGTCCTATTCACCAACAGGTGACAATCAGCTTTTTCCAGCAGGCACCCTTGCAAACAGCTGCTCAGATTGGTTAACTATCTCAGAGCCATTTTTTGCTTTAGCGCCAGGAGAGAGTAAACAACTACAATTAAACATTAAAGTACCAGATACGCTAAGCGCAAATTCTCAATCAGTACATACCACAATGTTATTTGTAACACAGATGAATCCACGTGCTAACGCACAGCAAGAAGGTGCAAATATCCGATTAGCTGTACGCTCAGGAATTAAAATTTACCATAGACAGTCTCAAACGGCTAAACAAGACGTAGAAATCAACAATTTAGTTTATCATAAAAAAGACAGTACAGATGCATTTCTGGAGCTAGAGTATTTAGTTAATAGCAACACTTGGACAGAAGGAAATATTCGTATTGAATACTTGAATCAAGAAACTGGAAAACTTACAAAAACTAATGATGTGAGTTTTTATGCGCTTCCTGCTGATAAACGTAAATTTTACAGCCTTATTCCTAATGATTTAGCTAAGGGGCGTTATGTAGCTACAGTAATGCTTATGTATGGCGATCAGCCCGATATCAAAATTGGAGAAATAGCGTTTAATCATGAATAATTTTGTACTAAAATATTTAATTTTCTTATATGTTTTTTTTGCGCATTTGCCCGTTTCAAACGCGCAGATGCAATATTCTGTTTGGTCAAATAATTACATTTTTTTAAGTTCTTATTTGGGTTATCAATCTCCCGAACGATTTACTACTGTTCAGTTCAGTTTAAGTACTCCACAATATTCACAAAGTGAATGGTCATTATCGGTGCGACTGTTAAATTCTATAAAATTAGAAAGCGGAACAAATCGAATTGGAAAAGATTTCCCAGCAGAAAAAATTAATTTAAAATGGACTGGCGATAATAACGATCCTTTTATGCGCTTACAAAGCATCGGATCAACCTTGGAGCCATTAGTTTTACCAAGCTCTGGTGAAATATTTCTTATAAATAGATCCCGAACTCCAATAAATACAAATAATAGAACATCAGCGCTCTATCAACTCTATAGCCAGATGACCATCGCTCAAGGTCGATATCTGGAAGATTACTTAAGCCCAGATCCTTACACGCATGTGACCTACCGGTTTCAGCTCTTATATACTTTATACGATAATCAAAATAGAATTATCGGGACGCAAGTAGTAAATCATTCTCTACAGATGCCTCCAAAACTAACAGACGGACATTTGGTAGATGTAGAACCTGATTTTAGCATTGCGGTAGATCCAAGAATGGATGAGGTGAACCTCTCCTTTAAGAACCTTACCGACTATAAACAAGGTGTGTCTGTTCAGATTCCATCCGCATTTACAGTACACGCGAATACAGATTATGAAATACGAGTTAAAGCGCTAGAAAGCGACATGATAAGTCCATCTGGAAACGTATTACCTCTTAGTATAATTAAGGTTATTTTACAAAATGAAACCAACAGTACAGGAACAACAACTCCAGTATCCTTATCTACTAGCGAACAAGTTGTTCTTAGGGGAACCTCAAAAGATAAAAACATAAAGCGTCATACTGGTGTTAAGTATGATGTAAATATTCCAAATAACATTTTAAAGGATCTGACAATAGGTACCTATTCCGTTTCTATACTTTATCAATTGATGCCACTCTAGTAAAATGCCTACCCTTCCAAGTCATATTCTTAGAATTATATTTCTCATTACGCTTCAAATTACTGTTACTTGTTTTACAGTTAAGGCGCAGAAATTAAAATGGAATGTAGAAAGTCCAGTTAAAGTAGAAAGAGGGCTAAATACTATTTCATTCAGCTTAGAGAATTTGGATCAGACTGATTTAAGTGGTCACTTTGAATTTGATCTTCCTAAAGGTTTTACAATCCTTGGGGCAGCAACTATTCAGGCCTCTATCCCAGGAAAAGCTACACGTTATTTTACTTTCCGTGGACAGGTAAATAACTTAAGCCTTGTATCGGACACTAAGATCAATATACTTCTAAAAGATAAAGAAGGAAAACTAGTAAGTCAAAGGGCGCTAGATATTAAAATTCCAAGTTTTAGAAAAATTACAATTACAGATCAGACTCCACTACAAACTTTTAGGCTTCAAGGAGACAGCATGCACATTAAGCTAAATATTCAAAATGAAGGTACTGTAGAGGAAAATTTTAAAATCGTACTCTCTAGCCCAAATAGGTATGGAAAGACTGTATTCAAAGAATTCTCTATGTTTCTTTTACCTGGAACCGATTCTGTTCTAGTATACAGTTTTATTGTGGAGCGCTACATGACAAACCTGAGCCAATACCTAGTTCGTGTAACCGGAATTAACGATCAAGACGATCCGTTTGGGAACGTACAACTCGCTTTTTACAACCGTAGCTCCAGCAGAGATTTTAATGCTAATGATGCGATTAGGAATAACCTGTGGCAAACAACAGGCAATAATTTGGAACTTCGAGTTTCAAACATATTCAATCAGCAACAAAACTATAGTATGTTTAGCACCGGGGAATACGAAACAAAGACTGGGGCTATTCGCTACGGTATTAATATGGCAAACTGGCAAGGTTTAGATCGCATATTTGTCACCAATACTTACTTAGAGCTTGAACATAACAGGCACCAAATAACTGCAGGTAATCTGCAAGAATCCTTAGAGTCTACCTTCTACGGACGCGGTATGAAATATGCTTTTTTAGATACTGCGAAGGGCACTGCCGTAGACTTCGGGGTAAGTGACAATAGCAACGAACTATTAAGTTCTTACCAACCAGGATCAGGTATTCCCCTTACAGCTTTTGCTAGGTTACGCTTAGGAGAATTAAAAAAGGACAGAAAATTCTATGATGGTCAAGTAATTTTTAATAGAAATACCATAGATACTACAGGATTTTTATTGTGGACTAATTCCTTTGACATAAGTCCAAAGAAAGAAAAATCTTCAATGGTAGGTTTTGTAGGAGCGGGAACAGCTTTTCATTTAGTACGAAATGATGAGAAGTATCAACAAAATGCTATCGCCCTAGGTTGGAAAACCACACAAGAGTGGAATAAAATGAGGTTTTTGATGGACTACTTCTACTCTACACCTTACTATCCAGGAAATAGAAGAGGCGTAACACAGCTTCAACACCGAGTTAGCTACCCACTGGGCAGATGGCAAGGTGCTGTAGGCTATAACTTTCATGCCTTTTCTCCAAAAAGTCTAACATACTATTCTACAAACTTCAAAAATAGACAGCAGCGTCTTGAGGCACAGTTCTCTGGCTCTACGCGAAAAGGAAATACCTTTATTACCTTATCACCCAGCTATAATACAGAAAATGCATCTTATAGTTTCTCTAATATACCTTTTGAGCTTAGTAGTAAAAGTTATTTATTACAAACCAATGGGCAATACTTCAGTGCTAATAGAAAACATAATATAAATATTCTTGTTGAAGGGGGATATATAAATGTTAACAACCCTAATCAAACCGACAACAATAGCTCCGGCGAGACAGCCCTAAGAATGGATGCAACCTATGGTTACGGTCAAATTCGTTTTATGGGCGGATTTCAAAAAGGTACGTTCCAATTATATGAATTATTTAATAGTATACTTTATAATACTATTCTGAGTACGCAGTATTCATTTGGCGTGCAGGCTAGCGGAGCATTTTTAGGTGATAAGGTAAAATGGAATTTAAATAATACCGGAAGATACAGCAAACTTTGGGGGTTTAATATACTAAATGTTGGTAGCATCGACTACCAATTGAAGAAAACTACACGCATCTCCATGCAGGGGCAGTTTACTTACACTAAGGGTTTAAGTAATAATCCCTATACATACAATAACGTACAAATGGTTGTAAAACAGCAATTACCTTCTGGAAAAATCATAAATAAAAAGCCTCAGGGAAATGTTAAAATGTTTATTTTCTATGATAACAATTATAACGGGGTATATGACCAGGGTGATGCTGTAGCATCAAATTACAACTTAATGTTTGGATCTGTTTCCTTCTCTACCAATAATAAAGGTCAGGCTGTTTATAAAAATATTCCTTTTGGCGATTACGTGATTTTTACTCCACCCATCAACAATTATAGCGCTAAATCAAAAGTTGTAAATGTTGATTCAAAATCGGTTAACGTGCAAGTAGCATTACAACAAGTTTCTACTCTTAACGGAGAAATTATTTTAGAATATAACCCTGCCTTTGATTTAACAATTAATACTAATCTTCGCGGATATAGAGTTCTAGCCGAAGCGAGCGATGGAGTTATTTATACAGCCGAAACTGATGAAACTGGAAAATTCATACTCCAAGTTCCACGTGGCAAATATATAATTTCACTCGATAAAAATAGCTTTGCTGAAAATGTGCTCACTGCGGAAAAATCTATAGAAGTAGAGTTACAAATTGGAGAAAAATTAAAAATAAAACCTTTTATTTTAAAAGCTAAGAAAAAGAATATTGAAATAAAAAGGTTTGGATCTTAAGAAGTAGGTCAAAGATTATAAATTTTGAAGCAAATGTAATCGGTAAATAAGAAGGTTCTTCGCCAATTTTGATGCACTTATCCAGTTTGTGAGAGAATTTATCATCATCCGACCAGACTGTAGTATCCTTTTCAAGTACAGTAGTCCAATATTTGGATACTAATTCGTTAGAAGTAGATGAAGTATTATCTCTATTATTATTAATAGATTCGCTACAAGAGTAAAAAAACAGAATAAAAATGAAGGATAAACTGAAGAATTTAGGATAATTATTCATATAATGAATTGTATTCACTCTCAAATATAAAAAATAATATAGAGATTAAAAACCCCATATAATATTTAAAAGTATAAGCTATTAATAATATTCACCAGTTCAGTCGGTACTATTTCAGTTAAAAAGATACTCTTATCGCTTAATAATATATGACAATTATTAACAAATGCAAAGCGCATAAAAATAACTTATTTCGAAACTAATTATACTACACTTATATAGTATAATTAATGATAACATAATACCCTAATACATATTCAATAAATAGTATAGAATATATATATATACTAAACTGTAAAATATGTTAATCCATAAAAAAACAGTAGTAGCCCAAAGCTACTACTGTTTATATGTGAAACTTTAAATATTTCTTTATTTTGGTATTCAGCAAACTGAATACTTACAATTCACGTTTATTCTTGGTAAATAAAGCTTTTAACTTTGAAATAAAACGGTCTTTAAATGTTTTATTGACATTGTCACCATATCCGTAACCATAACCATATCCGTAACCATAACCACGAGCAAAATCTACATCATTAATAACAGAGGCTACATTCACTAGTTTCTTAGTTTCATATAACTCCCTTAGAAGAGGTAGCATTCGTTTATCTAAGTAATTTACACGTGAAACGAATAAAGTTATATCAGCGTTATGAGCAATCAAAATCGTATCAGTAACTAAACTTACAGGTGCCGTATCTACTATTACATAGTCATAATGCTCACGACCATATTTCACAATTTCATCAAAATATCCATTCATTAATAGCTCTGCAGGATTAGGAGCAATATATCCAGAATAAATAACATCAAAATTAAAACGTGCAGGTTTTTTAATAATAATGTTATCGATATCCATTTCAGGGTTGATAAGAAACTGTGTGATACCTATATGAGTATGCTGTAAATAAGATAATCCTAGATAATCAAGTACCTTCGGCGAACGAATATCCGCCCCTAAAAGTAAAACACGTTTACCTGACATTGCTAGGATCTTCGATAAATTTGTGGCAATAAATGTTTTTCCCTCTCCTGATAATGTTGAAGTAACGAATATAACTTTATTATCACTCTTTTCTCCACCCAACATAAAGGACATATTAGTTCGCATGATACGAAAAGCTTCTGCTAGAGAAGATCGATCATTATCTTCAATAATTGTATTTTCCGCAGTAGGAATTTCGCCCACAATTGGTGCACCAACAAGATCTTCAATATCTTTGCGAGAACTAAGCTTGTTATCCAACAAAAATTTCAGATAAATGGCGCCAAAAGGAATTATTATCCCAACTAATAATGCACCAACTAGAATAAGTAAACGTCTTGGAGAAATTGGTTTATCAGATCCATACGCATTATCAATTACCTTTAGATTTTCCGGACTAGCAGCTAATTTAACTTCGGATTCTTCACGCTTTTGAAGTAATAAAAGGTATAATGATTCTACAATCTGTTGCTGACGTGCAATTTGTTTAAATCCAGATTCCTGACGAGGCATAGAACTAATTCTTCCTTGTATTTCTGAAGATTTATTTTCCAAACTACGTAATGAAAGTTCAGTTGTACGCTTAAAATTATTTAATGCTTGTAATATGTTTTGATATGACTCAGAAATTTTTTCATTTAAGCCTACTACCGCTGGATTTTCTTTAGAAGCAGATTTTAACAAATCATCTCGTTGCAGTACAAGTGTATTGTGCATTGTTATAGCTGATGCAATAGAATTATCTTGCATACCAATATTTGATGGTATTAAAGCATTTTGATTTTGCTTTGCAAGATGATCTTGCATATAAGAAACGAGTTGAAGTTGCGTTCTAAACTCAAGTACTTGTTTATCATTGTCAGTGGCATTTTTTAAAAAATTCTGAGCCTCGCTTTGCATATCCACTAGAGAGTTCGAAGATTTATAATTAGCCGCTTGGCTATCAACTCCTTTTAAATCTGCACTTATCAGATCCAGGCGTCTATTTATAAAATCCGCCGTAGCTCGAGTAACACGCAATTTATCATCAGTAACATCTTGATTATAAACCTCAATTAGAGAATTGATAATAAGCTGAGCCTTCTTCTTTAAATTGGAAACCATAGATAAATTGACTACAAACGATTGCATCTCTTTATTGGGAACAATGGCTAGTTGGTCTATGATATTTATAATTGCCCAGTCTTTAGGAATTATATTAACATTATATTTTTTAGCCCATTCAGATTTAAAATTATCATTTTGAGTGAATTTTAAAAGATGTTTACCAATTTTTACTTGTTGACCTAAAGTAATCTCTTGGCTTATTTCTTTCCCATCTTCTTGATAATTGACAGAAATACCCTTATCTTTTTTAAGAACAACTAGATTTAGTAAAATAGAATCTTGCTGACTTAATGGTTCTACATTAAATGGAGACTCATTTGCTAAAATTTCAACTGACTTTATATTTCCTACATTATAGTACTGAATATGTAATGCATGACGATCTACGATTTTTTCAATAAGTCTTCTTGAACGTATAACTTCAATCTGATCTGTTACAAAAGCATTATATCGAGACCCCATACTCAATGGATTGCTGGCTAATTCCGCTAGACCCGATAGTTCGCCAGCACCCGAACGCTCGTCTTTTAATAAAATTTTAGCTGATACGGCATAGGTATTCTCAGCATATCTTATATATAAAAATGCCAAAGAAATAAACACAATTATTGATACTATAAACCATTTCCAATAGAATGCATATTGTTCAAATAATTGTCTAATGTTTATTTGTTGTTCAGTAGGAATTTGTTGTTTGTTAGAAATATTGTCCATATATTTTATCGGGTCAATACAGAAATTACAGTAATTAAAAGACTTGCAATAGAGATTATTATGTTTGTGTTTGCGCCTAGCTTGGAATTATTTATCTGTGCTTTATTAGGTTCAACGTACACCACATCGTTTTGAGCTAAGTAGTAAAAGGGTGAATTCAAAACATTTTGTTGTGTTAAATCCAATCGCTCCATATATTTTTCACCATTCGACTCTCTAACTACTAAAATATTTGTACGAATACCTCTATTTGTTAAATCACCAGCTAGACCTAAAGCCTCTAACACAGTAATACGCTCAGTTGGAACAGTAAATGATCCTGGTTTAGCAACCTCTCCTAAAACAGTTATTCTAAAGTTGTTAAAGTTCATATTAACATTAGGGTCATTAATATATTTAGATAGTTTGTCTCTTAAAATTGAGATAGCTTCTAAACGAGTTAACCCAGCAACTTTTACCTTGCCTAACATAGGAAACTGAATATTGCCATCAATATCAACAGTATAAGTAGGACGAAGAGCCATTTCTAGACTTGAATTTATGTTAGTTGGAGAATTGGTAGCTATTGGATTAAAAGGTGCTGTCACTTTTGGATCTGCTGCTGTTACGGAAATCGTTAATATATCTAATGGTTGAATTTTAGGAATAAATTGATTAAAATTAGTTGCATTAGACGTAGAGTCAGGTTGTAGATATACCATCTCCTTGCGCGAACCACAAGAATAGAACAGACTTAAATTACATAATAGTAATAAGAATGAAATTAATCTTAACATATATTTAATTTTATTTGGATATGTAGCAAATTTTAATCCATGTTTTATTGATGAGCAAAAATATAATTTTTACTCCTTATTAACGAGTAAAAATTGACTTAATTCTATTTATTACCTATAACTAGGTTGTATATATTGTATTTCAATTTCCAGTTCCTCACAAAAGTCCTTGAATGCTTTAGAAATAAATTCTGGTCTATTATCTGTTCGTATACGTTTAGGTTTGGCTCTATTAAGTAATAACTCTTTTATTTTTTGAACCAACCTAGTTGCAGGAATAGAATAATAAGCTTCATTTAGTAAAGCTTCTCGATTAAAATCATCAATAATATTGATCACTCGAAATCTTCTTCCATTAGCTAAAGAATCGCTCATAAAGTCAATCGACCATGTATCATTAACCTTCCCTGGAACAAACAATCGCTCTTTAATTCTTGCTGGAAGGCGTCGTTTGCGCTTCACTCTGAGCTTTAAATTAATATTACGATATACTCGAAGAACTCGTTTACGATTCCAAAGAAAACCCTCCATTCGAATTTTACCAAAATAAGTCTCAAATCCTCGTGTAGGATATCTCGCTGAGAGATCCATCAGTTTATCAATAACGGCTTGATCGTCTTTTTTATGAGCATAGTAATACATACTGCGACTCATACAAACAATTTTACAGGCTCTATGAACACTGATCCCTCTGTTTCAATAACACCTTCTGCCAGCTCTTTCCGTTCACAGAGCTTTAGAGCTTTTTTTCGATTATATCTTTTAAAATACGGTGATCCAAACTTAAATCTGCAAACATCCGCTTTAAACGGCTATTTTCTTCTTGTAATGCTTTTAACTCTTTCAAATGTTGGGCATCCATACCACCATACTTTTGCTTCCATTGATAGAAAGTGGATGATGTAATACCATGCTCCCGACAAATGTCGCGTGTCGATTTCCCAGATTCATATTCCTTGAGAATATTGACAATCTGATGTGCTGAAAATTTGCTCTTCTTCATAATGTTTAACAAACTAATTTAACATTTATAATTCGTCTGAAAAACGGGGAAGTCTACCTAACCTATTTCAAACATTCAATCAAATGCACTTAAAACCAAATATGAAGTACAAAACTTATAAATCGGATAGGAGGAACGGGATTAATTCCCGTTCCGACCTTCCACAGCACCGCACGTACCGTTCGGTATACGGCGCTTCCCTAAGTTGTAACACAAACTCGCTTGTATTCTGCCAGTAAAG
>PJUJ01000261.1_pt1 | contig 34769 bp, 25 predicted proteins | sample 1512321 | NCBI WGS metagenome assembly PJUJ01 (sample SAMN08177669, study PRJNA422409) | Feces metagenome, whole genome shotgun sequencing project. | isolation source: Chicken feces enriched on filter paper: beechwood xylan treatment | host: Gallus gallus | place: USA: Madison | collected 2015-01-15 | reverse complement strand
TTCGCGGGCATTCGCCTATACCTTTGACAGAGTTTAGTCAGATCTCCCCAGGTAAGAACAATAACTTTCACCTCATATATCCGCTACATTTACCATAGTGTTTCCGTACAGTTTAGGGCTTCGGCTTGTGTTGCAGCCTCACCCAACACTTGCGGCCTTGTATGTAGTTTCTGTTCGTCGGACCGAGGTTTTGCCTCAGACTTCCTTCAGATTCCACCTCGCGGTGGACACCCTTGTCATAAGCTAACACTTCCCACTGTAAAGGCGTGTTCGGGACTTACACCCTAGAGTTATTGCCAATGCTGGGCACACAACAAAAAAGGATTCGATATCGAATCCTTTAAAAACAAATTATGGCTATGGAAAGTTGATTTATTGTTGCTGCTGCTGTTGTTGCTGCATTTCTAAAAAGTGACGATAAGAGTTTTGTGATGTACTCACCGAAGGAGCTGCCGTCGTTGTATACACGGGTACTGTTGGCTCTTTGGGGCGCTCACGAAGTTTATGCTGCTCATTAGAAATAATCACAGAAACAGTCAATACTTGTTCTGAAGGGCCTTTATATGTTCCTTTTACGGGTGTACAATCTTTAAAATCACGACCGTATGCAATTATGATATGACGATCTGCTACCCAGCAGTTATTTGTGGGATCGATACCCACCCAATCCAAACCTGGAATATAAACTTCTACCCAAGCGTGGGTAGCACCTTCGCCGCGCATTTCGCTTTTACTTGGACAAATGTACCCAGATATATAGCGGCATGGAATATGTAGCATTCGCAACATGGTAATTAGCAAATGTGCAAAATCCTGACATACTCCTGCTTTTAACGACCAAATTTCATCGACAGTAGTTTCGACTGTTGTCACACCTTGTCTGTAAGCAAATTCATTGTATATATAGTTCGAAAGACTTGATACCACATCAGAAGTATCTAAATTATCAATATTCAGATCTTCAAATACCTTTTGAATCTCAGACTTAGCATTTACTTGTTCCAGTTGTAAAAAATCCATAAAAGGATATTCCCATTGTATTCTGGCAAGCTCATTCTTTTGCTCCTGAATACTCAACGATTGATTCCTGATAGCTACGTGAGTAGTAATCACTTCAAGGTCCACTCTAATTTCTAATTCATTATGGGGCTCTACTACCGTAAAGAATCCAACCTGATTACCAAAATAATCCTCAAAGGTATCTATATGAACATGCGGTTTTGTGGTAATTACCTGAGAAATAATTTGTTGATTTGCATCCGATTTAGGATACAATATCACTTGATTAGCACTATCTGTAACAGATGAAGGATATTGATATTTTGTAACGTGAGTAACGTAATATTTAGGCATAAAATTTAGTATTAATAGATATTTCCAAAGTAATCATTATTCAAAACTCGATTGATATCCAAATAGTATTTCTCGACGGTATTGAGGTAATTTATTTGACCCTCGAAATCATTTGGTACTTGTATATACTTGATGTAAGAAGATGCTTTTCCGGTAATAAAATTTAAATCAGGATGGTATAATCCAATTTCTTCTTTTTTCATCATTTTCAAATAAACAGCAATTCTGCCCCAGCTGTAATCCAGCGAATATGGGAAATTATTATTGTGCATAATTTGATCAAAAACCAATTTAGGATCTAAATTACCGACGTGTTCACGCAAATAGGTTTCATATCCACTTAACGAAATAAGCAAATAGCGCCAACGCTGTTCATTTGGTTTTTCTCCATCATTTTGATCTATGGTCAATTGGTATTTTAATAAATCTACCAGTTGAAGTCCACGCTCGATGAGCTTACCTAATTGCATAAAACAAAAAGCTTCGCCTCTACTCATTGAATTGTGAATGATACCTTCATACACCATCGCTTGTTTGATTAGCTGATCCATTACGGACATTGGATCTACTAGCATCTGAGCTTTTAGATAATCATCTTTGATAAGATGATAAAAATCATTTAATGATTGCCATAATTCTCTAATAATATGGTCTTGCGCACTTCGCGCATTTTCTCTCGCCTTAAATACATTGTTCAGAATCGAGAAATCTTTTTGTCCATCAAATATCAATTCACTCAAAACTTCACTGCCATTATTATCCATAGGATAATTGAGCGAAAAGTGCTTTGCAATTTGACTCCAGTCTACTTTGACCAGCCCATCTTGGTCTGAGATATATGTAGAATTCAAAACACGTAATTGTATACCTGTTCGCTCCATATAACGGCTCATCCAATACATATTTTCTGCAACTCTGCTTAGCATATTATACTATCTAGTTTTAATCAATAATCCAAGTATCCTTACTACCTCCACCTTGTGAAGAATTCACTACAATAGAACCTTCTTTAAGCGCCACCCTGGTCAATCCTCCGGGTACAATTTCGATACCATCGGGTCCATATAATGCAAATGGTCTCAAATCTACTCTTCGAGGCTGTAATTCTCCATTGATGTAACATGGGGCACTAGACAATTTAATTATGGGTTGTGAAATGAATTGTCTGGGATTTTTTCTTATTTCATGGATATAGTCACTGATTTCTTCATCTGTTGCATTATCTCCTATTAACATACCATAACCACCACTTTCATTGGTCCTTTTCACGACCATTTTCGTGATATTCTTGATAGTATACTTGCGCTCTTCTTCGTTAGCCATTTGATACGTAGGCACAGATTTAAGGATCGGATCTTCATTTAGATAATAGCGTATCATATCCGGCACATAGGTATACACAGCTTTGTCATCTGCAACACCATTTCCCAATGCATTTACAATATTGACATTTCCCTTTCTGTACACATGATATAAGCCAGGAACACCCAACATACTATCAGATTTGAACACCAATGGATCCAAAAACTCATCATCCACACGCTTATATATCACATCCACTTTTCGTAGACCTCGCGTAGTTTTCATATAGACAAAATTATTTTGAACCACCAAGTCTCGTCCTTCAACTAATTCAATACCCATCAAACGAGCCAAAGTTGTATGTTCGAAATATGCGGAATTGTAAATACCTGGCGTCAACAAAACCACATTGGGTTTATCACTCAAATGAGAGCCCAATGCCAATAAATTTTTAATCAAAAGATCTGGATAATGACCTACAGGTTTCACTTTATTCTCCACCAAACGATTCGGAAATATGCGAGAACTCATTTTGCGATTTTCCAACATATAACTTACTCCCGATGGCGTTCGTAGATTATCTTCCAGAACGTAATAACTTCCATCTGAATCACGGATTAAATCAATTCCACTGATATGCGTGTAAATATCAAAAGGTACATCTGCATGCATCATCTGACGAAGAAAATTTGGACAGGAAAACACCAAACTGGAAGGAATAATACCATCACGAAGAATAAATTGTTGGTGATAAATATCTTTAAGAAAAATATTCAACGCTTTTAGGCGCTGTTTTACCCCAGCTTCAATATGTTCCCAATCTGCACACTCAATAACACGCGGAATAATATCGAAAGGAAATATTTTCTCAATCCCTTCACCATCGCTATACACAGTAAAGGTAATTCCTTCGCGCATAAAAAGCTTTTTTGTCATCTCATGACGCAAACTCAAAGAATCCGCATCCATCTCACCCAAGGAATTAATCAGTTTTTCAAATTGAGGACGCAAAACCTCCCCAATCATTTCGTCATATACGCCATTTATAGGTTTATAAGAGGTTAATAATCCATTTCTCATGATTTAAATTTTAATATTTACAACAAAATCAATTAAATGTATAAAAATTATCACAAAAAGAATAATAATTTTTTGATTTTTTTATACAAATCGACAAAACAATGAAAATATAGAATACAAAAAAACTATAAAACAACCTAGAAAAAGCAAAACTTAGAGAAATATTAATTATAAAACTATTTTTAAGTATTAAAACAACATAAATACAAATATTAAAACCTCATATTTATATTATTTATGATTATTTCATCACAAAACAAACCTTTCTAGTGATTTTTTTAATTAATTACAATTAATTACCAATTTTGATTAAATAATCATAGAGATTTGCTTCGGTGGGTAGTTGCAATTTCTTACGAAGACGATATCGACCTATTTCAACTCCCCGTACAGATATATTTAATAGTTGTGCAATTTCTTTGGTCGATAGATTCATTCTCAGATAAGCACTTAATTTGATTTCACTATTCGTTACTGTCGGGTGCTTTTCTTTGAGGGATTTAAAAAAATCATTGTGAACTTTGTCAAAGTGCATAGTGAAACTCTTCCATTCATCATCTATTCTATCATCTTCACTCAGATTGCGAATCATTCTCTTCAAACTTTGATTGATCTGTGCACTTTCAGATTCTTTTATAACTTGAGTAATATCAGACTTAATTTTTGTTATAAGCTGTGCTTTTTGCACGAGATGCATTGCATTCCCCGCTAATTCCGTGTTTTTATGTTGGATTTCAGATTCAAGTTTAGCATTCCTTAACAGTACAATTTCACTTTGAGCCTTAGACTTCTCTAACTCATGAATATATTGCAATTTCTTTTGCTCTGCTTCAAATTTCTGACGCTGATTTTTGAATTTTTTTATTAAAACAATAAAAAACATATAATTGCCTATAATAAACAAGAGCAAATAAACTATCTTGACTCCTATTGTGAGATACCAAGGCGGTAAAATCACAAAAGCATATGCTGCAATATCACTTTCTACCTCTGTATTATTCTTAGCTTTAACTTCAAAAGTATATGTACCTGGTGAGAGGTTCGTATATTCTTTAGCAGTATTTTCTGAATATTGACTCCAAACATCGTCAAATCCTTTTAACCTATAACTGTACTGAATGTTATCCTTATAACCAAACAAAGCAGACGAGAACTGGAAATATACTCTTTTCCAACCTGTTTTTATTTGCTCAATACGATTTTGTTTTTGATCACCATTAATGTTTTCGAAATACCCACCAAATATTAAACTGTCAGATTGTTGAGTGATGATTACATTTCTAATATGAGTTGATAGTGACGAGATATTAGACTTGTATTTTGCGTAATTAATATTGAAATAACCACGTTCAGCACCCACCAATATATTCTGTCTATCAATTGGATAAACAAATTCAAATCCACTCAATAGCTTTCCGGTTAATTCTGGAAAATATATAATCTTAGGTGTGGAATATGAAAAATCAACGATTCCCAATGATTTATGATGGACAAACCAAATATTTCCATCTTGATCCTCTTTAAGATACCGTATACTTTGGGCACCAAATATTTTAAAGTAATAAGAAGATGGTTCAAATCTGTCTGACTTAGAATTATAATGATAAATTCCTTTGTCCGTGGCGACCAACATTTCTCCTTTAATGCTGTACACATGATTATTTAATTTGGAAGGCAGACCTTTGGTATGATCATACAATTTGGATATATGCTTTCCCCTATGATCTGTAGAAACCTTGAACACACCGTTATAGGGGTGAGATATCCAAATGGTATTATTTTTTTCTTGTGCCAGGAAACGAGATGACTCATTGAATCCTTGAAGATCATCCCTTTGAACAAACCGTCCATTTGTATATGAAAAGACTCGAACACCATCATACCCTCCCGCGATCACCATCTTCTCATTATGATATGCTTGGTAAGGATAGAAATTCCAAAACCCATTATCATTTGAAATCTGAACAATTGTTTTTCCATCAATTGTAAAAGCTCCTTCATGTGCACCAACTAAAACTTGTTCAAATACTTTATCTAGTCGCCAAATTTGACCGTCGGCTCTAGGGACGCGTGTGAACTTTCCATATGTCAAGCTATAATCAGCTGAGGAATCTAACGGGACATAAAACAAACCTTCTGAAGTGCCCGCATATAATATATGATGATGTATCAATGCTGCATATCCACTCCCATCCTGCTGTTGTGGAATTAATTTTTTAATAGAACTATTATAACATACTAAGTCAACACCATTATCCAAGCCCAACCATAGGTTAGATTGTGCATCTTTAAATATTGAAAGAACATTCTTTGTCTGCAGTCCTTCATTTTTAGAAAAAGATTGTATAACATAACCTTTATCATTAATAATAAAAACACCATTTTGAGAACTGGCTAATACAAAACTCGTATTATCAATAGCTATTGCATTATAAATACGGTTATTAATAAATTCTTGACTATGTGCAGAACCAAACCGAACTATTTTATCCTCTTTCAACTTATACAAACCATCTTTCAAAGTGGTAATTAGTATAGAATGAGTATCTAAGGGAAGAATAGCAGTTATCGTATTACCTATAAATGATAGTTTTCCATCAACTAAAATTGGCTCAATTTTTCCGCTATTAAGTAATAACAAGCCTCTGCTATTTTCTTGTATGTATAATTTGTCACGACAAACCTCCATGAAAACCCACTCATTGGAAGTTTCAAACACATGGCATTTATTTGATGATAATTGAAAAATGTATTTGGTACTTCTAAAAAACACCTCGTTATTGAGATGCACAATATCCCACACATCACCAAATCCCCGATTACGCGCAGGTATCAAATCTAACAAACTATGGTATGTCAAAACCCCTTGAGCATTTGGTTCAAAATACCCTATTTCTCCTTGACCTCCTACGTATATTTTGTCTTTAAAAATATATATCGATCGAGCAATAGTTTTATTTGGCAAGGGATAAAGTTTAAAATTATTTCCATCAAAAGAAATTACCCCTTCATTGTTAGCAATATAAATCATACCAGATCCATCTTGCGCAAATCCCCAGTTTTGTAAACCTCCCTTATATTCTTGTTTAGTGTAATTAATGACTTCAGGGAGACCAATTGTATTCTGTGCAGATGCAGAAAACGTAATAAGAAGAAATAAACATATCAATAGTCGAATCATATGATTTAGGTATGGTTAGTAAGGCATATTGAAGTATATCGAAAACAATTTAAGCTCTCAATATCAAATCATTAACACTAATATTGTTGCGTCAGAGTTTACTGGTTAGTATTTGTACAAATATGAAACTTTCTGCTATTTAAATTTACCTCAAGTTGCTAAATGCAAACATGATAATTTTATAATCTTCCTCTAACGCTACAATTATTATTCACCAAATTAATCAATTTTCTTAAATTTTTTAAAGCTATTGTTGTAGCTGTATAAAAATTAAAATACTCATTATCAAATAATTAAATAAATTGATGTAGTATTGTGATACCTAAAAATTTCCTAATTATTCGCTTCTATAACTAAGTTTGGTGAAAAGGATAACCTTTTAAAGAACCATTATAAACGAATAATAATAAAAAGTAATTATGAAAATCAGAATCGCATTATTTGCGTGTTTCTTTTTTATTTTCTGCTTCACTAATGCTGCTTTTGCACAGGCTCTACAGATTTCGGGAAATGTAAAAGTAAAATCATCAGGAACTAGTTTAGCTGGGGCATCAATTTCTGTTCAAAATACTAATTATAGTAATCGAACAGATGAAAAAGGAAATTACACGCTATCAATCGACCAAAATCCCGTGACTATCGTGGTAAGCTATGTGGGTATGGAAACACAAATGAAGCTTGTTACTGCAAGTGGCATTTACGACTTTGAATTAGATGACGAATCCAATGTCTTGGCAGATGTTGTCGTAGTAGGTTACGGTAGCCAAAAGATAACAAAAGTTTCGGGTGCTATATCAACAGTTAAAGCTGGTGCCATTGATAAGCTAAAACCTATGCGAGCAGAGGAAGCTCTGCAAGGGTTAGCCTCGGGTGTAAATGTAATCCAAAGTGGCTCACCAGGTAGTAAACCGACTGTCCTGGTGCGTGGTATTCCATCTTTTTCAGGAACAGACCCAGTGGTAATTGTCGATGGTGTTCCACAATCTTTAACCGACTTTATTTCCATTAGCCCGTCGGATATTGAATCAATCAATGTTCTGAAAGATGCCGCCACCACAGCGATTTATGGTGTTAAAGGAGGAAATGGTGTCATTGTAGTAACGACAAAAAGTGGGAGAAAAAACCAGTCTACAGACTTCCTCGTAAATACTAATTACGGATTCCAAAATGTAATAAATAAAGTTGGGGTATTAAATGCTACAGAATATGCTGGCATATTAAACGAAGGTAGTACTGTTTCAGGTGGAAATATTATTTTCCCAGATTTATCATCTTTGGGTAAAGGTACGGATTGGCAAGATCAGGTTTTTGAACCCGCGCCCGTACAGAATCATAGTTTATCAGCACGCGGAGGTAGCGAGAAAACAAGTTATTTTATTTCTACTGCATACCAGAGTCAAGGAGGAATAGTGGGTGGTTATGAAAAATCTCGATTTAACCGTGGTACATTTACTGGAAACTTAGATTTTGAACTTAGCTCCAAATTAAGGTTACTCTGGTATACTACAGGCGTGTTACTCAGCAGTCGTTCTATCCAAGAAAATTCTTTTAACAGTATCTTAGGTAGTGCTTTAAATTTTGATCCTACAGTAGCCATTTATAATAATGTTCCTGGCACAGTTGGAACGTATGGTTTTAGTAATTTAATATTTTCTGAAATATTTAATCCACTCACCAAATTAGAAAATACGCACAACAGAAACGCGGGCTTTAAACTCTATGGAAAGTTTGAGCTTCAATACAAGATTTTAGATAATCTTACCCTATCTAGCCGGTTTGGATATACTAAATATGATGGTGATGGCCGATCGTTTAACCCCTTGGTCTTCTATGGTCCCTTGAATGTCGAAAACACGATGAATGCGGATGGTTCAACTGTAACGGGACGCTTTAATAGTGTATCTCACGACAAATCAAGCAACTTTAACTATACTTGGGAAACTTATGCAAATTATAATTTCAAAATTCAAGATAGTCACAATTTTGAGTCTGTATTCGGCTTTTCACTTGCTCAGCTAAAAGGTAATGGAGCAAGCGCCTCAAGACAGGATGTTCCTTTCAATAGTTGGGAATTTGCAAATTTTGCCTCAGCAACTGGAATAAACACTGCAACTAATACCAATGCGCTATCAGGTAGCTACTATCAATATTTTAGAAAAAACTTATCCTATTTTGGTAGATTAAACTATGAGTATCAAGACAAATATTTAGCGTCTATCACAGCAAGAAGAGATGGTTCGTATGCATTTGGACCAGAAAATAAATTTGCTAATTTTTACTCAGGATCTTTAGGATGGGTGATTTCACAAGAAGATTTTTTCAACTCAGAAACCATCGATTTATTGAAATTTAGAAGTAGCTATGGGGTGATTGGTAATGAAAATGTAAGTCCGCAAGCAACCCAAATTGAAACTGGAGGGCCAAGCTATGGTTCTACCCAAAATAGCAATGGTTATAGTTTTGGCGAAGCCTTTTATCCAGGAAGCACATTAGCTAGCGCCGTAAATAACGCTTTACGATGGGAACAACAAAAACAATTTAATATTGGTTTTGATATATCGATTTTGCAAAGTAAACTATCGCTAAGTGCAGATTACTTCCGCAAAGATGTAGATGGATTATTGTTTACTCCAACGGCTTCTTTATATCTGGGGACTGTGCCTATTCCAACGGCAAACATTGGCTCTACCCAAAGCCGAGGAGTCGATTTGAATTTATCATACAATGAAACTATTGGTAATAATTTCAAACTGGGAAATTCTTTCAATTTTACGACAAGCAAAAACTTAGTTACTGCAACAAATGAGGATGGAACCGCAAAAATATGGGGAGGTAGTTATTTCAATGGACAATCCCAAAGTGTAACTGTTTTCGAGAAAGGTCAAACTCCAGGATATTTTTATGGCTATGTTACTGATGGTTTATTCCAAAACACACAAGAAATAGAAGCTCACGCCACACAACAAAGTGCTGTGCCAGGCGATATTCGCTTTGCTGATCTAGACGGTGATGGTGAGATAACTACAAAAGATCAAACGAAAATCGGCGATCCATTTCCTGATTTTACTTTAGGTTGGAATATCACCGCTGCTTATAAAAATTTTGATCTAAATATTTTTACATACGGGTCTTTCGGTAACGATATCTATCGTGCATATGAGCGAAATGGCACTTTCACCAACAAATTTAGAGATTTATTAGGTCGTTGGACTGGTGAAAATACCACAAATGATTCGCGTACACCACGCTATACTTTTGTAGATGCGAATAATAATGCCCGCGCGAGTGACCGATACGTTGATGATGGCACTTTTGTTAAGATCAAAAACATTCAATTAGGGTATACATTTAGCAATATCAGAGCAAATAATATTTTCAAAAGCATAAGATTATATGCTCAGGTAAGAAACGCATTGACATTGACAAAATATACTGGATTTGATCCTGAAATATCTGGTGGAATTTTAGAAACTGGTGTAGACAGGGGTTCTTATCCACAAGCACGCACGGTAGCTGTTGGTTTAGATATTAAATTGTAAACCCCTCAATACTAAAATAAAAAAATTGAAACAATGAAACATCATTATATAAAATTTATAGGGATATTGATTGCACTGGCAACACTTAATTCCTGCAAAAAATTCGTGGATTACAATCCGCATGATGATTTTTTGATAACCGATTTGGATTATTTAAAAACAGAATCAGACTACAGAACGATGTTAGTTAGTGTATATACCCCTTTGCAGTGGCTTAATCAAGCTGTCCCAATAGGCGATATAGCAAGTGACAATGCCGTAACAGGCGGAGAGAATGCATCGGATGCTTTGGGACTGCAACAAATTGATGAATTCACTCATACTTCCACGAACACCTATACCCGGGAAATATGGATTAGTTGCTACGAGGGTATCAATAGAGCAAACTACCTGCATCAATACAAAGAACTTAATCCTGCAGGAGTAGCAGTAAATTTTTCCGATAAATCTGCACTCTATGGTGAAGTTTACTTCTTGCGCGCATATTATTATTTCACATTAGTGAAATTTTTTGGAGGAGTACCGCTTTTTACCGACAAGAGATTATCTCTGAGTGATTCACGTACATTGCAAAAATCCAGTAAAGAGGATGTTTACAAGCAAATAGAAGCAGATCTCAACGAAGCAATTAATAGCTTACCTACATCAGCTTACCAACCTGGTCGTATTACGAAATATGCAGCACAAGCCTTACTTGGCAAAGTATATATTTACCAACAAAAATTTGATGAAGCTGCACCAGTTTTAGAGGCTATCATCAATAGTAAGGCTTACAACCTTGTTCCTAACGTGCAAGATATCTTCTTATTATCAGGTGAAAATGGACCTGAATCTGTGTTTGAAATTCAATATTCCAACACGTCACCTTATTACAACTGGAGCGGTACTACACGGGGTCAGGGAAATCTCCATGTACAGCAAGTTGGTATTAGAGGACTAAATGGCTCTCCCGATATGCCATTTTCATCAGGTTGGAGTACCGATTTACCCACTCAGGAATTGGCTAATGCTTATGAAGCTGGGGACCAGCGCAAAGAGGCAACTATCCTTGATATTGAAGCATACAAAGCCGCTAATCCACAGTATAATATTGTATACCAAGTCGCACCATATAAAAACACGGGACTCTATAGCATGAAATATCAACCGCGTAAAGGACAGACTTCAGGACAGTTAGAATTAAATTATCTGAATAATTACAGAACTATGCGCTATGCCGAAGTACTATTATTAGCTGCAGAAGCACTTAACAGAAAAAATTCTCCAGATGATAATAAAGCACGAACATACTTGAATGAAGTCCGCGCACGTGCTTTTGGAAACGATTCACATAATATTACTTTATCGGGTTCTGCACTGACACAAGCAATTTGGAATGAGCGAAGATTAGAATTAGCCATGGAGGGAGACAGATTCTTTGATCTTGTACGTACGGGTCAAGCGGGTGCAGTTTTGACAGGATTCATAACTGGTAAACATGAATTGTTTCCCATACCACAAGATGAAGTAAATATTTCAGGATTAGAACAAAACCCTAATTATTAATAGTGAAAACCATGAAATATATAAAATATTATAAAGCAATAGCTCTTATAATGATCTGCATTACCAGTTGTCAAAAAGTTGAGTACAATGACACATCCTTTGCCGAAACTGCTGGATCACCTGCAAATTTATCCATGAGTTTTGCTATTTCTAACGACAATACTGGAAAAGTTGATATTCTACCCAATGGAGAAGGCATCAGTTCATATGAGATTGAATTTGGTGATGGTACACCTTCATCTGCTATTATTTCACCTGGAAAGAATGTCGCACATAATTACAAAGAAGGTAATTATGAAGTAAAGTTGATTGGTCATAGTATATCTGGAAAAACTACAGAAATTACGAAATCGCTATCTGTGACTTTTCGTGAGCCAGAAAATTTAGAAGTCAATGCAACATTAGACCCAGCCAACAATCACCGCATCATCGTTAGTGCTATTGCACTTTATGCAAGTCATTATGATGTATATTTTGGTGATATTAGCAATGAAAGTCCAAAGAGGATGCTTGAAGGACAGCCCATTTCCCACACATACGACGACAGAGGCACTTACACAATTCGGGTGATTGCACAAAGTGGCGGAATTGCTAAAACTGAGGTTACTAAAACCATAACTATATCCTCACCCTTAACAATTCCTATTGATTTCGAATCGTCATCCGTAAATTATTCGTTTTTCAATTTCGATGGAGGTGCAAGCGAGAAAATAGACAACCCGAATCAGTCTGGCATTAACACAAGTGCAAAAGTAGCTCGTATGATCAAATATCAAGGTCAACCTTGGGGCGGAAGTATTCTACTTCTCGATGAGGCAATTGATTTTTCTTCTGGTAAAACATTTAAAGTAAAAGTATGGTCGCCAAAGATTGGTGGTAAATTACTTTTAAAAGTTGAAAACCGTACAAATAGCGATATTAATTACGAGAAGGAAGTTACTACAACTGTAGCAAATGATTGGGAGGAGTTAACATTTGATTTCAGCTCGATAGACACAAACAATGAATACCATAATCTTGTTTTGATTTTTGACTTGGGAACATCGGGAGACGGAACTGCAAACTTCACCTATTATTTTGATGACATCCGTTTAACCAATTAAATTAAAAGTTATGTATACTATCAATTATAAATATAATTTACTACTGCTTATTGTTGTATTAATAAGTATATGGAGTTGTACCAAAAGAGATTACAGTTTTGGAGAAATTAAAACACCAACCAATCTACAATTAGAAGCTTCTGTCGTAGGAGTAAATAATACAAACCCAGATGGTGACGGTAGTGGCGAAGTGGAAATTATAGCCAAAGCAGAAGGAGCTATTGCGTATAGAATTGATTATGGTGATGGAACTACAGAAATGATCCAAGGAGGCTCATTCCAACACAAATATCATTCACCTGGTACTAATAATTATACTATTACATTGAATGCAATTGGCAAAGGAGGTATCACCTCGACTATTTCGAAGGACATAAAAGTATTTGTATTATTCGCCATACCTGAGGCAATATTAGAAGCATTCACTGGCCCATCTGGAACGAAGATATGGGTAACAGACAAAGAAGCAATGGGACATTTTGGAGTTGGACCAACGACAGATTTTCTTCCAATATGGTATGAAGCACCACCAAATACAAGAGAAGCTTGTGCATATGATGATGAAATAACATTCAAAAAAGATGAACTCAATAGAATTTCAATTTCCGTAGATAATAAAGGAACTTCATTCTCCATAGGTGCCGCCGCTCCTGTATATGGTGCTAATGGAGGTGATGATTGTTACAGCATAGATGCTGGAGAATCCAAATTATTGACATTCATGAATGCTACTTCAAATTCTACCCCAAGTCAGTCCACAAGGATACAATTCGTTGTGCCTGGAAATGGTATTATCAATTTTGGAACTGGTGGCAATACGTATGAAATTATAGCTGCATCGGAGAATCAAATTTTCTTACGCAGTATAGGTAGTGACGGAAATGCGTGGTATCAAAAGCTTAAACCTAAATCTGCAATCTAATTGATTAATTATGAAATTCATTAAATATATTATTTTATCTCTAAGCCTACTGACCGCTTGTGATAATAGCAAGGACGATATTGGCTCTATTGCAGCACCACAAGCATTACAGATTAATGCGATAGTTAATCCCTCTGGTAATGGTGCAGTTACTTTCATTGCATCGGCGGTAAATGCTTCTACTTTCAAATTTGATTTTGGGGACAACAATTCTCAAATTGTACCCTCAGGAAACACATCTCATATATATGCTGAGTCTGGTGTTTATGATGTAAAAGTAATTGCCATCAATAGCGCAGACTCCGTAGTGAAACAATTGCGCCTGCAGGTGAATGTATCAGGTCCTGAAGGAAAAATGATTTTTAACGATGAATTTAACGTTGCAGGTGCTCCGGATCCTAACAAATGGACTTTCGATATCGGGATGGGCGATTGGGGCTGGGGAAATGGAGAATCCCAATATTACACCAGTAGACCTGAGAATATTATCATTGAGAACGGTGTGTTAAAAATTAAAGCCATTCGCGAAAATTATAATGGTGGTACATTTACTTCTGCTCGAATAAAAACACAAAACCGCTTTAATTTCACGTATGGAAAAGTAGAAATAAGAGCAAAACTACCAAAGGGTGCTGGGACGTGGGCTGCGGCATGGATGTTAGGAGCTAATCATACTACTGTAGGATGGCCTAATTGTGGTGAAATAGACATTTTAGAATATGTCGGAAACCAACCAGCTAAAGTACATAGTACGTTACATTATCCCGCACGTCATGGGGGAAATGCAGACGGCAACAGTATTATTCTGACAAATGCAACGGATGATTATCATATCTATTCATTGGATTGGACAGCTGAGCACATTAAAATGTTCGTTGATGATAAATTAATTCATGCTATTCCAAACTCTACATCCATCCCGTTCAATCATGATTTTTATGTAATTATGAATTTGGCTATGGGAGGTACGTTTGGAGGAGATATCGATCCAACTATCCAAAATGCAATGTTTGAAATTGATTATATAAGAGTATATGAACATTAAAACATCGTACTAATATTGTCAATATAAATCATCATAATCGAAATGTTTATTCATCAGTAAAATACTGTTGAATAAACATTTTAAAAATCATCTTCTTTTATTAAATGAAATATAATCAATAATTAAAACACCCTATGATAAACCTTTTTTCGATAAGTTCATATATTGCACTATTAGCAACACTTAGCAACATATTTTCAATTGGAAATAATACTTATTCAACTGAAATAAAATCCAAATCTTATTATAAAACATATACTGAAATTGATTCATTATCGAATTACCAACTCATTTGGAGTGATGAATTCGATATTGATGGCGCTCCAGATTCTAATAAATGGATTTATGACATTGGTAAAGGAGAAAATGGTTGGGGCAATAATGAAGCACAATACTATACTCAGGACAAAAAAAATATACACATTGAAGATGGCCTCCTTAAAATTATAGCTATAAAAGAAGACTATAAAGGCGGTTCATTTACGTCCTCAAGAATCAAAACTCAAGGAAAATTTGATTTTAAATATGGCATCATCGAAGTTAGAGCTCGCGTTCCTGAAGGTAAAGGAACTTGGCCTGCTGCATGGATGCTTGGATCCAATATCACAACTGTAGGCTGGCCACAATGTGGAGAAATAGACATTGTCGAACACGTTGGCAAAGAACTCAATACAGTATATGGCACATTACACTATCCCGAGCGATCAGGAGGTAATGCAGATGGCAGTAAGCTGATTATTAAGAATGCAACTACTGAATTTCATATATACAAAGTGGATTGGAGTGAATCGTCCATTCGAATTTATGTAGACGACAAGCTGATTCATGAAATGAAAAATTCTCCAAATATTCCATTTCATCACAATTTTTTTATCATTCTCAACCTTGCTATGGGCGGAAATTTTGGAGGTCCTATAGATGAGAATATTCAAAAAGCTTTATATGAAGTCGATTATGTTCGAGTCTATCAAAAAAATAAATAGATGGTTATGAAAAAGGAGTGCATATACACTCCTTTCGCGTAACTATTATTAAATTTTAGGGTTCGCTATATATTCATTCCACAATTCATCTACATTTTTACCTGTCTTATTTACCCAAAAAGCATCTGTATAGGTTTTATTTCGCATTTGAGCATCTAACGCCTTAACCAATCCTTTTTTCTTATTATTCTCTAGCCACAAGAAAAAACGCGCTGTAATACGATAAGCGTCTGTATATTTATGCGTGCTTCGATATTCTGGCAAACTCCAATTAGCGCCCGCATTATCTACTCCCATAGTATGACGCACATAATCTGCAATTCCTTCTGTAATCCAGCCAGGACCCGCATTATGCGGATAGCTTTGAACCAGGTGCATAATTTCATGCGTTACGATGTCAATATCTTTAGGATTCTTTTTGAACCATTCTGGATTAAAACGAATAACTCCACCTCCCGCAGCAGCTATTCCGTCATATTCTGGATCAATCACAAAAATCACCTGAGGAGCTGAGTTTTTGTTATAAAGCTTTACCTGCTTTGGATAGTTTATAAAAAACACTTCCTTCAATCGATCCCCTATTTGTGAATCGAAATCTTTGGATTTATTGATAAATATTAAAGTGAATTTTTTCTTCTTTAAGGTATCCACTTGGACCGCATGCTGTATATCACGATTGATATTAGACCAATCGCGTTGCGCAAAAGAAAAATGAATAGTCAAAAAGAAACAAATTACAGAAAGTCCAATATAATTTTTGAAATGCATATTACAGTTTAGAATTTATTTTTATCAGTTGTAAATGAATAAGGAAACGATGATGATTGTGTACCTCTAGATTTGTTGGGTTGCTCACGCATATCAACTTTGAAAACACCACCTTTCAAAATATCAGCATGTTTGATATAATTATAATTATGCGTTTTGGCATTTAAACTTGCTTGATGCACATAGATATTTTTATCCGAATTGTTTGGCGCTTCAATGACAAAACTCTTTCCATTTTCTAAGTAAATAGTAGCCTTTTTAAACAATGGTGCACCTAATACATATTCGTCCATAGCGGGACAAACAGGATAATAACCTAAAGCTGAAAACACGTACCAAGCTGAAGTCTGTCCATTATCTTCATCACCGCAATAACCATCTGCCGTAGCACTGTACATTCGGTTCATGGTTTCACGCGCCCAATATTGAGTTTTCCAAGGCTCTCCGGCATAATTATACAGGTAAATCATGTGTTGAATAGGCTGATTACCGTGCGCATATTGTCCCATATCAGCGATTTGCATTTCACGTATTTCATGGATAACACCTCCATAATAGCTATCATCAAATATTGGTGGCTGCACAAAAACAGAGTCCAACATATTCACGAAAGTTTTGTTTCCTCCCATCAAGTCAATTAATCCTTGTACATCATGAAAAACGGACCAAGAGTAATGCCAACTATTTCCTTCTGTAAATGCATCTCCCCACGTCAAAGGATTAAAAGGACTTTGGAAGCTTCCATCCTTATTTTTTCCACGCATTAAATTCGTTGAAGGATCAAAAAGATGTTTGTAATTCTGACTGCGTTTCGCATATAGTTCTAATTCTTCCTTTGGTTTTCCTAAAGCTTTTGCCAATCTATAAATCGCAAAATCGTCATAAGCATATTCTAAAGTACGCGCCGCATTTTCATTAATCCCCACATCGTAAGGCACATACCCTAAATCATTGTAATACTGTACCCCTTTGCGACCTACAGCGGTCATAGGGCCTTCATTATTTGCGCCGTGTTTTAAGGCTTCATAAAGTGTTTCAATATCATACCCGCGTATTCCTTTTAGATAAGCTTCAGCTACTACAGATGCCGAATTGTTACCTACCATGATATCTGCAAAACCCGGACTACTCCATTCTGGAAGAAAACCTCCTTCCTTATAACAATTTAACAAACCTTCTTGCATCTCTTTATTGATGGAAGGATACACCATATTCAACAAAGGATATAAAGCCCTAAAAGTATCCCAAAACCCTGTTCCTCCAAACATGTATCCTGGTAAAATCTCTCCAGTGTAAGGACTATAATGAACTATATTTCCCTTGGCATCCAGCTCATACAATTTATTCGGAAAGAACAATGTACGATACAGACAACTGTAGAAAGTTCGCATTTGATCAATTGTACCACCCTCTACTTTTATCTTTCCAAGTTTATCATTCCATTGTTTTCTTGCATTAGAGGCAACCGTATCAAAAGAATTATTTCCCAATTCTTTCAAATTGAGCTGCGCTTGTTCTGCACTAATAAAAGATGATGCGACACGCGCATGGATTACATCGTGCTTACCTGCAGATTTAAATCCTACAATTGCACCCACGTGATCCGCTTGAATTTTAAGCACACCATTTTTCTTCGTCTTTCCTTCCCAAACAGCTTGATTTGTAAATGGTCTATCAAAAACGACTACAAAATAATTTTTGAAATTTGGCAATTTCCCTCTGCTATATCGAGATGAGTAACCAATAATCATATTCTTCTCTGGAATAATTTGCACTTCCGAACCGCGATCAAAAGCATCCAATACCACAAACGCACTATCGGTTTTTCCAAAAGAAAATCTAAACATAGCAGCTCTTTCTGTTGGTGTAACTTCAGCTGTCACATCATAATCCGCCAGGTAAACTTTATAATAATGCGGTTTTGCAACTTCCGCTTTATGCGAGAACCAGCTCGCACGCTCATCCTGGTCAAATACAGATTTACCACTCACAGGCATTATTGAAAACTGACCATAATCATTCATCCAAGGAGAAGGCTGATGGGTCTGTTTCAATCCCCGAATTTTGTTGGAAGCATAGGTATATTGCCATCCATCCCCCATTTTTCCTGTCTGAGGAGTCCACATGTTCATTCCCCAAGGCACTCCAACAGCTGGATAAGTATTTCCATTAGACAAGGAAGGGTTTGAATCCGTTCCCATCAAAGGATTTACAAAATCCACCAGATCAGTTGCTCCATGACTTTGTGCAAATAGATTTGGGAACCATAGCGTGAAAAAATAAAAGAAAAGGGCTAAAAATTTAATTTTCTGTTTGTTCATATTAATAGAAGTCTATATTAGATTTATTAGTAAGTAATAGCATTGAAATCTTGCTTAGCCTTTTGAAATTGAGGTTGCCAAGGATTACCATGTCGATCTTTGTCCCCAAAAGCCGCTAACGCTAATTCGGAAAGATCTTCACCAGCCGCTCCGCTCCAAAAATGTATGAATTCCCCAAAATTTAAGTCCCTGGTATACTTTCTTCCGTTAGGAATACTAGTTGTAGGAAAATGCTGAGAAAGAAGCTTAAAGTATTTATTCAAAACGGTTACATTTCCGTATTTGTCATAAATAGGATAAAACCAATCTCTATACCAATAGGTATTTTCTTTAGGGAAATTATCCTTTGTTACCAACATCCGCTTATGCCAGTTTTGTGCCTTGTCAGCCCAACCTAAAGCTTTGTAAACATCATACTGATAAATTTCCATCCATTTACTATCTCCCCAAATCGGCATAGAGGGAGAGTTTAACGTATTATATGATGTACCTTCCACAATATGTCCTATTTCGTGTGCTATCAAATCCAAAGGCTCTCCGACACTATCTAACCAACGTTGGCGACCTAAACCCACGTCGATTATATTAATATATCCATGGCTATTACTCAAATAATAACCCGGGTGACCTCCTCCGTAAGTACCACCATGCAGCGCTACCTTTAGACGGATATCAGAACCGAATGCACCATACGTTTTCCACGTATAATTCCAAATCTTGGTTGCAGCTCGTCTAGGCCACGTCACCGATGGATCCATATCATCATCGTGATAAATAACGATGGAATCATTGTAATACTGTCTAGTAAGTAAAAGCTCATGTTCTAACCAATTTTCACGCCACAACCGCGGAGGTGCATTGGGATCTTCAGAATCAACCGGAACCTCTTCCTCTTCCTCCTCGGGAAGAATTACTGCTGCTTCTTGGCAAGAGAAGCTAAGAAACAGCAGAAGACACACACACAGTAACTTTGAGTTTATCATAGGATACATATTAATATTTTATGAGGCTTCATATAATTCTAATAATATTGAATCAATCGCCATTCAGTCATTTGGAATAAATTCGATCCATTATTAGACACTACAGTCACACGATAATGCGTGTATGGCGTAGTATTGGTCGTTTCAAATCTTTTAGTTTGATTACGGTCAGAAAAGAAATACTCCACTTTATTATCCAACACAGTCCATGTATTACCATCATTAGACGCTTCAAAACGCCAAGTTTTAGGATCTCTTTCACTCGCATCATTACCAGAAGTAAAAGTGTACGCACCTATTACTTGAGGTGTATTATATTTAACCTGAAACCACATACCCGGAGCATATCCTTGTGTTAAATATTTGGTTCCCAAATTATTATCTACCAACTTTGGAGAACCTTCGCCAGCACCTGGCCCACCATTATTTTCGTGACTCACAGAGAAAGCACCTAAATTGGTAATATCTCTTTCTCTCCGAATAAGCGAATCAATTCTAAAATAAGCTGTATTCAAATCGTCTTTTATGTTTGAAGAACCTGCTGAAACTAACTTCACAGGCAACATATAGGATTTACCAATTTGAAGTTGTCTAGCCGTAATCATCACTTTTATAGGATCACTATTCGCCGTTCCTGCTTTGATTACCGATTCTAAGCCTGATATATTATATGACGCTTGTGGGAAAGCAATATAATTGGTACCATGTTCTTGGTTGTATGCGTTGATCAAACTTTCATCCACAGTGAATTTGACGTTTATATCAATATCAGGATATTTAATACCTCCATACGAGGCACCAAAGAATATATCTTGAATTGTATCTATATCAAATAGCTGAAGATATGATTTACTTTCTAAGGCCTGCGCCATATATATCGTTCCCTCATTTTCTACTGTATAATCCACATCTTCTACACAGGAATTTGCAGAACTTAGGATGATACCCGAGAGAGTCATAACCGTTACCAATTGCAAGCAACTGAATTTTATGTTAGTTATAATATTCATTTCTGTTCTTTTTAAAATACTACCATCCAGGATTTTGAACCATTAATTCATTTTTCAAGATTTCATTATTCGGTATTGGGAATAAATAATCTCTTTGTCTGAATACACGTGTTTCGATTAATGTTTTGTCATAAAAAGCATTGCCATCCGCAAACATATTCATCCCGAAAACTTCACCCGCAAATTCTGTAGCAGCTGTCTTCCAACGTCTACAATCGAAATAGCGAACATTTTCAAAAGCTAATTCCACTTGACGTTCACGGCGAATAGCATTACGCATAGCCGTTTGCGATGCCGGAGGAGTAATTTGTCCAGCTCCATTGCCATACGTCGGAATACCTGCACGTTGACGAACAAGATTTAGGTAAGTCAAAATGTCGGCGTTGTTTGGAGCGTATTCATTCAGAGCCTCTGCATAATCTAAATAGATTTGTGCTAACCGCAACTGAACAGATCCTCTACTGTTATCATTGGTCGCGACATTTTTACGGACAATATATCCGGTTGGAGAGACATCGGAAGTACTTTGTTTACGTCCGGAATTTCCTGAAAGTTCCATAACTGTAATTACTTCACTGGAATTTGAACCTTGGTTGAGCCAATAACTTCTATTATAGGTGATCCCTACATAAAACCGTGGCTCACGATCTGCCCAAGCCTTGAACGTACTTCTAGCACTTACGTCAAATGGTGCGCGGAAATTTTCAAACCCCGAAGATTCATATCCTGAAGCCGCATCTGTAATAGGCAAACCATTCGCCATATAATAAGCGTCCACAATTTTTTGAGTAGCACCCAATGCGCCTCCGCCCTGTACATTGGTAGTATATCCTACGTGTTTTGGTCTTCTATCGTAATCTGAATAGTTTGCTGCATTGGTACGTGCAAAAATCCATTCTTCATTCCATTCTCTGGTCATTACATTACGTGTCGACAAATATGCTTTTACAAATGGATCGGCATTATTTTCTTCATACAACTTGTAAGTCGTTGGCACAAATTCATTCAAAAATTCTTTAGCGGCATCCGCAGCTAATTTCCATTTATTGGCATCATACGTTGTATTAATCAATTGCTTGCCATCCGTGTTTTTAAGATTGGCATAATCGCTATTGCCATTGAATAATGGGCTAGCCGCTAGATGCAATGTTTGTTGTTTGAAAGCTTTTGCCATACCTTTGGTCATACGGCCATATTCACTATTCACGGGAATAGTCGGCAGATCCACATAAGCTAAATCTAACTCTGAAACGATAAATTCAACACATTCATCGAAGCTGCTACGTGGCAAAAGAACCTCAGACAATGGTGCATCTACAGGAATAACCTGTGTAACCAAAGGAACTGGTCCGTAAATTCGAATCAAAAAATAATAATATATCGCTCGAAGCGCTCTGGCTTCGGCTTTATATCTTGATTTCATAGACTCATTAACTTCCGCTGGATTTGCTGAATCTATTTTATCGATAAAATCAGTTGCATTACGAATGGATTTATAATAATTGTCATAAAATGTAGATACCGAACCATCTGTAGTAGACCACGTACTTTTGTTCATATTATTGGCATAATTGAAATCCCAATTATATTTAGCTTCATCAGAAGCAGCGGTCCATGGCCCAGAAAATTGAGTTCCAACAAATCGTTGAGCCATTTCATTGGGAAGGTTCGCATATATTTGCGTAAGGTAATTATCTACATAATTCTTTGACTTGAAGATATCATCTACAGTCAAAACATCATCAGGAATTTGATCCAGAAAGCCGGCACAAGAGGATAGAAAAACACCTCCTGCCATCAGTATTGATAATATTTTAGTTTTCATGTTGTTCACTTTAATGTTGCTAATCCCACCTAATTGGATATGATTTTTCTTCATCGCTAAGTTTGTTTTAGATTAAAAATTAGCTTGAATTCCTAATGAAATTGTACGTGTATTCGGATAAGAAGAACCGTTACTTGTATTCAACTCTGGATCCCAAAGTTTGAATTTACTCCAGTAATACAAATTCACTCCTTGCACGTAAATTCTAGAATTTTTCAATCCCCAATTTTTCAAACGCTCTGTAGGCAAGTAATACCCAAAATCAACAGTTTTTAAACGTAGAAAATCAATATCTTTTACCCACCAAGATGAGGCTACAGCGTTGTTTGTATTCACCGAATTACCATACCCTAAGCGTGGATAGAACACATCAGATGAAGGATTATCTTCAGTCCAACGCGACTCTGCAATAGCAAACAAATTGCTTCGCTCCGCACCGATACTATTGTTGAATGGAATTATACCATCACCCGAAATTCTTCTCTCTGCTCCTTGCACCCCTTGGAAAAAGGCACCGAAGTAAACTTTTTTATAGTTCACATTGAAGCCAGCACCATACACCAAGTTAGGCACATCGCCATTACTTATTTTTGTTTGGTCATAGGTATTGATTACACCATCACCATTCAAATCCTTGTATCGAATATCTCCAACACGTTGCGCACCCAAAGCTGTTTGATCTGCATGCACGTCTATTTCTCCTTGACTTTGGAAAAGACCATCTGCAACATAACCGTAGCCCGCTAAGTAATTTCTTCCACGACGTTCTAGATAAGGGAATAATTGACTTGGATTATCATTCTCCATTACTTGATCCTTGTTGTACGAGAAAGTACCATTGAAAGACCAAACTGTCTTGCCTAACTCTAGATTTTCTAAGGCTACAGTACCGTCAAAACCTTGGTTTTTGATGATACCTAAATTTCCATAAGGTTGGTTTTGAAGACCTAAATAATTTGGCAAACTACCTCTTTGCAAGAATACTCCAGAGCGATTTTCTTTAAACCAATCCACCGTAACATTTAACTTTCCTTTCAGCGTAGTAAACTCTAAACCGATATCATGTTTGTGCGATTCAGCCCAGGTCACATCATACCCATAATCCGAAATTGCTACTCCGCCGTAATTCACATTACTAGTACCATTCCAGAAAGAATAGCCGTTAGCACCAGTGGAAACAATAGTTAAGAAACCGAAGCGACGTCCACCACCGCCAGATCCAGTGATACCGTTGGAATAACGCAATTTGACCATTTGGAAAGTTTCTTTAGCCGATTCGAAGAATTTCTCATTCGATAATATCCAGCCTACACCAAAAGAAGGGAAGAAACCAAATCTTCGGCTTGGCACAAAATTTTCCGAACCATCATATGCAAAATTGAATTCTGCAGCATAACGATCATCGTATAAATAATTCGCTCTACCTACCATACGTTGCGTACGATAAGGTAATGAAGAGGTTAAATCGCCAGCAAAAGCAGAAACTTCATCAGTCTGCGTATACAACAATAACGCATTCAGATTATGCTTATCAAACTGACGATTGTAATTGAAACCGCCTTCGAAATAAAATTGTCTATCACCGCTATTGCCTCTGTCATAGCCCAAATCTTCTGAACCATTGGACATAATCACTAAATTCAATGAACCATCTTCATTGTATGGGTTTGCACGATCAATAGAATAGGTTGTTCTGTTACGCGTACGCGCAATATTGTGTGAGTTATTCGTATCAAATGAAAACATTCCATAAGCCGATAAGCCATTGGTGAAACTGCTCAAATCTTGTGTAATTCTCGCGCTAGAATTCAATTGGCTGGAAAAATTATTTTGATAACCAGTCTGTGTTACTAACGCATAAGGATTAGGTTGAGCATCAGAAGATTGGTTAACTGCGGGAACAAAATTCCCTGGATACATCAAAGGATATAATACCGGATTTGTCTGCATCACACGTCCAAACGCTTCTTGCGGATTTACACCCGGATAATTATTGTTAATAACATACCCTAAAATTCCCAAAGAAAATTTTGTGGTTTTGGTCCAATTCATATCCACGTTTGAAGTGAAATTATACCTTCTGAAACGAGTATCAGCCTTATAGCTTTGTAAATTATCAGTTTTTAGCAAACTGGTCTCATCATAGTATGAAATAGCCGTATAGTATTGCGTATTTTCTGTTCCCCCACGCGCACTAAAATTAGCCCTTCTGTTATAAGACGCTTTTTTGAATAAAGCATCTAACCAATTAACATTAGGATATAAATTCGGATCGGTACCATTTAATGTATTTTGGATATACTCATCACTGTATTCTGGAGCCAATCCAGAAGCCACCATCGCTTCATTACGCAAGCGCATATATTGCTCCGCATTAGTTAAATCTGGTCTTTTGGTAAAATCTACCATACCTTGATTGTAGTTAAACATCAAAGAAGGTTTTCCTACACGACCTTTTTTGGTGGTGATCAAGATCACGCCATTTGCACCTTGCGCTCCATATACTGCCGTAGCTGATGCATCTTTCAAGATGGTCAACGTAGCGATATCCTCGGGATCAAAAGCATTTAAATCCCTTCCTTGTACGCCATCTACCACGATAAGTGGTGAAGCACTATTCTGTGAATTGAACGTCGAGATACCACGTATCCAAACATCAGCGGAATTACTACCCGGAAGACCTGTACGTTGTACACCTACCAGACCTGCAATTCGACCCGCTAACGTCGCACTTAAATTCGCTACTGGCTGTTTAAGATCTTCGACTTTTACAGTAGATTGCGAGCCGACCATGTTGATTTTACGTTGTTGGCCATAACCTACCACCACGACTTCATTTAAGCTGTTGTTCAATGCTTTTAGCGTAATGGTAAGAGTAATGCTGTTGTTAATGGCTACAACCTGGTCTTCAAACCCAACATAAGAGAAGCGAAGAGAATCGCCACGCTGAGCTAAAATTTGAAACGCACCAACTTGATTGGTCACAACACTTTGTTTGGATTTTAAATTGGTAACACTTACGGAAACCAAATTCTCGTTCAATTCGCTTTTTACGACCCCTTGAATTTCGATGTTGGAATTACCTTGAGCGAATACCATAGAAGTCCCCATAACTATTAGCAATAGTATTTGAACCGCTCTTGTCATAAACTTTAAAATGTGTAAATTTCTCATCTCATAAATAATTGATTAGTTTGTTTTTCTGTAGATATTAATAATTCAGATAGGTATATAATTTGAAATTCTTGTTAATCTAGTCCATAATCACTGAAAAAATGGTTTACCAGAATGTTCACTACGCATATTTGTGTTTAAATTCATCGTTTAATTGGTATAATATAATCTCACTTACAAACGGTTTAGAGCCGTTGCATAAAATTAAGAAGAGAATAAACAGCAAGTTGTTAACCCATTCCTAATGGATTGTTAACAGATTGTTAATAAAAAGAGAAATAGTAAAATACGAAGGCGATATTTTACGGATTGGAATCCTCCAACTTGAATATAAAACCTACACCGTATATGTTTTCAATACGAATAGTGGAAGATTGACTAAGAATTTTTCGCAAGCGCGAAATAAAAACATCCAAACTGCGGCCCATGAAATAATCGTTTTCACCCCACACCGCTGTAAGGATTTCATCCCTTTTAAGCACTTTATTTTTGTGTGTAAAAAAGTATTCCAGCAAGTCGACTTCACGTTGCGTTAACACGATAGGTTTTTGATTACCAACCACCAGCTGCATCAAGCTCGTATCGAAAGAAACATCCGAAGTTTGATATAATACATTGTGAGGAACGGTATGGGTTTCTGCATCATTAAATAGTCCCGATCGTCTTAAAATAACCTTTATACGTAAGATTAATTCATCTATATCAAAAGGTTTGGTAATATAATCTTCCGCGCCTATGTCGAGACCATAGATACGGTCTTTCTTTTCATTTCGAGAGGTTAGAAACAGGAAGAATATATCTTTGTTAATCATTTTGATTTGTTCAGCTATTTCAAAACCATTCATATCTGGAAGTTGAATATCCAGAATAACTAAGTCATAGTGAACTTTAGATACTAAAAGCTCTACTGCAGGTTTGCCGCGTTGCACCCAAGTCACTTCAAAGCCTTTTAGCTCCAAATATTGCTTTACAACATTTCCCAAATCCAGTTCATCTTCGACTAAAAGTATTCTCTCTGACATATTATTTCTTTGCGTTAATCTTAATAATAAAACTACTTCCCTTATCGACCTCACTATCCACACGCAATTCCCACCCATGCAGATTGACCACTTGTTGTACATAAAATAGACCAAGACCTAGTCCTCCTTCTTCCACACGTTCTTTGCCGCGGAAAAACTTTTTGAAGATATGCCTTAAGTTTTGCAAATCTATTCCCACACCATTATCTTGTATCTCAACGAACACAAAATGCTCCTTAGAATACACTTTTACTTGGATAATCTTTTCTTTGGAAGTATTATACTTAATACCATTATCCAGCAAGTTGTATATCATCGTGGTAAAAAGAAATTTATTCAATTCCACTTCATTGACCTCATGTTGCAAATCAGGAACAATAGAGACATTGCTATCTAATTTTAAACTGTAATCTTCTAATAACTCCAACAGTACTGAAGGCAGGTAATATCGCTTCTTTTCTAAATTGACACTAGAAAGTTGAGAAATCATCAGCGATTGATTGATAAGATTCTTCAAACGCAAGGATTGCCGCTTAATAACAGCAATCAAATCTCTGGATTTGGTTCTATCATTATCATTAACTGAGCTTTCCAAAGATTGGTTAGCTACCAAAATAGTTGCTATGGGCGTATTAAATTCATGCGAAATACTATTGATAAAATCAGAGGTCATCGCGGTCAATTTCTTCTGCTTCATCCAATTGCGATAAGTAATAAAATAAATTCCGACCACAAGCGCTATGGTTAACAGCGATAGCATAAATGTAGGAAGCATTGCCTTAAAAATTTGTAATTGTCTATTGTCCTGATCTACATACAGCATAAATGTTATTTGGTAGGAATTCTTCGTATGCGCACTAACCGTATATCCAGACACCTGACTTTGCTTATCTACTTTATTCAGCGTGCCTGCTATCATATCACCATTTGGATGAGAAGGAGTAATACCTTTGACACTTGGCAAGAAAACGGGAACATAATTTACGCCATCAAACGAAAGACTCAAATGCTCAATGTATAGCCCATACCGCAGTTTGTCACTGAGATGGTATTTCTCGATCATATTAGGAAAAATCGTATCCATGTTTTGCTTCAACCGCAACTCAGCGACCATCTCCTTCCATACCTGAGCTAATGTCTTCTCATAAGCTTCACTATCAGTTTCGTACAACTTTTGAAAGAGTGCCATACGGGGCATAATATGACTATCGATAATTTTTTGAGCACCAGGGAACAATTTATCGTTACGAATCTGGGCGCTATAATGTTGATTGATAATATCCTTTTCTTTGAGATAATATTGGTTGTTCGTTAATTCGAACGTATTGTATATCAACTTAAACTGCACAGTCACGAGACACACTAGACTGATAATAGCAATAAAACGGTAGATGCTGTGCGACTGAACAACCATAGGACGATCCGAAATTTGATGTATAGATTTTAATTGGAAAAAACATCTAAATATAGCGGATATAATTTATTATTCTAGAAAAGATGATTTTTTAAGGCGCCTTCTAGTATTTTACACTTCCAATAAAATTGACTTTAAAGTTTTAGTGCTGGAGAAATAGCGGATCTCGGAGCATATAGTTCACAATTTATTAGTGAAGTTGATTTGAAAAGAATGTTCAATTAACAAGTAATCCACCCAATTTTAAAAACTACTGTTTGACTTCATAATTCTTAAATTGCTTTTCAAAAGTTTTTCCGTTAAACTTAAATATATTACCATCGGCCATTCCAAAAAGCAAATTGTTTTGGTTGTCTTTATAAATGGTCCAAATCATGGGTTTAGATGGATTATCGCTAATTGAATAGTTGGTAAAGTTTAGACCGTCATATTTCCAAGCCCCAGTATAAACATCACCAAACCAAATATTGCCATCCAAATCTTCTTCTATAGCAAAAGGGTGTTCAAGCGTACCGGGTAGTGATTTATTACCTCCTCTTCTGGTGCTTGTTGGGTGGATTAAATTATTCTTTTCAGAAAAATTAATGATGGAATTATTTTCAATTAGCAAAACGCCAATTCCATTATTTCCTATCCAGATCCGACCTTTTGAATCGGCTAATACAGTTCTTATATGCAATTGCTTATTATCCTTTAGTTTTAATTTTTCAGCATCAAAGATGTTTACCATTTTGTTATCATAACTAAATAATGCTGAATAAGTTGCAATCCAAATTTTACCGTCTTTATCTTTTGAGATACCCGTAACACCATAAGATTTATCAGGTTGTTTATTTTTGGGTTTTGGAAAAATCAGATAGTTCATATTTATGCCGTCAAAACGATTAATTCCATCTTCTTCCCAAGCATAAAACCATAAATCTCCATGGGTTTTATTCCAATCTAATATTCCATTGTTATTTTTAGATGGGTAATTAGTAAGCTTCCCTTTTTCATATACACTTATTCCGTTTGCAGTTCCAAACCAAATTCTACCATTCTCATCCTCTTGGATAGATCGAATTTGATTGTCGGATAAACCTTCCTTTGTTGTAAAATAATCATATGATTTCCCATTATAAAAGCTTACACCTTCATTATGACTTCCCAACCAATAATTGCCTTTACTGTCCTGAAAAATAGCACGTATTGCAGAAGTAAATTTTAAAGTATCAGTTTTTGAAGTTGCGATCGGTTCGGGATTGATAGTTTCTATTTTGGTAGATTTCTTTTCAACGCAAGAAAAATTTAGCGTTAATACGAATATTAGATATATCAATTTTTTGTTCATTTTGGCTTTTGGAATATGATTCATAATGTCTGCGGGGCTTGGCTTCAGAGGTGAATTTCGAAGCATAAAAGTTTCAAAACTATTGAGACGATAAGCAAACCCAATTAACAGATTAAATTTAAGAAAAAAGTCAATATAGCTGGCTTTTAGTGGAATAGAAAGTTAAACTTCAATTTTCATCTTAAACGCCTGACGCAAAACCCGTTTTAGCTGCTGCCAAATCTAACATCGAATATAATGTTTGCAAAAATGTCCCATAAGTTCCGATATCAATCAACTCGTCTTTGTCAGAATTTATTGCAAGTCCGAACATTTTAGTTTCTTCGTCAAAATAAATTTTGTAGCCATTTCCGTCTTCAGTTCCTTCAAGCACAGTCCATAATTCGTAAACGTTAATAGAGTCATTAGCGTTTTTATATTTCTGTTTTGTAGGCTCGATCAAACACTTTGTTAAGTCAAGTCCAGATACATTATTTATATCAGGTTCGGCAATTATTTCACTATTTATTATGTCTCTAATATCCTCGGCTGTCATTCTATGAGTTTTAAATGTTTGATAAGATTTTTTTCAACTTCTTCCGCAGACAAATTATTAAAGTCACTCAGGGTGTATATGGAAATTCTTCTGTTGATGGTGGGTTTGACAGCGAAACATAAAGCACACTGTCAACTCTTCCGTTGTCAGTTATATAAACTGTATATTTTTTTGTTTTGTCTGCAAGTCCAATTGCTGTATTGTCAGCGTCCCAATAGTCCGTTACGAGCATATTTTCTGAACCATACTTATCTAAAAGATGGTCTGTCAATTGCTTTATTGGTTAAGTCTTTTGTTCCAAGTTCTAAATTCTTGTTATTAGATTGTTGTCTCTATTGGTTGCAGCTAACATTTTTGAGCTTAGCGTCAGTGGCGGAAATTGAAGCGTCCCGATAAATATCGGGATCAATTTAGCGATACTGTAAGCAAAAGCCAAATAATTGAATAAATTTAAGAAAAAAGTCAATATAGCTGGCTTTAGTCGAATAGAAAGTTGTAACTTTAATTCCTCCCTTAAACCGCCATTGCGCCAATACGATGCTGCGCGATCAGCATTATTTATTTAGTGTTAACGTTTTAAGACTTTTAGTCGTTAGATAATAGGTCTTTCTAATTCAGTCCTAACCACCATTGCTTAAATTGTTGCGTAGTATCTTTTAGATAAACTAATTCCCCAATTATTGGAGTTACTAAGGGAATGTTATACGATTTATTAAGTTCTGATAATTTAACTAGCGGCTCTTCTTTCAGGGTTTAGCCAATAGACTAAATTAAAATTTGTTTTTTCATCTGCAGTAAACAGTTCTGAAGTGAATTGTTTTATTGTAGTCTTACTGTTTTCTTTTGAAACTATGCAGATAGATTTATAATCCTCAAGGTCTAAAAATGAACTGGAATGTGTACATAATACAACTTGATTATTTGCTTCGGCTAGGATTTTCAGAGAACTATAAAGTTCTCTTTGAGCTTGTGGGTGCAAAAAAAGTTCAGGTTCCTCAAAAAAGAAGTATGTTGAGTCAGAGGATTTTCTCTTTGGTTTATCTTCTTCATTTTCTTCTGCTGATTTAGCAATTCTGTCTGCTTTTAGATAGTTTGCCCAAGATTTAATCAAAGCAAAAATTAAAGAGCGTTGTAAACCGTGACCTTTTCTTCCAATATCAGTTTTCTTCCCATCATCTACCCAAATATTTGTATTCACTTTTAATACATCATCGATGTTTGGTGGTGTGATTTCAATATCTATTGTAGTGTTCCATTTTTTTAATTCCTCTTCTAAATTAGCTTCTAATGTTTTAATTTCTATTGGTGTCTCTGTGTTTTCATTTCCGTCTGATTTTACTTTGTTTAGTATTTCAGTTAAAGCAAGCATTTGTAAACGAGCACTTTTGTAGTACTCGTTTTGTTCAGACATTTTTGAAATAATTTGGGTAAACAATTGATTGAAAATTGTTGACCCCGTGATTTTGAATTCATCTGTTGCGCTTTTTACGGCTGGAATAAAATATACATCTCCAAATATTCCTTTTGTTACACTTTTTGCACCCAAAAAATTTGTACTCTCTAATTTATAATCAAGTTCAACATTTTCTCTGTTCGCATTTATATATTCCTCCTGTGCAGTTCTGATAATATCTTTTGTTAGTCTGCCAGATTTTGGCAAGTAATCTAGTAAAGGTGTGTTTTCTAATTCTTCTCTTTTCCAGCTCGTACTTTCTTCTTTTAGAAATTCATCTTTAGGTGAGAACAAGTATCCGTTGTACGAAACTTCTCCACCTTTCTCTGCCGATTTTCTGACGCATATTTTATTATCGCTTGATAAATATTTTTTGAATTGATTTCTGTCAAATTCGTCAAGGTTTGTAAAAGTAACTTCAACATAAAGTTCTGTTGTGTTATTATGAAAGTCCAGGTCGTTTTGAGTTATACTTCCAAAGAAATAAAGTAATGATGAAATTATGTTCGACTTTCCCGAGTTGTTTTGACCAATGAAAATTATCAAGTCTTCAAAGTCAATTTCAATGTCTGGAATTGAACGCCAATTATGTATTTTGATTTTGTCAATTTTCATTGTACGGTGTCTTTTTATGGTGAGGCATAATGGCTCGGCGACTTGGCGAAGTAGCGAAGCTGTATCGAAGATACAAAAGCGGAGCTATTTAGCCCAGTCGCTTGTTGTAAGCAGTCCGCGAAGCGGCGGCTTACGGCAAGCGACGTAAGTCGCCGAGCCATTGTTAGCAAGGAGCGCAGCGGATTGCTAACAACGTTCCGAGTGTTGGCGATGGGCAGATTAAACGCACCGAAGCCACATAGTAGCACGAAAGTTCAATAAAAATACAAAAGTAAAATAGTATTAATTCAGCCCGCCTATTGCCAACACTTTGTTATGCGTTCGGCTTGGGTGGGTACAAAACAAAAATTATGAGAAGCATAAAATATAGAGGATATAGTCCTTTTCTAAACAAATGGATTTTCGGTGTACCATTCGGAATATCAGATGCGGAAACAACATTTATGATTGATAACGCATCAACATTATATGCAAGAGAAAGCGACACTGTTTTTACTGGATATATTGTTGACCCTAATTCAATAGGCAAGTTTTCTACGTTTAAAGACAAAAAAGGTGTTGAAATCTATGAGGGCGACATTTTAAAAAATGATAAAAAAGAAGTTGGTGTAGTTGTGTGGTATAATTCAGGACTTTATTTAAAAGCTGAACGGAAAAACAAATCTTTTTTCTATATACCGTTAGATTTAGGCTTTTTGAAAAACAAGGAAGTTATCGGGAATTTTCACGAAAACAGTGAGATTTTAGAGCGTTCGGTAAAAGCTGACGCATAACGTTTTGGGGCTTTGCGTTCGGGCGGGTTTCGATGCACAAAGTTTCAATTTATTACTAAAGTTAAATAGAAGTACAAAGCTCCAAGTTTGCACGTCAGCCCGCCTGACGCAAAACCCGTGTTATGCCTCGTTTTTATATCTGTCAAAATATTTATTCAATGTTTCGATTAGTTTGTCCGAACTTATATCGAGTCCAGTAGATGCAATATTGAATGGAGAGTTGTAATTGTTAATATTAAACTGCATTAGTTTTCGTCTAAATCCACTCGTCTCTTTGTCAAGCCAATATTCAGGGTTTTCTACTTCTATAATTACAATTCTTGTGCTCTGTATTTTAATTTCTTCAAAACCTTTTATGTCAGACCATTTTAGGAATTCCGTTAGTGATTTTTTCGGATTTACATTAAGTCCTTTTGAGTCAATAATTAAGGCAATTTCTGATTTTATCAGTCTTTTAACTCCAACAAAAATTCCAAATCCGAAGAAAATAATTGATGTAATTCCAATTCCTCGTGTAAAAATTGGATTTTTCGCTCTCCAACCAGTCAGGTTGTCCGCTTCCAAGAGCAACCAAACTCCAAGAGCAACAAATGCAATTGAACCAAGCAATAACAACAATGATTTCTTTTTACTTGAATATATTTCGATTCTCTCCATTTAGGTCTGTCGTTTTAAAATGAGGCATAACGGGAAACGCATTGGCGAAGTGGCGGATAAATTGGACGAAAAGTTCAATTTAGCAGTAACGTAGCCGATGTGTTTCCACAAAGCTAACTTACAAATAAAAAGCGAATGTGGAACACATTCGGCGGAATAATGTGCAGAAAGTTTCAACTTAGCTGTTTCCCCGCCATTTTGCCAATGCGATGTTATGTGCTGCCTTTATTTTTTCTTTTTTATTACTAATGATATTAAAGTTCCGATTGATAATGTTAAAATACTAGTAAACCAAAGTTTATAACCCAATTCTAAGGAAGTTATTTTCGAAAGGCTTCCTGATGAACTTGCTGTTATTTCATCCATTAGTGAAAAACTAAATGCGATTATAGTAGCAATTACTGAAAGTATAATTCCATTTTTTTTATTTCTAATAATTTGAAATATTGATAGTATATAAATTGGATTTGCACACCAAAATAAAAATCCTGTTATACCGCCACCTAAAGGAAAAGTCCAACCAAAAAAGAAAAGCATTAAACTATTTGCCCAAGCTGCTGGATTTTCTTCTCTGTCTATATAAAAAGCTGGTTGCGATAATGAAATACATAAAATAATCAAACTTATACAAATTGTATATTTCTGAAAATTTGTAAGGATTTTGAATTGTTTAATTAAATTCATTTTAAGCGGTTGATTTGGAAAGGTTGCACATAACAATGGCTCGGCGACTTGGCGAAGTAGCGAAGCTGTATCGAAGATACAAAAGCGGAGCTATTTAGCCAAGTCGCTTGTTGTAAGCAGTCCGCGAAGCGGCGGCTTACGGCAAGCGACGT
>PJUJ01000259.1_pt1 | contig 34825 bp, 26 predicted proteins | sample 1512321 | NCBI WGS metagenome assembly PJUJ01 (sample SAMN08177669, study PRJNA422409) | Feces metagenome, whole genome shotgun sequencing project. | isolation source: Chicken feces enriched on filter paper: beechwood xylan treatment | host: Gallus gallus | place: USA: Madison | collected 2015-01-15 | reverse complement strand
TTGGGTAGAAAGCATCCTGATATCCGTTAAAGCTTAATTTAAGATACAAAAAAAGGAGTAGAAAATGCACTTTCCACTCCTTTTTTTTTGCCCAATATAAAAGGGGACTTTTTCAGTGCCCTCCATTTTGAGACAGCCTCTTTTTTATATACTGCAGTAAGCTTTATCCTGCAATTTTTATAAGGATAAAATTGTAACATTTTGCGTTTTTGTGCGTATTATAAAATATTTGATTTAAGCGTAATAAATGCATATTTCTACGTGTTTTTATACTTTTTAATAAATTTTCTTTCTAAATATTCGATTTATTAAAAATAAAGTTTTATATTGGTTCGTGTTTGTGCGTTTTTTATATTTTTATACGTTTTAAAACGCTCGGATACTAACAATTTACAATTATGATGTGCGCGTATTCATGCAAATGAAAACGCGTAAAGTGCAAAAAAAAGATTTTTTTTCTCTTTAATAAGAGAGTTTCGAATACCTATTTTATGAAGAATATTACAAATACGTATTGCTATGCATTTTCGATTAAAGAATGATATTGAAATGATTCATGGAGTCATTTTGAATAGTGCTATGCATTAAAGCATCAGAAATTTTTTTTATAGAAAAAATTATAAACCATCTAATCAATAAAACAATATGCTAAATATGAGAAAACATCTACTATTCTCAATTGCATTAGGATTAACGATTCCAAGCTACTCGTTTGCTGAAAAGGCAAATTTGGAAACTAATTTTAATGTGAAGAAAGCCTATTCAAGTAACCTAGCAATACAGAATACCATTCAAGGGGTGGTATCGGATGCCTCAGGTCCTATGGCAGGGGTAACAGTACAAGTGGTAGGTACAAATACCACTGTAGTAACAGATGCTCAAGGTCGTTTCAGCATTCGTGCCTCTGAAGGCGCTGTACTGAGATTTACTTCTGTAGGTTATCAAAGTCAGGAACAAAAAGTAGGAGCTAGCTCTACTTTGAATGTCAAGCTTGAATTTGACGACAATTCATTAGAACAAGTAGTAGTTGTCGGATATGGGGCACAAAAGAAAGGTCATTTGACTGGAGCTGTATCGTCAGTTGACGTCGAAAAAACTTTTGGAAATAGACCCATTCCTGATGTGGCGCGTGGTTTACAAGGTGCTGTACCAGGTTTAACTATTCAGGTTCCTTCTGGAGAAGTAGGTTCTGATCCGATTATGAAAATTCGTGGGCAAGTAGGTTCTGTGAATGGTTCGAGTAATCCATTGATTTTAGTGGATAACGTGGAGATTCCTAGTATTCAATACGTAAATCCTAATGATATTGAATCGATTACAGTTTTGAAAGATGCAGCATCAAGTGCTATCTATGGTTCTAAAGCAGCATTTGGTGTGATTTTGATTACGACTAAAAAGGGATCAAATACAGAGTCATCAAATGTAACTTATTCTAATAACTTCATTTGGCAATCTCCTTTCACGGATATCGATATTGCTGGAATTGAAGGTTTGGAATATACGGTGGATGCTCATGAAAACATGAAGCAAACTGGTCCTGCGGGTGGTTTCTGGCGCGTAGATAGAGCGAGTCTGGAAAAAATGAGAGAATGGCAAGAGAAGTATGGTGGTATTGTTGGCAACAATGATCCTGTAGTATATGGTCGTGATTGGTGGTGGGACGGTACTCAGAAATTTGGTTACCGTATTTATGATGCGGCTGAAGCTATGATTAAAGATTATGGTTTTTCTCAGATGCATAACTTAAGTCTTACTGGTAAAACGGGAAATACTTCCTATAATATGAGTATGGGGTATTTAGGCCAGGAAGGTATGATGAAGCCGGCGAAGCATGATGATTATAGACGTTTTAATCCAACTTTGAGTTTAACTTCAAAAGTCAATGATTTCTTGACTTTAAGAGGTTCAGCTCGTTATGCAGATGGTACGAAACGTAATCCAAATTCATTAAATGCAGATGGTTTCTCAGCCGATCCGTGGTTGTATCTATATCGTTGGAGTAGATTATTCCCAATTGGTGTACAAGAGAACGGTAAAGATATTATTGATCCAGCATTCTCAGCTGCTATGTCTAACGATGAAATTAATGCCAATAGATTCTTAAATCTAAATTTAGGAACAACCATTAATATAATGAAAAACTGGGATTTGATAGGGGATTATTCTTATCAAACAGAAAATAAAGCAGAGACATCTTCAGTGCCGTATGTGCAAGGTAAAACCCACTGGTACGGTGTAGAGGTGTTAAAAGACGAGAATGGTCAGAATGTTTATGTGGATGAGAATGGTGTGCCTACGGATAACGGAGGTATGCTTGCTTATCAATTCCCAATGACTGATCATACGACTAAAGCCAATACTTATTTTTATCAATATGGTTTTAGATCAAAACGTCATACGTTCAACGCGACATCAAATTACAATTTGGATTTAGGTAATCATGAATTTAAATTCTTATTGGGTACAAATATCGTCGCTTATAACTGGGTAGATCATTATTCAAGACGTACAAATTTGATAAATAATGATAATCCGCAATTCAACTTTGCAACAGGAACTGAAACCTCAGGCGGTGGTACTAACTGGGATTCACAGGTAGGTTTCTTTGGTCGTTTTAATTATGCTTTTAATGATAAATACTTATTTGAAACAAGTTTAAGACGTGATGCGACCTCTAAATTCCCTTCGCACTTAAAATGGAGATGGTATCCATCAGTATCAGCAGGTTGGGTAGTATCTAATGAGAAGTTCATGGAATCTATAAATTCTGTACTTTCTTTCGCTAAATTGAGGGGTTCGTGGGGTACAATCGGTGATCAATCCGTGTCCAACTCATTATATTTACCACAAATGAGTATTGCTAAAAACTCGTGGTTATCTTCTTCTGGTGATCAATTCTTCCAACTAGGAACACCTGGTGCGGTTTCCGCTAATATTACTTGGCAAGACATCGAGCACTTGAATATTGGTGCTGACTTAAGATTCTTCAAAAATAAATTAGGATTTACTGCAGAATGGTACCAACGTTATACACGCAATATGATTATTGGTGGAGATGTGGTGCCAGCAACATTCGGTGCTTCTGCTCCTTCAGGTAATTATGGTCACTTGCGTACTCGTGGTTGGGAGTTAGCAGTAGATTTCAACCATGTATTTGATAATGGTTTGAAAATTTTTGCAAATGCAAACGTAGCAGATGCCGTTACATTTATTACAAAAGGTGCTGACTGGAAAACTCCTTGGGAAAATAGATTATTGGGCACTACCTATTCTACAGGTCGAAGATATGGTGATGTTTATGGTTTCGTAACAGATCGTTTGTTTCAAAAAGAAGATTTCGTTTACGATGCTGATGGAAACTTTGTTCAAACTGATATTATTTACAATGGTACAAGTAAAAGAACAAATGTATTAGCTGGAGAGAATCCCGTTTACCAAACTTATTTCGAAGATGGTAACCAAACATTGTTGATCAGTCCAGGCGATGTGAAGTTCAAAGATTTGAATGGTGACGGATACATTGATGTAGGTACATCGACAAATGGTAATCCTGGCGATAGAACAGTAATAGGCAATATTACGCCACGTTATGACTTCGGTTTCCGCTTCGGTGGTGAATACAAAGGTTTTGATTTATCGATTTTCTTACAAGGTGTTGGTAAACGCAGTATTTGGGGATCAGGTCAATTGGCTATTCCAGGTTATTTCTCTAAAGAAGGTGCAATGCCAATGGCTATCGCTACAGACTATTGGAGAGAAGATCGTACGGATGCATTCTACCCGCGAGCTTGGAACATGAATGGTTTGAACGAAGGATTTGTGATGCGCGCACAATCTCGCTACATGTTGGATATGTCTTATTTAAAGATCAAAAATATCACAGTAGGTTATAACTTAAGTTCAGCGGTGTTGAACAAAGCAAAATTGAAAAATGCACGTTTGTATGTTTCATTAGAAAACTACTTTACGTTTGATAATTTAAGAGGTTTACCTATTGACCCTGAGTCTATTTCAGGTAATAGTCCATTGTTGACAAACGGTAATTACAACTTAGGAAGAACGGGTACAGGAAATCCTTCTTTCAAATCAGCTTCAATGGGATTGCAAATAGGTTTTTAATTTAAAACGAGAGAGAAATGAAAATTACATCGAAAATATTATTAGTCTGTCTGGCATTGAGTTTTTCAAGCTGTGAGAAATTTTTGGATAGACCACCTTTGACTTCAGAAAATGATGAGACGGCATGGACAAGTGAAGAGAAGCTACGTCTATATGCCAATAAATATTATACTGACTTTTTCCCTGGTTATGGAAATGGTTTCACTACTTCGGGAGCTCCTCTAGTAGGCTATACCAACCATGACGATTACGTAACGCAGGGGCAACAAGGGAATTTTACAAGAGCGGTTCCTACAAGCTCAATTTGGTCATACACTACGATTCGTTCATTGAATATTATGATCAATAGAATAGAAGAACGTATGGGGACGGTGCTTACAGCAGAAGCCAAAAATCACTGGTTAGGAATCGGTAAATTCTTTAGATCTATGGAGTATGCTGATTTGGTACGTTCATATGGGGATGTTCCTTATATCGATGGTATTGTAGGTGATTCTGATCTTGATGTATTGTACAAACCACGTGATCCTCGTAATACAGTAATGGACGCGGTATATGATGATTGGAAATTTGCTATGGCAAATGTACGTACAAGTGATGGCGATCAGACAGTGAATCGTTATGTAGTAGCTGCTTTTGTATCTAGATTGGCACTTTACGAAGGTACTTGGCAAAAGTATTATTATAAAAATAACGAACGCGCTAAGAAATTCTTAGAATTAGCAATAGAAGCAGCACAATTAGTGATGAACAGAAATGTCTATACTGTGAAAACGGATTATAGAACTTTGTTCACTTCTAAAGAGTTAAAAGGAAATACAGATGTTATACTATATCGTAATTATGATGCAGCTACAGGCGTAACACACGCTATTGCTTCATATGGTAACTTGCAAGAATCTACTTTAAATGGTCCAACAAGTGATTTGTTAAAGGCTTATATTTTAAGGGACGGTTCGGCATGGGAAACATCATCTATGGCGGGAGCTAAGAATTTTGACTTAGAAAATCTGATCAAAACTAGAGATCCAAGATTTGAGGCAACTTTCTACGGTAAACCTGAATTATTGAATAAAGGTGCTCTTTATTACGTAAATAAATTTATTCCGAGAGAAGTAGAAAAAATCGTCAAAGTCGATGGTGGAGCTATGCCAGTTGATTTTACAGGTGATAAAAATGAAACAGATGCTCCTGTGATGCGTTATGCGGAAGTATTGTTAAACTTTATTGAAGCTAAAGCAGAATTAGCAACAATTGGAGGTTCTGCAGTTTCACAGGATGATATCGACAAAACAATCAATGTTATTCGAAAAAGACCTGTCGCTGCTGAAGCTAAAGCAAAAGGGGTAGAAAATACAGCGGATATGAATTTGACTACTTTGCCTAATGACCCTAGTCGTGACGAAGATGTGCCGGCTTTGATTTGGGAAATTCGCCGTGAAAGACGTATGGAATTTGCATTCGAAACTTCTCGTTTAACAGACTTACGTCGTTGGTCAAAACTAGAATATATGGATAGCCAAGTTAATAATGATTTACTTTCAGGGGGATGGGTTAATTTCCCTACACAATTGCCTGGAGAATTAGCAGCTAAAAATGTGAATATACTTTCAGTAATTGATATTAATGGTAATGAGATAGTATATAATGGTACTAATGGTTCTGCGATGGTGGGCTTTTACAAACATCAGAGCAATAAACCAAGATTACCATTCTTGAATCAACCAAATATCAATCCTTATTTGACACCTGTGGGTCTTAACCAAATTAATGATTACGCATTAAGAGGTTACGAATTGAAGCAAACACAAGGATGGCCTCAAAATTAAACACAGGATATAATGAGTTTAAAATTTAGAATTAAAGAAAATGAAAGTAGTTTATAAGTTTTCAAATATTATGCTTCTGTCAATCTTGTTTGGATTGTTCTCGTTGTCATCTTGTACAGATGAGCTTCCGGAAGCAATAGATTCATCTGATAAACTAACGGTTTTGAAATCTATCAAAATTGTTAATTCAGGTGAAAATGGTAATACTGTTGTTGTAGGTACAATTAATGAAGATACCAAAACAATCAACTTTCCTCGTTTGGACACATTATCGGATTTTTCCAATGTGAAATTTGAAGTAGAATTGTCTAATGGTGCTACTCTGGATAAAGAATCGTATTCGATCCCTTTTGGAGAAGGAGAGTCTGAAAAAACAATAGTAATTAAGGTGATGAATGAACCAAGATACCGTGAGTATTACGCTAAATTTAGATTAAAAGTTCCTGTTTATGGAGCTGATTTTGAAAAAGGCGCGACTTACGATTATACAAATAACCCGATTGGTAATCCAATCTATTCGGTATATGGTGGAGCTGTTACTAGAGGTAGTTCATTTGATGGTGAGCACGTTTTAGTCGTGACACGTAATTCACTGGGTTCTCACTTATTGAAAGTTTCGGATTTAAAAAACAATGTAACTGAACCCATCAAATTGAATATGACTGGTGTGACTTTAGGTACATTCATTGTAAATATGGGAGCTCAATACAAAGGACATACATATGTTGCGAACCTTTCGGGTAATACAGCAGCTAGCCCTATGCGTATCTACCACTGGACTGATCCTCTAGCTGCTCCTCAAATGATTGTGGATTTGAATGTGGGAACTGTAACGAATGCAGGAGCACGTCATGGTGATCATTTCTCTGCAAGCTTAGACGATAATGGAAATGGTTATTTCTTCTTTGGAGATAATGCGGGTACTAAAATTTTACGTCTAAAAGTTGAGAACTGGACTAATGTATCTGATCCAACGGTATTTGCTATTCCAGTTTCAGGTGCTGGTTCTTGGACTACATACAATAGAATCGGCAATACATCTGAGTATATTTTTACAGGTCATGATGCTCCTGTAACATTAGTAAGTGAAAGTGGTTCTGTTTCGTTCCAAATGAGCAGAACGGCGATCCCTATTCGTAGTTCTGATGCACGAGTAATTAATTTTAATGGTGAGCGCTATTTAATTGTTACAACAGCAGCACGTACAGGTTCTGAAGCAACCAACTTTGCTGTATACAATATTACAAGAGGAGCTACAGTGGCAGAAGCGTTGGCTAATTTAAATGCAACTTCTGATGTAAAACCAGTTTTCGAATATTCGTTAATGGGACCAGTTAATACTTCTCCATCTTCTAATACTGGCTGGGCAGTTAAGAAAGATGCCCAAGGAAATGATGAGTCATTATTATTGTTCTCAGCAGCCTCAGATGCGGGATTTGTATTCTTCGAATTCCCTAAAAAAGTGTTAGAAGAAGATCAATAATATACGTTCTCCTTTCAAGCGAAATAGCATTACCTTGACTGTAATGCTATTTCGTTATTATAAACTTTTAATAATTACGCTCGATGAAAACTAAAATTATAAATGCTATTCTCGCGATTTTTGTAGGTCTTTTTATAATAAGCTGTAGCAAAGATTCTCCTGGAGCAGGTGGTGGTGAAACTCCTACTCCAAATCCTGGAAATCCTAGTACACCAACTTTAAAATTTCCACGTAAAGAAATGAGGGCGGCTTGGATAGCAACCGTGTGGGGGTTGGATTGGCCTAAGTCTACAGTAGAAGCGACACAAAAGAAAGAATACACGGATATGTTGGATAGGTTAAAAGCCTTGAAATTCAATGCTGTCTTCTTTCAAATTAAGGGCTTAGGTGACGCTTATTATGCGTCTCCTTATGAACCCTGGTCACAATATATTACAGGTACTAGAGGTAAAGCTCCGAATTATGATGTTTTGAAATTTGTGATTGATGAGGCACATGCTAGAGGAATAGAATTCCATGCCTGGATGAATCCTTATCGTATATCGACAGCTCAACCTTATCCCGCATTGCATCCGTCTATCGATCCTTCATGGGTGAAAGATTATCCCTCAATACGTATTTACAATCCGGCGTTGCCTGAAGTTCGTCAGCGTCTTAATGATATCGTCAAGGATGTAATTACCAAATATGATGTAGATGGTATTCACTTTGATGATTATTTCTACCCATCTGGTGTAACTCATGATGATGCAGCAGAATTTGCAAAGTATGGTGCAGGATATTCTAACGTAGCTAATTTCCGTAGAGGCAATGTGGATAAAGCAATCGAAGGGGTTTATAATACGATAAAAGCTACAAAACCTCAAGTTGTTTTCTCTGTGTCGCCAGCCCCTAATAAGGATAACAACTTTAATTCATTGTTTGCAGATATTGCGAAATGGACACAGTCAGGTTGGGTTGATATTTTGATTCCTCAACTTTACCAAGAAATTGGTAATTCATATAATCCATTTGAAGGGAATTTGTCCGTGTGGTCACAATTTAGAGGTAAAGCACAATTAGTAATTGGTCATGGCTATTATAAATTTGGTGCTGCCGATGGCGGAAACGCTTTCCAAAATACCAAACAGTTGGAGGATCAATTTGAATTAGTGCGAAGAAACGCCTATACAGTAGGTTCTGCTATTTATAGCGCTAGAGATGTCTTAGCAAATCGTATCGGTATTACAAATGTCTTAGAGAACTTGTACGCTAAAGATGTGTTAATGCCATTTGCTGGACGTGAAGTTGCTCCAGAACCTCCTGTTCCTGGGAATATCACGTTGAATGGAAGTGATTTAAGCTGGTCGGGGTCGGGCAACAAAATCCGTTTTGCAGTATATTACTTTAGCAGTTTGACAGCTGAAGGAGAATTAGTTGGAGTAACCACTTCCAATAAAATGACTGTTTCGAAGGCTGGGCACTATTGTGTGACTGCTGTAAATGAAGACCACAAAGAAAGTAAAGCTTCGAATACAATAGAGAAGAAATAAAGGATATACAAAAAAACTATCTTTGCGTACCCTTAAAAAATACTTATGAAGAGATCATTATTAGCACTTACGTTTAGTTTTTGTCTATCGACAATTTTTGCACAAACGCCTTTCAAATTTGTGCAGATCACGGATACGCATGTTGGCGGACAGACTGGTGAAGAGGATTTACGACGAACAGTAGAAGATTTGAATCGTCAAAAAGATATCGATTTTGTTATTCTTTCTGGAGATGCGACAGAATTCGGCGCGGACGAAGAATTAAAATTAGTAAAGAAAATCTTAGATGATTTGAAACTTCCATTGTATGTGATTCCTGGTAATCACGATAGCAATTGGTCAGAGAGTGGAGCAAATTCGTTCCGAAAAGTTTTCGGCGGAGAAACTTTCTTCTTTGAGCACAAAGGCTATCAATTTGTAGGTACTACTTCTGGTCCCAATATGCGTATGAGTCCAGGTCAGATTCCACGTGAAAATATTGTGTGGTTGGATTCTGTATTCGCAGCTAACCCAAATAAGGATACGCCTTTGATTTCCATTAATCATTATCCACTGGATTCTTCCTTGAATAATTGGTATGAACTCGTGGATAGATTACAAGGACGCAATATTCAATTTGCTTTGTGTGGTCACGGTCACATCAACAAATTGTACAATTGGGATGATATTCCGGGTGTGATGGGAAGGTCTAATTTGCGTGCTAAAGCAGAAGTAGGAGGTTATAATATTATTACTATTTCCAAAGATTCTGTTTTCTTCCAAGAACGTAATCCTAGTGTTGGAACACAAAATGCTTGGTTAAAATTACCTTTGCAAAAATTAAAATTTGCGAATAATTATAAGCGACCTGATTTCTCAGTGAATAGCCATACCAAAGCAAAAGTAGCTTGGGAATATGTTAATAATGGCGATTTGGGTGCAGGATTTAGTTCTGACGGTAAGTTAGCTTTCACTGCAAATACTATAGGAGAGCTTTTTGCGTTAGACTTAAAGTCTGGAAAGAGGAAATGGGTTTTCCAAACAGGAGGAAAAATCTATTCTACGCCAGCTTATGCCAGTGGAATGGTGGTGGTGGGTTCTACCGATAATTCTATCTATGCAGTAAATAGCCAAACAGGTAAACAAGTGTGGAAAGTACAAGCGAACAAAGCAGTGCTAGGATCTCCAAATATCTATAAAGGAAAAGTTTATATCGGAGCATCTGATGGGGTTTTTAGATGTATTGATTTAAAATCTGGCAAAGTGGTTTGGACTTTTGATCAGGTGAAAAACTTTGTATCTACCTTACCAACCATTGCCGATGGAAAAGTAATCTTCGGCTCGTGGGGTAATGGTTTTTATGCTTTGGATGTAAATACTGGAAAGTTGGTTTGGGAATGGAATAATGGTCATGCAAACAGAATGTTTTCTGCTGCGGCATGTTATCCAGTAGTAGCTAATAATAGAGTATTTGTGGTGGCGCCAGATCGTTTTATGACTGCTTTGGATTTAAAAACAGGTAAAGTAATCTGGAGAGAGAAAAAAGATGAATACCGCGTTCGTGAATCGATGGGATTGTCATTCGACAAAAAATATGTTTACGCTAAGACGATGGATGGGGAATTAATAGGCGTACCAGTTACAGCCGATCATATGGACGTAAGTTGGAAATCAAAGTTGAAATTACCTTATGAACTGACACCTTCGGCAATTTACAGCAATAAAGACTTAGTCATAGTACCTAATAATTCAGGTTTAGTTTCAGCTATTAATCCAAAAAATGGTGAGGTTGTATGGCAGTATAAAATCTCGAATGCAATGGTGAACCCTACTTTGGTGACCAAAAACTTTGTGATTGCAAGTACTATGGATGGAAAAATTGTGAAATTAACGTACTAACCTTGATATAAGGACCAAACATCGTTCTTTATTTTAGAAGAGAAAAAATCGGCAAAGGTGTTAAAGCAATTGGCCAAAAATGGAAATTACATTGGGACAGCATTCTGATAAGCATCTTTTATATGCTCATTGGGAAAATTAAGACAGTTTTTTTATTGTTACAAAGAAGGAGTTTTGTGAGATAGGAAAAACAATACGATTAATCGGCAAAAGCTTGCTATACCTATTAATAGTATATTTATAACTCTTTATGAATGGTACAATAAAAAAATTGTAGATTCGGCGCAAGAAATACGTTTGTGAAGTATACGATTTTTACCTCAGGTTTGCGTAATCCTGCAGATTATACTTATCCTGAGATGGCTACCTGATTATATGTCGGTAGTTAATATTATCACATAAAGGGGGTATGAACAAGAAAAGGAATTAAATGGATATAGCATTCTAATCCATTTGACTGCAGATCCAGGACGTACGGATAAATTATATTATAGACTAGTGGAAATCATAGCGAATTTGCAGTCAAAAAAATATATTTTCGTAATGGTTGAAAATTTATAGTTGCGTTTTTTTGCGTGTTTTGTAAAAAAGTTGCATATTTACGATATTAAAGAATTATTTAAAGATTTCGTTTTAGATGGTTATTACAACAGAGAAAGATTCCAATTATCAGGATTTAGATAAAATGTCTGTCCTAGAATTACTTACAAATATTAATAACGAAGATAAGACTGTTCCTCTTGCGGTAGAACGTGCTATTCCTCAAATCGAGGCATTAGTAAAAGTTGCGGTAGAAGGCATGAAAAAAGGTGGTCGTATTTTCTATATCGGTGCGGGTACGAGCGGTAGGCTAGGTATTTTGGATGCTTCTGAATGTCCTCCAACATATGGTGTTCCTTTTGATTGGGTGATTGGTCTAATTGCAGGTGGCGATACAGCTATTCGCAAAGCAGTAGAGTTTGCTGAAGATGATTTGGAGCAAGCCTGGAAAGATTTGGATGAATATGTAATAACAGAAAATGATATTATTATTGGTATTGCTGCATCTGGAACTACACCGTACGTAATCGGAGGTTTGCAAGAAGCCAATTCAAGAGGTATCGCTACAGGATGTGTAGTATGTAATGGAGGTTCTCCAATTGCTGAAATCGCAAAGTATCCAGTAGAAGTAATCGTGGGTCCTGAGTTTGTTACAGGTTCTACTCGTATGAAATCAGGTACTGCACAAAAATTAGTATTGAATATGATCAGTACTTCTGTGATGATCCAATTGGGTCGCGTGAAAGGCAATAAAATGGTAGACATGCAATTGTCTAATCACAAGTTAGTAGGTCGTGGCGTGCGTATGGTCATGGCGGAAACTGGAGCGGAAGAAGCTTTAGCAACGGAATTATTAGAAAAATTCGGAAATGTACGTCAGGCAATTGAAGCATTCTATAAAAAACAATACTAAACTTTAACGACTATATATGTCACCTATAATATTATTATCCTTTTTAGTCATCTATTTCGGGGTATTGCTTGCGGTTTCGTACTTTACATCCAAAGGATCGGCTGATAACTCTACATTCTTTGTGGCTAACCGTAATTCCAAATGGTATATGGTTGCCTTCGGGATGATTGGCACGGCGCTTTCTGGAGTGACTTTTATTTCCGTTCCGGGAGCTGTTGGAGCTTCGAATTTTAGTTATTTCCAATTCGTATTAGGTAATGCAGTAGGATTTGTCATCATTGCTTACGTGTTATTACCTTTATACTACCGAATGAATTTGACTTCTATTTATACTTATTTAGAAGAAAGATTTGGTTTCTTAACATACAAAACTGGTGCTGCTATTTTCTTGGTTTCTAGAACAATTGGTTCTGCATTCCGTCTATACTTAGTAGCTATTGTTTTACAACATTTTATCTTTGATGCTTGGAATGTTCCTTTCGCAGTTACAGTTGCAATATGTTTGGTATTAATATGGTTATATACAAACAAAGGCGGTCTTAAAACGATTATCATTACAGATACGTTGCAAACGACTTTTCTTGTTACAGCTGTTATTTTGTCTATCTATTTTATGGCAAGAGGATTAGACTTTAGTATCATTGATACGTTTGAAGCGGTAAAAGAAAGTAGTTATTCTAAAATTTTCTTTTGGGAAGATTTCGTAGGTAGTAAAGCAAACTTCTGGAAACAATTCTTGGGAGGTATGTTTGTTACTATTGCAATGACAGGTCTTGACCAAGATTTGATGCAGAAAAATCTTTCTATGGGTACCATCAAGGAGGCTCAAAAGAACATGATTACGTTTACTTCTGTATTTGTGGTTATCAATATTTTCTTTTTGGCTGTAGGTGCGCTTTTGTACATTTATGCAGAGAAAAATGGAATTGATATCGCTTCTTTAGCCACTCGTGATTATTTATATCCTGAAATAGCATTGAATCACTTGTCCATTGTTCCGGCTATCATCTTTATGATGGGATTGACAGCGGCAACCTTTGCTACTACCGATTCAGCTTTGACGGCATTGACAACTTCTTTCTGTGTAGATTTCTTGAATTTCAATAAAAAAGAGAATCCAAATGATCCTGCGTTAGTGCGCCAACGTAATTATGTACACTTTGGTTTCTCGGTCTTAATGTTGCTGGTAATTTTGGTTTTCAAATTAATAAACGATGATTCAGTGGTGAATGCGATCTTCACTGCCGCTAGTTATACTTATGGACCATTGTTAGGCTTATTTGTATTCGGAATGTTTACAAAAAGAGCAGTTAATGACAAATTGGTGCCTTATATCGCGATACTTGCGCCTTTGATTTTATTTTTATTGAATACGTACATTATTCCTGTGTATACAAACTATGTAATTGGTCTGGATTTAATTATCCATAATGCCATTATTACATTTATATTATTGCTGATTACTTCTCCAGGAAAGGCATCTGAGAAAGCACTTTCTCACTAAATAATTGCGCTTAAGTGATTTGTGTGTGCAAAAAATTAACACTAAGTTTGAGTATTAGTTTTTTGTGCACATGTATCATTTAATAGACGACACGGTTTCTTTTATTCGCCAACGTATTGGCGATTTCACTCCCGAATTTGGTATTATTTTAGGTACAGGCTTAGGAAAGCTAGTCAATGAAATTGAGGTGTATCATCAATTGATGTATTCTAATATTCCTAATTTTCCGATTTCCACAGTGGAATTCCATACAGGCAAATTGATATTTGGGATTTTGAATGGTCGTAAGGTCGTGGCTATGCAAGGAAGATTGCATTACTACGAAGGATACAATATGCAAGAAATAACTTTTCCTGTACGAGTCATGCGAGACTTGGGTATTCAGAAACTATTCGTTTCAAACGCATCTGGTTCATTGAATCCGGCAATCAAAAAAGGTGATATCGGTATTATCGACGATCACATTAATTTGCTGCCAGATAATCCATTGCGCGGTTTTAATGATGAAAATTACGGTTCTCGCTTTCCTGATATGAGCGCTCCTTATGATAAAAAGATGCAAGTACAGGGTTTAGAGATTGCAATGAGACTGGGTGTTAATGCGCATCGAGTAGTCTACGTGTCCACACCTGGTCCTAATCTGGAAACACGTGCCGAATACCGTTATATGCGACTAATTGGGGGGGATATCGTGGGAATGAGTACAGTGCCTGAAGTAATCGTAGCCAATCACATGGGCTTACCTGTGTTTGCCATTTCTGTTATTACGGACGAAGGTTTTCATGAGGACCTGCAGCCTGTTTCTCTCACTGAGGTAGTTAAAATAGCCGCAGGAGTAGAGCCAAAAATGACACAGGTGTTAAAAGAGTTAATTGCACTACAATAACATCATAATTTCTTTATTTTTGCGAAATATATTCCAGTAATAGATGAGTAGTAATTTTTTGCGTAGCCTCTTAAGTATAGTATTCTTCTTGTCACTAACTTTTGCCGTCCAAGCACAGGTCAATGATGAATTTAGTTCGGCATTAGATTCTGCCCGAGCAAAAGAAGATAATAAGAAAGATTCTGTTGTGTTTTCAGCAAAATATGTACGTTACGCTACATTGAATATGTTGAAATATGCTACCTATACCCAACAAATAGATACTACACACTACAATTTTCAATATTATAATAAACAGAACCTTCCTTGGAATCCAAGTATAAATCTCGGCTCGTACGGGTTGGCAACACGAGATTTACTTTTTCAGCCCAGTAAGAAGATTGGTTTTCAGCCTGGTTTTCATGCTTTAGAACGTTATCTATTGACTTCCGATTCTGTACAGTATTACCGTGCAAGAGCGCGTTATTCGGAATTGTATGCTGTAGGATTCTTTTTTGCAGATCAAGTGTTCAAAGCAAAACTTACCCAAAATATAAATCCAAACTGGAATATAGGTGTAGATTATCATGCGACTAATACGGATGGATATTTTTATAATCAAGATTACAACGACAGGAAAGGTTCAGTGAATACTTGGTATGAGTCACCAAGCAAACGTTATAATATGATTGCTAATATGACTTTCAATAAATTGGACGCTCCTGAAAATGGGTCTGTATTAAATGATACCGTATTTAGAGATCCTAAAGTAAGTTCTTGGTATTCGGTAGGTACTCGCTTGCGTGGTCAACGCCAGACTCGACCTTATAATAAGTGGAATGATAATAGCTTTTTCCTGCGCCAATCCTATTATATAGGTCGATTGGATACGGTTAATAAAGATCAGCCCGAAATGGAAATTCATCCTACTAACGCTATTGCGCACAATACTCATATTCGTCAACAACGATTTGTGTTTTATAAAAATGAGGATGATACATACAGTGCTTTTCCATTTGGAAATTTTAAAGAAGTGCACGATACCACTAAGGTAACTACGATTTCAAATGAATTTACCTATGCATTTTATTTACGTCCTAAATCAGTTTTGAAAAATGAGGCTAAATTAAATCTAGGTTTTCAAAACGATTTGATTTGGTATGCAGATAGTATTTCCACAGATTTTTATCAAAATTCCTCTGTAAAGGGAGATTTGAGTTATAAATTTTCTGATCGCATTAATTTTAATTTGGGTGTGAATCAAATCGTAGTGGGGCACAATTTTGGTGATTATTTGTATGAGGCGAAAGCTGATATTTTGATAGGTGAAAAGGTGGGGAAGATTTCATTAGGAGCTTATTCCCAAAATAAATCTCCCGAAATGGTATTCAACCGTATGAATTATACCTATCATCAATGGAACAATAATTTAGATAAAACCAAAACACAGAATTTATCTTTCATGTACAGCAACCCTAAATTAGGATTTAAGGGACGTGTAGAATACTTCTTAATTAACAATTACACCTATTTCAAGGAGGTAGATAATCCTAATGATGATGGCAGACTGGATAAGGTGATTGAAGCCGCTCAATATGGTAATTTGAATTTTATAAAAGCTACTGTGGAGCAAAATTTCAAGTTTGGAAAGTTCCATTTGGATAACCGTGTAGTCTATCAAAAGTCAGATGCCATGAATATCATTGCTACTCCGGAATTATATACTTGGCATAGTTTCTACTATGATGCTAGATGGTTTGATGTGTTGAATTTACGTATAGGTACGGATGTCCGTTTCAATACGCCATTCGTAACTCCTTCTTACTCGATCAACACAGGACAGTTTTATAATACGAATACAAGCTTAGAATTTTCTACATATCCTATAGTTGATTTTTGGGCAACAATGAATATTAAGCGTGTAAATTTATTTATCAGTAATAATTTTACCAATCAATATTTGTATCCAAAAGGATATTATACAGTTCGTCGTTATCCTATGAATCCAGCAAACTTTAGATTTGGTGCTTCTTGGAAATTTTATGACTAAAATTTATCTATCTTTTTATTAGGAAATTACACTTTAAGACAGTAAAAAAGTTGCAAAAACATTTTGAAACTTAAAAATTAGGGCTATATTTGCACACGCAATCAGGATAAGGTTGCTCGTTCTGAAAAAGAATAAAAAAATGTTTGGAGGCTTAGCTCAGCTGGTTCAGAGCATCTGCCTTACAAGCAGAGGGTCACTGGTTCGAATCCAGTAGCCTCCACCAAACATTCTACGGAGAATTAGCTCAGCTGGTTCAGAGCATCTGCCTTACAAGCAGAGGGTCACTGGTTCGAATCCAGTATTCTCCACCAATCATTCTAGGAGGCTTAGCTCAGCTGGTTCAGAGCATCTGCCTTACAAGCAGAGGGTCACTGGTTCGAATCCAGTAGCCTCCACATCACAAATGAAAAGCATCAAGAAATTGGTGCTTTTTTTTATGGCCAATTTATGAAATGTTTACCGTCTATATCTTGTATTCAAATTTTTTGGATAGCTACTATGTAGATGAGCTGTTTGGGATAAAGTGAAAATTGTTTGTTCTAATTTTTTTGGAATTAAAATCTCAAAATCTCCTCAATTTGCTCATCAATAAACTTTAGTGTAATAGGGTCTACAAAGCATCCAGATGGATCTAGTTCATTTTGAATGTGTGGAACATGTATCTTTAATGGAAGTACATGCATGCGGACATAATTGCATACGCCTGTAAAATGGTCGACGCCACGAATATTTCCATATTTTCCAGTAGAAACACCCACTAAGGCCGCTTTTTTATTAGCGAAAGAAGAAGGATATGCACAAGCATCAATAAATATTTTTAATACACCAGGATAGCTTCCATTGTACTCTGGGATGATGAAAATGAATTTTTGCGCTGCGGAAACTTTAGCTTGTATAGCAGAAAAGGCTTCAGATCGTTTTCCGTACAAATCAGTGAATAAAATATCATGTGGTAAATCCTCCAAGGAGAATATTTCCCATTGCTCGCTTTTGCGGTTTAATTCTGCTTTGTAGTAGTTAGCTACTTTTAAAGAGTTACTACCCAGCCTATTTGTACCCGATATAATTAAATTCATTGTGATGTTGCAACTTATCGTAATCGATGCACGATTTGTCTAATCGTATGTCAATTTTTTGTATCTTAGCATCCTGAGTAATAGTATCAGGAGTTCTCAAAAATAGTAAATTTAACATCATTTAAGTATTTAGTACATGCGGTAAATGTTAATTTTATGCGAGAACTACAATTGATAACACAAAATTGTAAAGGTTCGGTATCTCATGGGAAAAATAATTGCAATAGCAAATCAAAAGGGCGGTGTAGGGAAAACAACAACATCAATCAACTTAGCCGCAAGTTTGGCAGTTTTAGAATATAAAACTTTGTTGGTGGATGCAGATCCACAAGCAAACTCTACTTCGGGTATTGGTTTTGATCCTCGTGGTATAAAAGCGAGTGTGTACGAGTGTTTGGTGAATGATTTGAACCCGCGTGATGCTATCAAAGCTACCGATACACCTCATTTGGACTTATTGCCAGCACATATTGATTTGGTAGGGGCGGAGATTGAGATGATCAATTTGAATGAGCGTGAGTACAAAATGAAAAAAATGTTGGATGAGATAAAAGATGATTATGACTTCATTATAATCGATTGTTCACCATCATTGGGTTTAATTACCATTAATGCTTTAACAGCTTCGGATTCCGTAATCATTCCGGTACAATGTGAGTATTTCGCCTTAGAAGGTTTGGGTAAATTATTGAATACGATTAAAATCGTTCAAAATAGATTAAATACGAATTTAGAGATTGAAGGTATCTTGTTGACGATGTATGATGTGCGTCTACGTTTGTCAAATCAAGTAGTTGAAGAAGTTCGTACGCACTTTACTGATCTGGTATTCGAAACAATTATCCAACGTAATACACGTCTAAGTGAAGCTCCAAGTTTTGGTATTTCGGTAATTATGCACGATGCTTCATGTAAAGGTGCAATTAACTATTTGAATTTAGCTCGTGAGATTTTACAAAAGAACGGATTGGTAGAACATAATAAAGAAGAAAAAGCAATCGTATAATGGCAGCATTACAACGTAAAACAGGATTAGGAAAAGGACTTGGTGCGCTATTGCAGGATGATTTGAAAGTATCTCCTAGTACTACCAAAGGCGAGATTGGTGACACAGCAGCACCTTCGGCAGGCAGTATTAATTTTATTAAAATAGAACAAATTGCTGTCAACCCATTTCAACCGCGTACAGATTTTGATGAAGCTGCTTTGAAAGAGCTTTCCGAATCTATCGTGTTGCAAGGCTTGATTCAGCCGATTACAGTAAGACAGGTTAGTAAAAATCAATACCAACTCATCTCAGGTGAGCGTCGTTTACGCGCATCTATTTTAGCAGGAATAACAGAAATTCCAGCTTACGTACGTACTGCTAATGACCAACAGATGTTGGAAATGGCATTGATTGAAAATATTCAACGTGAAAATTTAAATGCTATCGAGGTAGCTTTGAGTTTTCAACGCATGATAGAGGAGTGTAATTTAAAGCAAGAGGAATTGGGAGACCGTGTTTCTAAAAACCGTTCTACAGTGACTAATTACTTACGCCTATTGAAATTACCACCAGTGATACAAGCAGGTATTCGTGATGGTGTAATATCAATGGGGCACGCACGTGCTTTGATTAATGTAGGTGATATTGACAAACAGCTTTTTGTATATCAGGAGATTATTGATAAAGATCTTTCTGTACGTATGGCCGAAATCTTAGTCCGTAATATTCAAGAGCAACTTAAGCCTAAAAAGGGTAAAGGGGTAGGAAAGCAATTGGATTTTCAATATCAAAAAATTGAAGATGATTTAGCCTCGAAATTTTCGACGCGTGTACGTTTGAATTTGAAAAATTCTCGTGGAAAAGGAGCTATTGAAATTCCTTTTGAGTCGGAAGATGATTTGAGCCGTATTTTAGAATTGTTAGATTGGTAATGCCGAAATATTTAGTCTTAATTTTCTTTTTACTGTGCACTTTTAGAGGCTATTCGCAAGTTGATTCAACTAAGAAAGTCGCTTTAGATACCACTGGAAATGCATTGGATAGTGTAAAAGCTGTTCAGGATACAGTCAAAAAGAAAGAAACTCGTGAGGAGCGGAAAGCAAGGGAAAGGGCGGAGAAAGAACGCGAGAAATATTATTATAAAGATATCTTAAAAGATTCCACACGTCTAGCAATAGAACAGTTGTCTACTGTAGCATGGAAAAGATCTTTACTTGCACCAGGCTGGGGGCAGATCACAAACGGGGGTAAATATGTTTGGATTAAGTTGCCAATTATTTATGGTGGCCTTTTGACAGGATATTTAACTTTTGATTTTTGGAACTGGCATTATCAAAAATTTGTAAAGGAAGCAGCCTACCGAATTGATAATAATGGAGCTACAGGAGATCCAGATTTGGAAGGATATCAGAGTTTGGATGGTTTGATTCGAGCAAAAGATAACTATCGTCGCTATCGTGATATGACTATTTTGGTCACTGCTGGATGGTGGGGATTAAATGTATTGGAGGCATATGTTGATTCTATGTTGCGTTTCCGCTACAATATAGGAGATGATTTGGGATTCAAGATTACTCCAACCTTATTGCCAACATCTGCTTTGGCATATAATATGAACTTTGGCCGTCAATTTACCCCTGGGGTGAAGTTGACGTTTAATTTTAAATAGATAAACCTTAAATATGAAAATCGTTATACTAGGTTATGGCAAAATGGGGCAGCTAATTGAAAAATTTGCACTTAAAAGAGGCCATGAAATAGCGTTGATAGTTGATGCACACAATAGAGAATCTATTACAGCGGAAGATTTAGCTGATGCGGATATTGCTATTGATTTCAGTACTCCAGATGCAGCTTTAGCTAATATAAGTTTGTGTTTCGAAGCGGATTTGCCTTTGGTAGTTGGTACTACAGGCTGGTATGAACATTTGCAAGAAGTAAAAGAAACGTGTTTGGAGGCTAATCAATCTTTGTTGTATGGTTCTAATTTCAGTATTGGTGTGAACATCTTTTTTCATATTAACAGGTTACTGGCTAAAGCCGTTAGTCCTTACCAACAATATGACGTACAGGTAGAAGAAATTCATCACATCCATAAATTGGATGCACCTAGTGGTACTGCAATTACTATTGCCGAAGGAATTATCGATAACAGTGACGTGAAAAAGACTTGGGTTAATCAAGTTGTTGGCTCGGATGAAGAAGTGGTTAATCAACCTAATGAGCTTTTAATTGAAAGTTTACGTATTGAGGAGGTTCCGGGTACGCATACAGTATTGTATAGTTCTGAAGTAGATCAGATTGAGTTCAAGCATACAGCACACAATCGTGATGGATTTGCCTTAGGAGCGGTTGTTGCTGCAGAATGGTTGTATGGTAAAAAAGGTTTTTATCAGGTAACAGAAATTTTTGATTTTAATAAATAAACTCGAATACCTTCTACCTAGTGGGTTTCTATGTAAAATATAAAATATGTGGTATATTATTTTTGGAGTCTTAACAGTAATTTCCCTTTACGGATTATTTTTGCTGTTTAAAAAGGCTGGCAAACAAGGCTGGGAAGCTATTATTCCTTTCTATCGCGAATATGTAATGACACAATTGATAGGCAGACCTGCATGGTGGGTTGCTTTATTATTAGTCCCAATTGTCAATATATTTATCTTTTATAGTCTGTATTTAGATTTTCTTAAATCATTCGGAAAACAACGTTTTTGGGAAACTGCAGCTGCTGTATTAGTTCCTTTCATCGTATTGCCTATGTGGGGTAAGGATGCAAATGTAAAATATAGAGGTCAATCTGCTACAGAAGAATTCAAGAAAAAATATCCCTATAAAAAATCAGTAGGTCGTGAATGGGTTGACGCAATCATTTTTGCGACAGTAGCAGCCTCCTTGATTCGCGGTTTCTTGATAGAAGCGTATATGATTCCTACAGGATCGATGGAAAGAAGATTATTAGTAGGAGATTTCTTGTTCGTAAGTAAATTAAACTATGGTCCACGTATTCCAAATACGCCAATAGCATTTCCTTTTGCACATCACACGATGCCAATTACAGGTGGTAAAGCTTATTCTGAATTAATCCACATACCATATAAAAGATTGCCAGGTTTTCAAAATATTGAACGTAACGACGTAGTGGTTTTTAATTTCCCAGAGGAAACTTTTAGACCAGTGGATAAAAGAGAAAACTATATCAAACGTGCTGTAGGAATTCCTGGAGATGTAGTCGAAATGCGTAAAGGTGTTTTGTATGTCAATAATGGGGTGGGTTATGACTCGGATGATGTCCAACATGCTTATTTAATTTATACAGATGGTTCTGGCTTAAATCCACAGAAACTTATTGATAAGCGTATGGAATTTGAGAAGGATGAATTTGGTAATATTTTCGGAGAACCATATGTTTTGCACATTACGAAAGAAGAAGCTGAAGAAGTAAAAAGTTGGTCCAATGTTGTGAAAGTAGAAAATTATGATAATAATTCTTCTGCATTTCCACATACGAACCATTATGAATGGAATTTCCATAATTTTGGACCGTTAAAAGTCCCTAAGAAAGGCGAGGTAGTCGAACTTAATGCAGATAATCTTGCTATCTATGAAAAGATTATAAGTATTTATGAAGGCAATACCTTAGAAGTTCGTAATGATGGTATATATATCAATGGTACGAAAACTTCTACATATACGGTCAAAATGAACTATTATTGGATGATGGGAGATAATCGAGACAATTCGTCTGATGCGCGTGCGTTTGGATTTGTGCCAGAAGATCACATTGTGGGTAAAGCCTTATTTACATGGTTGAGTTGGGATAAGGACGGTTCCTTCTTGTCGAAGATTCGTTGGAATAGAATTTTTAAAGGTATTAAGTAAGACCTAATTAAATAAAAAAAGGAAAGTCGGATTGATATTCAATCCGACTTTCCTTTTTTTATAAACATTATTTTAAGCTTTTAATGCAGCTAAATAGCGCTTGATGGTTTCTTCTAAACCTAAATACAAAGCATCAGAAATCAAAGCATGGCCAATACTTACTTCCAATAATCCTGGGATATGCTGATTAAAATAGGGTAAATTATTCAAATCTAAATCATGTCCAGCATTTAATCCTAAGCCTACTTCTCTTGCCTTTAATGCCGCTTTGAAATAAGGCTCAATTGCTTTATCTTTGTCAAAACCAAATTCTGCGGCATAAGCCTCCGTATATAATTCAACACGATCTGTACCTGTTTCAGCTGCAGCTTCGATCATTTCTTCTATAGGATCCACGAAAATGGACACACGAATTCCAGCATCCTTGAACACTTTAACCATCTCTTGCAGGTACACTTTGTTTTTAATCGTGTCCCAACCATGGTTAGAAGTTAGTTGACCTAAAGCATCAGGAACCAAAGTGACTTGAGCAGGTTTATTTGCTAATACTAAATCCACAAATTTTTGCTCTAGACAATTTCCTTCAATATTAAATTCCGTTTTTATTTCTGCTTTCAGATCGTATACATCTTGATAACGAATATGGCGCTCATCTGGGCGTGGGTGGACTGTGATTCCTTCTGCCCCAAAACGCTCGCAGGCTAAGGCAGCGGCAACTAAGTTGGGTACATTTCCTCCACGTGAGTTACGCAGCGTGGCAATTTTATTAATATTTACGGAAAGTCTTGTCATAGTTTAACAGATTAAACCACAAAGGTAAAGAAAGTTTATCATTTGGATGATTGGAGGAATAAATCCTGCTATAATTTTTTTAAATTGCATAGAAATGGATGGATTAAGTTTCAATATATTAGAAGGATTTCGGTTACTGGATATTATTGATATCCTGTTGGTCGCTGTGATTATATATTATGTCTATAGTCTGATCAAAGGGACTATTGCTGTAAATATTTTGTTGGGGGTAGGTTTGTTTTACGGTATATATTTGGTCGTGAAGCAGTTGGAAATGCGCCTGTTGACTGAGATTTTTGGAGGCTTTATTTCCGTAGGTTCTATTGCGCTTATCGTCGTGTTTCAACAGGAAATTCGTCGTTTTTTACTTCATATTGGGAAGAATATTTCGTTGCGACGAAAAAAGTTTTTCCTGAATTTCATTGCTAATAAAGGCAAAACAAATGAAGATCATTCTGAGCAGATAAAGATCATAGTAGACGCTTGTCGAAGTATGTCTAAAGCGAAGACAGGAGCATTGCTTGTGTTTTCTAGATATTTTGATGAAGAATATTACCAATCTAGTGGAGAATATATTGATGCGCCTTTATCCAAACGCTTATTAGAAAGTATATTTTTCAAGAATAGTCCTTTGCATGATGGGGCTGTTGTGATTGTAGATTTTCGGGTAATGACAGCTAGTTGTGTGCTTCCATTGTCGGATAGTGAAGATTTACCTCCTCAGTTTGGTTTGCGTCATCGCGCAGCCATCGGTGTTACCGAAGTCTCGGAAGCTGTTGCTGTTATCGTTTCGGAAGAGACTGGCGAGATTTCTTTTGCAAAAGATGGAAATATAAATATGAATCTTAGCGCTGAAGAATTAGAAGAACTCTTGAAGGACGAACTATAAATTTTTAGTGAATTAAATTTTTACAATTGCGAATTAACCCGAATAATATTCTCTTTTTTTATATTTAGTCCGTACGAATATCAAAATGTTTTTATTAAATTTACCTTAGTATAAACGCTAAATTTTGGTGCCATGCATTTTGAAGAAAATAATCCTTTAGATATTGTTTTGAATGATTTATTCGAGCATTATCGTAAAAATGTTGCGGATGTAGATAAAATCTCAAAAGCCCTATTGGATAAAGGTGTCGTTCAATCCCAAGATGATATTGTCAATGACCATATTGCTTTTCGAACGTTGGGGATTCCAAATCTTGGTATCGCTTCTTTTGAAAAGATTTTTAAAGCCTATGGTTATGTGAAACGAGATTATTATTATTTCGAAGGTAAAAAATTGGACGCGTATTGGTTTTCGCCACCTGCAGAGGGCTATCCTCGTATTTTCGTTTCAGAATTGCGTGTCAAAGAGCTAAGTCAAGCAGCACAAGATATTATTTATAAATATACATCACCTATTACTTCGGATCCTGTGGATGATTTAGATTTAAGTAATGGACAGGATGCTGCTGCATTTTTGCAAAAACCTCTATGGGGCTTACCTACTTCCGAAGAATACCAAACTTTACTGAATGAAAGTGAATATGCGGCTTGGGTGATTTACAATCGCTATTATTTGAATCACTATACTATAAGTATTCATGAGTTGAAGGATGGTTATAATACCTTAGAAGAATTCAATGATTTCTTACTAAGTATCGGGGTAAAATTGAATAATTCGGGTGGTGTAATCAAGACGAGTGATGACAAGTTGTTGCGTCAAAGTAGTACTGTTTCGGCTTTATATGACGCTACTTTTTCCGATGGTAAGACCCTAAAAATAGCGGGAAGTTATGTAGAATTTGCAGAACGCTCGGTGTTGCCCGAATTTGCGCACCTACCCAAAGAAGAACTCCGTCCAAAACATCGTCGTGATGGTTTTGAAACCAATAATGCAGACAAGATTTTTGAAAGTACATATACCACACAAATAAAAGGTTCGTAAGGTGGAAGAAAAGTTGCAGGTATTAAAGGAATCGCTTTCGGGCGATCTTTTTTTCGATACAAAAATGCGTTTGTTGTATGCAACAGATGCTTCTGCGTATAGAGAAATACCTTTGGCTGTTGCCATTCCAAAAACGGAAGCGGATATTCAGCTATTAATCACTTTTGCGCTAGAAAATAAAACTTCCTTAATTCCTCGTACTGCTGGTACTTCACTTGCGGGTCAAGTTGTTGGAAACGGTATTGTAGTGGATGTTTCAAAACATTTTACCCAAATATTGGAAGTCAATAAAGAGGAGCAATGGGTACGTGTACAGCCTGGAGTAATTCGTGATGAACTGAATATGTTTTTACGTCCTTATGAATTGTATTTCGGCCCCGAAACTTCTACGGCAAATCGTGCCATGATTGGCGGAATGGTTGGAAATAATTCTTGCGGCTCCAATTCTTTGGTTTATAAAAGTACCAGAGAGCATACTTTGGAAGTAGAAGGCTATTTGTCTGATGGTTCGAAAGTTATTTTTTCGGATTTGACTTTCGATGAATTTCTAGCTAAATGTGAACTTCCAACCTTAGAAGGTAAAGTGTATGCGCAAATACGATCTGTTTTGAGTGATTACCGTAATCAGGAAGAAATTCGTCGGGAGTTTCCAAAGAAATCAGTTGAGCGTCGCAACACAGGCTATGCAATTGATATGCTTTTGGAAACTGATCCTTTTACATCAGGTAGTGAAAAATTCAATTTTTCAAAATTAATCTGTGGATCGGAAGGCACACTTTTATTTATTACTTCGATAAAACTTCACGTTAATCAGCTTTCCAAGAAGCCAACAGGCTTGCTTTGTGTTCATTTTGCGTCTCTGGATGATGCTTTGCGAGCGAATCTAATTGCTTTGAAGCATAAACCTTTGGTAAGCGAGTTGATGGACGATTATATTTTGGCTTGTACTGAAAATAATTTAGAGCAACAGCAAAATCGTTTCTTTGTCAAAGGAAATCCAAAAGCTATTCTGATTGTAGAATACGATGGCGAGAATGAGGCTGATATTCTGGAGAAAGTTGAAGCTGTTGAGAAAGATATGCGTGCATCGGGGTATGGTTATTATTTCCCCTTAATTGTTGGCGCAGATAAAAAGAAGGTTTGGGATTTGCGTAAAGCAGGGCTTGGATTGTTGAGCAATACGCCATCAGATGAAAAGCCAGTTGCAGTAATTGAGGATACCGCTGTCGATGTAGAAGATTTACCCGCGTATATCGCAGAATTTAATCAGATTCTTTCGAAGTATAATCTGTATTCGGTGCATTATGCGCATGCAGCAACTGGTGAACTACATTTACGACCTATTATCAACCTAAAAACTCAAGAGGGAAACCAGTTATTTCGTGATATAGCATTTGAAATAGCGAAGTTGGTTAAAAAGTACAAAGGTTCGCTGAGTGGTGAGCATGGTGACGGCCGTCTACGTGGGGAATTCATTGCTTACATGATTGGAGAACACAATTACCAATTGCTTAAGCAGATAAAAACTACTTGGGATCCAAATGGAATTTTTAATCCAGGAAAAATCGTGGATACTCCTGCAATGAATACATTCTTACGCTATTCGCCTGATGCTTCCCCTAGAAACATTAATTCTACATTTCGTTATAAAGGACAGAATATACTGCAGCACGTAGAACAATGTAATGGATCTGGGGACTGTCGTAAGACAGAATTGTCCAAAGGAACAATGTGCCCTTCTTATATGGCAACGCGTAATGAACATGATACAACACGTGCTCGAGCGAATATCTTGCGGGAGTTTCTAACCAATTCCCATAAAAAAAATCCCTTTGATCATCCAGAAATCAAAGAGGTCATGGATCTGTGTCTGAGCTGTAAAGGATGTAAAATAGAGTGTCCGTCGAGTGTCGATATGGCGAAAGTCAAAGCTGACTTTTTGCAGGCTTACCACGATGCAAACGGGCTTCCGCTACGTACGCGCATGGTTGGTCAGGTAGATCAGCTGACAGCATTGATGTCTTATATTCCGGGAGTCTATAATTGGATAACTTCCAACTCAGTAATAAGCAAAATTGTAAAAGACATTGTTGGTTTTGATTACCGAAGAACCATTCCGGCGATAGCAAAAAAATCGCTTAGAAAATGGTTTTTAGAACGCGAAAAACCACTTTGGACAGATAGAAGACCGATAAAGGAAGTGTATTTCTTTTGTGATGAATTTACAAATTTCAACGATGTAGACTTGGGCAAAAAAGCTATCTTGTTGTTGGAAGCTTTAGGTTATGAAGTGTTGGTAATTGATCATCCTTTTAGCGGAAGAGCATTAATATCCAAAGGTATGCTACGAGACGCTCGCAAATTAGCGAATAAAAATGTCAAAACATTTGCTCCCCGTCTTACAGACGAAATAGCTTTAGTCGGTGTTGAGCCTTCGGCAATTTTGTGTTTTCGGGATGAATATGTGGATTTGGTAGATGAGGAATTAGAAGAGGAGGCACAGCGTATTGGGGCATTTGCTATGGTGATGGAAGAATTTCTTTGGAAGGAAATTCAAAAGGGTAATATTAAGAAAGAATCTTTTACTAAGCTAAATCAGAATATATTATTACATACCCATTGTCAGCAAAAAGCTTGGAAACTGCAGAAATGTACAGCTAATTTATTGTCATTTCCCGCGGGAAATGAAGTAGAGATAATTCCTTCGGGTTGCTGTGGTATGGCTGGGGCTTTTGGGTATGAAAAAGAACATTACGATATCTCCATGCAAATTGGAGAATTGGTCCTATTTCCAAAAGTTAGAGCCAAGGAAACTAAAGCAATTGTTGTCGCTACCGGTGGAAGTTGTCGCCACCAAATTCACGATGGCACAAAAGAAACTGCCCTCCATCCCGTAGAGGTATTATATAACGCATTAAAACAATAAAGCCTACTAGAGAAGGCTTTATTGTTGTGAGGAATACTATTTTACTACTTCGCTTCTTTTAAAGCTTGTGTATTTAACTTAACGTATTCTGGATTGTTCGCTTTTTTAGCCATTTCGATACCTTCTTCAGCGGCTTTTCGCGCTCCAGCCTTATCTCCAGCTTTATTCAAAATCAATGATTTCCAATATTTGATATGTGGAGCTCCTGTATTTCCTTGATCTGCTAATTTTACCCATTCCGCAGCTTTAGTGATGTCTAAATTACTAGTGTAGTAATATTGAGCAGCTTGGAAGTAAGGCTTACGTTCACCTTGCATGGCATGCTCGATGCTTTCCATAATTTCTTTGCTTTGATCTGTTTTGATAGAGAAAGCTACTTGTGTATTTTCCCAAGCCAAAGTAACTTTTGTGGAATTTATCGTCACATCTTCAAATAAAATCGTAAATGTTTCTACCTTATGTGCCAACTTTTGTGGCTTAACTTTGAAGCGCAAAAAATCATCTTCTTGTTTGTATTGATAAGCTCCCCATTGTTTAGGATTTTTACTCAAGATAATCGTCCATTCTGAAGGAGTTGGAATAGTAAAAAGACCATAAGTCCCTGCAGGAACTTTGTTGCCTTCAATTTCTACTTCTTCATCCAATGTTAGCGTAGGAATATTATTAGCACCAGTACGCCATACTTCATTATAAGGCACTAGATCTCCAAATATTTTACGACCTTTTGCATTGGGACGTTGGTACGATAAAATAATATTTTTGATACCTAGACCTTGGATAATGGTGGTCGTACTACTAGCAGGAGGTAATTGTACCTGCGCTTGGCTTAATTCTGTTCCTAAAAACATCATAGCCACAGTAGCTAGTGACAAAATTGTCTTTCTCATAGTTTCTTTTTCTTATATCTTAAAGTGAATTTAATAAATTTTTTAAGCTTTTGACTTGTGAGGGAATCAAATCGCGATTTATATTTTTGTTGGTGAATTGTTGTATTTGCTCTTCTAAATTTTTAAGCTGTTCAGTTTTGCCCTTTTGAGTTAATGATAATCTTAGTGCCTTGATTTTTTCTACAGTCTGAATACCTTCACGCAGTCTTTCAAAACGAATGCTCGTTTCATTATCAGGATAAACTAAGTAAGTATCTCCTGCTGCCCAAGAACCAAATCTTGTGTCTTCTAAAGGTTGTTCATTCCAACAATCATAAGCCCAGCGTAAATAGCCATCAAAACCACGTTGAAGAGTGTTTACGATCATATAAATCGGCTCATAGTATCCAGAACTTGTAAAAGTATTCGGGTATGTCTCCGTACAACAAGTGTATGCTCTTGTGATATAACCTTTGGCTTTTCGCGTTGCTAACACCTCAGGAGTCATCGTTTCATAAAATGGAATAGTATAGTCGATAATATCATCTGACAATTCTGGATGATAATATCCTGCTAAGGAAATTTTAAAATTAGGATCTGCTTTCTTAATAATGTTGGTCGCGGCTTGCATATCTTTCATTGGTCTTTCATCCATAGCAATTGTGGTTTTATTGAACCAATCTTTTTGCTTTAGGTGAGCTGCAAAATCTTTTAAGAAAGGTAACCAATGGTCTTCATAAGCTTGTTCGCTTGGTTTTGCTTTCAGTACTTCACGCTGTTGAGTAGCTTCGTCGAAATAATAAAAAGATAAGTTCCAAGGAAGCATACTATAGCAGTTGATATATGAAGAAATACCTATTTCTTTCTGCATATATTCAACCCATTTATCGAATAGGCTATAATCATATTCCCAACTTCCATCTTTTTTCTTAATCCAACGAATCATAGCGTCATATTTGTCGAAAGTTTGGCTGTTCCACGGGTCATATATCAACGTGGTTGTGATATTCTTTTGCCCAGCATTTGCAAGACGTTTCATTATAAGTTTGATTTTATCTAAGTGCGCTTTAGAAAGAGGTTCTAAATTATAATAACGAGCCGAAGAATACGGGTTTTGCCACAGGTCAAGATAAAAGGACCAATCTTTTGCATCTGCTAATTTATACGAAAGCACATTTATGGTAAAAGGAAGATTAAGTTTTTTCGTTCGTTTGGCAGATTTTATGCTGACTGTAATAGTTCCATTATAAAGACCGGGTTTAGTATTTTTAGGAATATCAATACTCAACCATAAAGGTCTTGACTCTTTGGAATTAAATTCTATTGTCGAAGCGTTTAGTATTCTATCCGCTACCAATGTGGAATCCAAGATGATATTAATACCACATGCTGATCCCAATTTGGAAGGATCATCGCTGATTACATAAGCAATAGGAGAGAAGTGAATGTTTTGTTTGGAAATAATATTTTTACCAAATTTTAGATCGGAGTAAGATAGTTCTAAAGATGAATTATCTACGTTAGTATCTTTACTGAAAACAGCTAATTGCGTACTGACTGTTTCTCCTGCCCAAGCATCTGCTTTCCAACTTTTATTAGTCTGTTGCGTAGGAACATTATGTTTGGATAAGCTGTAGTCGGGATCGATGAACACAAATTGAATTCCTGTCGATAATTTTTCCCAAGCTCCATAGTCAGCTAATTTTTTTTTAGGATCCGCAGGCTCTTTAAATTGTGCAAAGCTAGTCACACAAATAAAATTCAGCATCAAGATAAATAGTCTTTTCATGGTATATAATTTGACGCTGAAAATACGAAATAAAATCATCTTAAACAGAAAAGGCTTTCCTTAGAAAGCCTTTATCATTAGTTCTTGTATAAGATTCTGAATTTTATCGTGTTTTCGATTTGTTTCAGTTGTTTGATCAATGATTTATCGTAATTCGAATCTATATCGGTAACCACATACCCGATTTCTCCGCGAGTCATTAAGAACTGTGATAAAATATTGATTTCATTATCAGCATAAATATTGTTGATACGTGCTAAGATACCAGGTACGTTTTTGTGGATATGTAATAAGCGGTGACCTTTTAATTTTTTTGGTAAAATCAGGTGTGGAAAGTTACGGCTTTGATCAGTATCGCCATTGTTGATAAAATCAGCCATACGACGAGGAACGAATTCCGCATTTGTAGGTTTCTCCTTTTTATCATCGAAAACAACAATACCTTTTTCATTACAGATTCTTCTACTTACACGACCTTTTACATCGCCCAAGTAACCTAACGTTTTCAATTTATCACAATGAGACAATTGTTCATCTGAAATTTCTACACCGTTGCCCAACAAAAGCATACCTACATCTTTGGTGTATTTATCTTCAAATGTTTCTTTCACGCGGATGGAAAATCCATCACGTTTTAGAATATGTGCAGAGATTTCTGGCACATCGCCCACGATTAAACAAAGAATACGGTTTTTAGGGTAAGAAATTGCAGAAGGCAATTGATTTACGTACAAAAATTCATCAAAACTTGGCGTAACGTGATCCGCTTTATCGGTAACGCTTTTGCGCGAAATATTTTCCGTAAAAGCGAAAAACTTCTCAATTAATCCGGATTCTTTCAATTGAAAATCAGAATATCCATCGCCAATACCATAGATTTTGCCTTGGATATTAAGATCTTTTAGAAGTTGTACTTTACCGCCTTCATTGGATAATGGATTGGTATCATCAAAACCAATAATGTAGCCATTATCATCAAATTTGAAGGTGTTGGCATAAATGTTTTCTTCTCTAATGCCGTAAGGTGATACTACGGGAACAATGAATTCTTTGAATCCTCCGGATACAATCCAGGCTGTATCAGCATTTTGCTTGAAAAACTCGCGGTTGCGGTCAAATGACTTAGAAACTTTTTTCTTTAAGTGTTTAATAAGCTTTTGCAAATGTTCTTTATTGGCGCGCAATAAAGCGACACGACCTGCTAAAGCTTCGCGAAAAGAGATTTTACCTTCCATCGCTAAGTTGGTAAAACGTTCGATTTCTTTGTATACCTGCTCTTGATCTGGACTACCTTCTAATGATATACGAGCTAGCTCGTCCAATGCCTCCACTTGTGTGAACGTACTGTCGAAATCAATGATGTAATAATTTTTCACGATGTTTAGATTGTTTGTGTACTGTTGTTGTTATAATATGCGTTTGCTATTTCTTGAAGCGTTTTATTCAGTGGTTTGAATGAATAATTTAACTCTTGTGTTATTTTTTCGTTAGAATAAGCCAAAAGTTCGGATGCAGCACGAGCTGATTCTTCGGTTATGACTGGTTTTTTTCCTGTGATTTTGGATAAGAGTTTGGATAATCTCCACGCGGCAGACAACATAAAGTTGTTGGCTTTGATCGTTGGAGGTTTTTTATCAATTAATTTCGCGATGCGGTACAATAATTCTTTATTGCTAATGTTTTCTGCATTCAAGATAAATCGTTCTCCAGAAATGGATTCACTGTTCATAAGTTGTACCATAATCTTGCTCACATCATCCACATCCACTATACCTACAGATCCTCCTGTAAATATTTTAATTCCATTATTGACCAATTCGAAGATGGCACCTGAACCTTTTTTGTAAGATCCAATACCCATGATGACAGAGGGATTTACAATAACAGCATCAAGACCCTCATTTATGCCTCTCCAAACTTCTAATTCTGCTTTGTACTTTGATAAGGCGTAATTAGACATTTTTGGATCGTATTCCCATTTGTCCAGTTCATTGACTGGTTTGTTGTTTTTGCTTGTTCCTAATGCTGCGATAGAACTTACATGAACCAGCCTAACATTGTTTTCCACACAAAGATTAACAATATGGGAAGTGCCTTCAACATTAACTAAATATAATTCTTGCGCATCTTCCTTTTGGTAAGAAACTTTGGCCGCGCAATGATAAACATGCGTAATATTTTTGAAAATATCCGCTATAGCAAAGTAATCAGTGATGTCTGCATCAACCCAGTGAATCAGTGATGAAGCCTTTAGCATATTCGGAATGGTCGAAGAAGCACGCTTTGTAGCCACTACAGCGTGACCCTGTTCGATTAACAATTTTATGAGCGTTGATCCTAAAAAACCCGTACCTCCAGTTACTAATATCACGTGCTTTCTTTTATAATGTTTTTACCCATTCAAATATAGATTTTTAGGTCATGGAATGCAAAAGTTATACTGTATTTATATCATATGATTGTAGGAATGTTTTATCATTTGAATGAATAAATGCATATTTGCATAGCGATATACCAAAAAGAGTTTTTTTCGTTATTAATAATTTCCACATATGTCATTAGCAGATTTTTTTTCACCAATAAAGCTGTCGGATTTCACATCCAAAGAAGAGTATTTAAATTCTCAATTGGGACGGATTATACAAAGGTATGAGGATGAATTTCCAAATTGGGAAGATGAAGAGCATCGTCCTAATCTTGCAATTATTGGTGTGGAGGAAGATCGAGTTGCGGTAAATAATAAAGGAACTGCTAAGGCTCCAAATGCGGTACGTAAACATCTATATGATTTGTATCAAGGGGATTATAAAACTCGAATAGTCGATTTTGGAAATATCAAAGCTGGTGAATCTATTAATGATACCTATGCTGCATTAAAATTGGTAGTAGAGGAGTTGGTAAAGAAAAATATCCTGCCTATTATCATTGGTGGAGGTCAAGACCTGACCTATGCGCAATATCGTGGTTATCAAGATTTGGAGCAACGTGTTGAAGTGGCAATAATTGATTCGAAATTTGATCTGGATCAAGAGCATACAGAAGATATGCCCTTGAACTCACAGACCTATCTGAATCATTTGATTTTGCATCAGCCAGATTATTTATTCAATCTGAATAATGTTGCTTATCAGACTTTTTTAGTCAGCAAAGAATCTATCAATATGTACAATAAGCTGTTTTTCAACGCGCAGCGTGTTGGGATGATAGCAGGAAAACTAGATCAGGCAGAACCGATAATTCGCGCAGCAGATATGGTTAGTTTTGATATCGGTGCAATCCGTGCTTCGGAAGCACCAGGAAATGCTAATGCGGTTCCCAATGGTTTATTTGGAGATGAAGCATGTCAACTCGCGCGTTATGCGGGGATGTCGGATAAATGTAGTTCGATTGGATTTTATGAATTTAATCCCACATTCGACCCAATGGAACAAACAGCAATGTTGGTTTCGCAGATGATTTGGTGTTTTATTGATGGATACTATAATCGCAAAAACGATGCACCTTTGATTCCTAAATCAGCGTATATTATATACCGTACGACTTTAGAAAACGAAGATCACGAATTGGTTTTTGTGAAAAGTAAAAAATCAGACCGTTGGTGGATGCAGGTGCCTTATTTTGGCACGAAATCAGTGAATGAACGTTTTTATTTAGTGCCTTGCCGTTACGAAGATTATCAATTGGCAGTGGCAGGTGAAATGCCTGATTTATGGTGGAGAACACATCAAAAATTACAATAATTTATAAAACGGAGCGTAAAACCCACAGGTCTTTAGCCTGTGGGATGTAAGCGACTAACCCTGATTGAGAATATACTCACGAATAATATCAGGAGATGCTTCACCTATTGAACAAACAAAATA
>PJUJ01000258.1_pt1 | contig 34879 bp, 35 predicted proteins | sample 1512321 | NCBI WGS metagenome assembly PJUJ01 (sample SAMN08177669, study PRJNA422409) | Feces metagenome, whole genome shotgun sequencing project. | isolation source: Chicken feces enriched on filter paper: beechwood xylan treatment | host: Gallus gallus | place: USA: Madison | collected 2015-01-15 | reverse complement strand
GCACCCGCACAACGACATGGAGATCATCACCTATGTCCGCGAGGGGGCGATCACCCACCAGGACAGCCTGGGCAACAAGGGCCGCACCGAAGCGGGCGACGTGCAGGTGATGAGCGCCGGCACGGGCATCCGCCACTCGGAGTACAACCTCGAGCCGGGCGTGACCAAGATCTTCCAGATCTGGATCATTCCGGACCGCGGCGGCGAACCGCCCGCCTGGGGCGCCAAGCCTTTCCCGAAGGGCGACCGCTCCGGCAAGTTCGTGGCCCTGGCCAGCGGCTTTTCGGACGACAACGACGCTCTGCCGATCCGCACCGACGCCCGCGTCCTGGGCGCCACGCTGAAGGCCGGCGAGGAAACCGAATACACGCTGGGCGCCGGTCGCCACGCCTACCTGGTGCCCTCGACGGGGTCGATCGAAGTCAACGGCGTCAAGGTCGACACCCGCGACGGCGCGGCGATCGCCAACGAGAACACCATTCGCGTCAAGGCCCTGGCCGACGCCGAACTGGTCCTGGTCGACGCGGCGTAAACAAAGCGTCGCTGAATTCCTTCAAGACGCGGCTCACGCAGCCGCGTCTTTTCCTCCCCAACCTCAAAGAAGACTTCTCTAGGAGACTCTCATGGCCAAGGTTCTGGTCCTTTACTACTCGTCGTACGGCCACATCGAGACGATGGCCAAGGCCGTCGCCGAAGGCGCTCGCAACGCCGGCGCCACCGTCGACATCAAGCGCGTTCCGGAAACCGTGCCGGAAGAGATCGCCAAGGGCGCTCACTTCAAGCTGGACCAGGAAGCCCCGATCGCCTCGATCGCCGACCTGGCCGACTACGACGCGATCATCGTCGGCACCGGCACGCGTTTCGGCCGCATGAGCTCGCAGATGGCCGCGTTCCTCGACCAGGGCGGCGGCCTGTGGGCCCGCGGCGCGCTGAACGGCAAGGTCGGCGGCGCGTTCGTCTCGACCGCTTCGCAGCACGGCGGCCAGGAAACCACCCTGTTCTCGATCATCACCAACCTGCTGCACTTCGGCATGACGATCGTCGGCCTGCCCTATAGCCACCAGGGCCAGATGAGCAACGACGAGATCGTCGGCGGCGCGCCCTACGGCGCCACCACCGTCGCCGGCGGCGACGGCAGCCGCCAGCCGACCCAGATCGACCTGGACGGCGCCCGCCACCAGGGCGAGCTGATCGCCGCCGCGGCCATCAAGCTGCACGGCTAAGACCGGTGCTTGGTCCTTGTCCTTCGACAAGCTGAGGATGAGGACCATTCCACCGGCTCTGCATTCGAGATCCTCACCCTGAGCCCGTCGAGGGGCGAGGGTCTCGCATAAGACCCCCGGCCGGATTTCCTCCCCCAACGGTCTGGCCGGCCCAGCCGCGTCGCGCTTCACCCTCCCCCAAGGAAGCGCGGCGCGGCTTTTCTTTTGGAAAACGGACGCTTAACCGCGTTTGTGAGCGTCGTGTTCAGCCTGATGCGTGAAGATGCCCGTACGCAGGGGACAGCGAGGCGGGCGTGGCGAAGAAGGACAAGGTCGCGAAACGGAGGTCGGGAATGGCCGACTTCATGACGCTCCTGGTCTGCGTCGGCTGCACCGTCTGGGCCTTCAGGACGATCGTCGGCCTGGGCGGCTGATTAGCGCTTGGCCTGAAGGCCGGAAGGCGGCACTTGAACGGGAAAGCCGTTTCAAGATCAGGATGCCGCCGCCCATGACGACCCAATCCCTTTCGGGCGTGACCATCGTCGACCACCCGCTGGTGCAGCACAAGCTGACCCTGATGCGGGACAAGGAAACCTCGACCAAGACCTTCCGCGCCCTGATGCGCGAGACCGCGACCCTGATCTGCTACGAGGTCACGCGGCAACTTTCGATGGACGAGGTCGAGATCCAGACCCCGGTCGCGCCGACCAAGGCCAAGGTCATCGCCGGCAAGAAGCTGGTGTTCGCGCCGATCCTGCGCGCGGGCCTTGGCATGGCCGAGGGCATGCTGGACCTGGTGCCCGCCGCCCGCGTCGCCCACATCGGCCTCTATCGCGATCCCGAGACGCTGGAAGCGGTCGAGTACTACTTCAAGACCCCCGAAGACATCGCCGATCGCCTGGTCATCGTCGTCGATCCGATGCTGGCCACCGGCCACACGGCGGTGGCCGCGATCGACCTCCTGAAAAAGCGCGGCGTGCGCGATCTGCGCTTCGTCTGCCTGCTGGCTTCGGTTCCGGGCGTCGAGACCCTGCGCGCGGCCCATCCCGACGTCGAGATCTGGACGGCGGCGGTCGATCCGCAACTGAACGATCACGGCTACATCGTTCCGGGCCTCGGCGACGCCGGCGATCGCACTTTCGGTACGCGCTGACCCCGGATCGAGGCCGAGTGTGCGCTTGAGCACTTGCGCGACTCCACCGGCGCGGTAAGCAGCGGCGTTAACCTTTGTAGAGTGCGCATGCTGGTTACGCCGCCTCAGATCTATGTCGCCGACGACGACGCCCTGACGCGCGAGCTGGTCGAGATCCAGCTGGGGCAGGGCGGCTACGGCGCGCGCACGTTCGAGACGGTGGAGGAGCTGCTGTCGGCGGTGGCTTCGGCCCCGCCGTCGCTGATCCTGCTGGACGTGCGCATGCCGGGCCTATCGGGCCTCGACGCCCTGCGCAGCCTGAAGTCGGCCCAGGGCGCCGAGGACATTCCCGTGCTGATGCTGACCGGGGAGGGGCGGCTGGACCGCATCGTCCAAGCCCTGCAACTGGGCGCGGCCGGCTATGTGATGAAGCCGTTCACGGGCAAGGCCCTGGTCGCCAAGATCGACGAAGTCCTAAACGCCGAAGCCTGAGCATTGTCGCCTCGCGCCGGACACGCCATAGGTGTGTCGTTGTTTGTTTGCGCGGGGGCGTTGGTGCTTCGAAAACTGTTTGCGGCGACGGGCGTGGCGCTCGTCGTGTTGGCGTCGCAGGGCGCTGTCGCCTGGGCGGCGACGCCGCCGCCGGCCGCCGTGGCCGACGATGATCAGGGCAAGGCCCAGGCGATCCTGGATCGCGCCCAGGTCCTGACCCAACTGCTGGACGAGGTTAGCGGCTCCATCCAGGGCGTTGACCTGACGGCCGTCTCGCGGGCGCCGACGCCCCAGACCGTGGCTTCCGTGGTGGCGCAGTTGGAGCAGAGCCAGGTCGCCGCGTCGCGCGCCGCCGCCCGCCTGCGAGCCCTGCCGGCCTGGACCGGGACCGGCGAGGACGATCGCCTGATCGCCGCGGCGTCGCGCGATGCGGTGGTGTTCGCCGACGACGTGGTCGAGCTGATCGGCGCCATGCGAACCAGCCTGACCCTCGCCGGCAAGGGCGACAAGGCGGCGTTCCAGAAGGCCCAGGACAAGCTGATGAGCGGCGGCGTCAAGATGCTGGTCGGCCAGGCGCTCAGCGCCCGTACGCGCGCGGCGATGATGCCGAAGGACGCGGCCGACCGTCATATCGTTCTGGCGCAAGCCGAGATCTACGAAGGTTTCGGCTCGGTGCTGAGCTACAGCGGCGGCTTCACCGAGTGGGCGTCGGCCGCCAAGGCTCTGCGGACCTTCGAAGCCAATGTCCGCAAGCAGACGATCGCCGGGCGCGAGCGTGAGTTCGACCAGGTGAAGAGCGACCGCGCCGAGCTGGCCGATGGGCTGCTGGACCCCGTCCTCCGCGCGGCCTTCGATCGCCAGCACGCCTTGCAACTGGACGTCTTCAAGTCGCTGGAGCGCAGCGCCGACGCCCTGGGCGCGATCGCCGGCAAGCTCGAAGCCAGCGGCGGCAAGCGCCTGCAGCTACGTCCGGACATGCTGCCGCTTGAGAAGGAAGAGAGCGTCCAGTCCCAGCTGATGCAGGAACAGATGGCCGCGTATCAGCAGATGGTCGATCGGGCCAACGAGCTGGCCAAATAGGCCACCGCAAACAAGAAAGGCCGGGGATCGCTCCCCGGCCTTTCATTCTTCAGGGGCGCGAGCCCGATCAGATTTCCTGGTTGTACTTGCCGACGCGGGCGCCCAGGCGGGGCTTCACTTCCTCGCGGAAGAGGGCGCGCATGTCGTCTTCCGACTGGGTGCTTTCCACGACGACCACGACCTCGGGCTTGTTCGACGAGGCGCGGACCAGCACCCACGAGCCGTCTTCCAGGTGCACGCGCACGCCGTTGACGGTGATGACCTCGACGATCTTGCGGCCCAGGATCGAGCCGCCGGCGGCGAACAGGTCTTCGTATTCCTTCACCACCTCGGCGACGACGCCGTACTTCACCTCGTCGGCGCAGTGCGGGCTCATGGTCAGCGAGGTGAAGGCCACCGGCAGGGCCTTGCGCAGGTCCGACAGCTTCTTGTCCGGGTTGCGGTCGAGCATGGCCAGCACGGCGGCCGCGGCGGTCAGGCCGCAGTCGTAGCCGTAGCCCAGCTCGCCGTTCATGAAGAAGTGGCCGCTCTTTTCGAAGCCGGCCAGGGCGCCCAGTTCGGCGCTCTTGCGCTTGATGTAGCTGTGGCCGGTCTTCCAGTAGATGACCTTGCAGCCGTGTTCCTTGAGGATCGGGTCGGTGGCGTAGAGGCCGGTCGACTTGACGTCGACGACGAAGGTCGCGCCGGGGTGCAGCGGGGCCAGGTCGCGGGCCAGCATCAGGCCGATCTTGTCGGCGAAGATCTCCTCGCCCTCGTCGTCGACCACGCCGCACCGGTCGCCGTCGCCGTCGAAGCCGAAGGCCAGGTCGGCTTTGTGCTCACGGACGGCGTGGGCCATCTCGTGCAGCATCTCGGCGTCTTCAGGGTTGGGATTGTACTTGGGGAAGTTGAAGTCGAGGTCGGTGTCCATCGGCACCAGGTCGGCCACGCCCATCTTCTTCAGGGCGTCGACCACGAAGGCGCCGGCCGTGCCGTTGCCGCAGGCGGCGATCACCTTCAGCGGACGGGTGACGCTGGCGCGCTTGGCGACGTCGTCGATGTAGCGCTGGGCCTCGCCCTGCACGCGGATCAGCTTGCCGCCGTCGCGCTCGACGAACTGGGCCCCCAGCACGATCTCCTTCAGGCGGCCCATTTCGTCGGGACCGAAGGTGAGGGGCTTCTGGGCGCCCATCTTCACGCCGGTCCAGCCGTTTTCGTTGTGGCTGGCGGTGACCATGGCCACGCACGGGATGTCGAGGTCGAACTGGGCGAAGTAGGCGGTCGGCGACAAGGCCAGGCCTATGTCGTGCACCTCGCAGCCGGCGCTCAGCAGGCCGATGATCAGCGCGTTCTTGATCGAGGTCGAATAGGAGCGGAAGTCGTGGCCGACCACGATCTTGGTCTGGCCCAGTTCCTGGATGTAGGTGCCCAGGCCCAGGCCCAGGGCCTGGACGCCCAGCAAGTTGATCTCGGGGCCGAACAGCCAGCGCGCATCGTATTCGCGGAAGCCCGTCGCCTTGACCAGCGGCTCGTTTTCGTAAGCGGCGGTATTCGGAACCAGATCGGCGCGGGGAGTCGAGAACATCGGAGCTCGCTTCAATGAGTGGTGGAGTGCATTTAGCTGTCGGAGTGGTTGCTTGCCACCCTCTTCGTATGACGATGATCGATCAATGTGACGATTGACCGATAGAGGCGCGAGAAAAAGCGCCTATTGCCCGGCCTCGGCACTGGCGGCCGCGGCGGCCTCTGCTTCGCGGCGGCGGCGGTCTTCGCTGCGGCGCGCGGCGGTCTTTTCCTTCTCGATCAGCGCCTTCATTTCCGGGGTCTGCTGAATCGGGGTCGAGCCGAACGGACCGGGCGAGCGGTCGCCGTAGCCCTGCGGCCAGACCATGGAGAAGGCGATCATCGCCAGGGCGACCAGCGCGCAAAGAGGCATGAAGATGCGATCGGGCATGGTCCGCCTATACCACGCCTCCTGTGGCTGGATAGGGGCGATGCTTGACGCGAGGTCTCGCGAGCCTTAGCCCGCCATGACCAAATCCAAGGAGCTCAGATGCCCGTCCTCGTTCTGCTTCGCCACGGCCAGAGCCAGTGGAACCTCGAGAACCGCTTCACCGGCTGGGTCGACGTCGACCTGACCGCCGAGGGCGAGGCCCAGGCCCGCAAGGGCGGCGAATTGATCAAGGCGGCCGGGCTCGACATCGACGAGGCCTTCACCTCGGTCCAGACCCGCGCCATCCGCACCTGCAACCTGGCGCTCGACGCGGCGGCCCAGAGCTTCGTGCCGGTCACCAAGGACTGGCGCCTGAACGAGCGCCACTACGGCGGCCTCACGGGCCTGAACAAGGCCGAGACGGCCGAGAAGCACGGCGAGGAGCAGGTCACCATCTGGCGCCGCTCGTACGATGTTCCGCCTCCGGAACTGGCCCCGGGCGGCGAGTACGACTTCGCCAGCGACCGCCGCTACAAGGGCGCGAGCCTGCCGACGACCGAAAGCCTGGCCACGACGCTGGTGCGCGTGCTGCCCTACTGGGAAGAGGCGATCGCGCCGAAGCTGAAGGCCGGCGAGAACATCCTGGTGGCCGCCCACGGCAACTCGCTGCGCGCCATCGTCAAGCACCTGTTCGCGGTGCCGGACGACCAGATCGTCAAGGTCGAGATCCCGACCGGCAATCCGCTGGCCATCGAACTGGACGCCGATCTCAAGCCGGTGGGCGCCCGCTACCTCGACGAAGCCCGCGCCGAGAAGCTGCCGGCGATCGGCTGATCCATGACTTCCGGGGTTCCTTTCGTCCGCGGGCGAAAGGAACCCTAGGTCGTTTCAGGTCGTGTCTGCGCGCAGGAAGTGCCTGGAAACACGACGTTAATGCTGATGGGCGCATCAAGTTGGTCTACCCTTCGGGGAAACGACGCGAGCTTGCATGAACACCCCGGCAGCGGCGGGCCAGGAACACCGGCGCCTGACGCAACAAGAAGTCGACGTGATCTGCGCCAAGCACGACCGCCTGTGGTCGGCTAGGCTCGGCGGCGCGCGCGCGGTCTTCGCCTTCTGCGACCTGTCGGGGCTGGTCCTGGCGGGACGCAATCTGTGCGACGCCGACTTCACCGGCGCGCTGCTGGTCGGAACCGACCTGCGCCGCTGCAAGCTCGACAATGCAAACCTCTACGGCGCCGACATGCAGGGCGCCGACCTCACCGATTCTTCGCTGCGTCGCGCCGACCTGCGCGGCTCCAGCCTGCGCGGCGCCAACCTGACCGGCGCAGACCTGTTCGAGGCCGACCTGCGCGAGGGCCAGATCGCCGCCGCCGACCGCGAGAAGGGCTATCGCATCCTCGAGCCGGTGCAGCGCGAGGCCTATGCGACGGGGGCCAACCTTTCGGGGGCCAACCTCGAGCGCTCGCGGCTGTCGGGCATCGTGGCCACCAAGGCCGACTTCAGCGACGCGATCCTCAAGGACGCCAAGCTGGTCCGCGCCAATCTCAAGCAGGCCAACTTCAACGGCGCCAACATGGCCGGCGCCGACCTGTCGGGGGCCAACCTGGCCGGGGCCGACCTGCGCAACACCGTGCTGGTGGGGGTCAAGACCCTGTCCTGGAACGTCACCGGGGCCAGCATGGAAGGCGCGCTGACCGACAAGGCCTCGGGCGTCGACGTCTCCGACATGCCCTACGAGCAGATGATCTCCGACCACGCGCGCTGGTGCGAGACCGGCGGGGCGGAGGGCAAGCCTTCGGTCTTCGACAGGGCCGACCTGCGCAATCTGAAGAGCATCCGCGGCTTCAACCTGACGGCCCTGTCGGCCAAGAGCGCGGTGTTCTACGGCCTCGACATGGAGGGCGTGCAGATGCAGGGCGCCCAGCTGGAAGGCGCCGACCTTCGGGCCTGCAACCTGCGCCGGGCCGACCTGCGGGGCGCGCGGCTGAAGGGCGCCAAGCTTTCCGGCTCGGACCTGCGCGACGCCCAACTGGGGCCGCTGCTGATCGGCAAGGATCGGCTGTTGCCGGCCGACCTGACCGGGGTGCTGCTGACCAACGCCGACCTGGCCCGGGCCGACCTGCGCGGCGCGTGCCTGGCGGGCGCCGATCTCTCGAGGGCGAACTTCACCAACGCCAACCTCAAGGACGTCGACATCACCGGCACGGTCCGGCTGGGCGCCCGAGGGCTCGAAGACCTCATCTAAGCTACCCAATTTGAGAAGTGTGGGGCGACCTTAACCGTTCGCTCGTCGATTCCTGTTATCCGATGGCCTGTAGAAGATCTGAGTATCGCCGGGAGGGGGTCCCGCAATGAACGCCGCACAGAGCCTCGCGGGCCGCCGCAAGCTCAGTCAGGCCGAACTCGACATGATCGTCACGGCCCACGAGAAGTTCGTGACCGGCAAGCAGGGCGGCAAGCGCGCCTCGCTGCGGTTCATGAACCTGTCGGGGCTGGACCTGTCGTTCCGCAACCTGACCGACGCCGATCTTTCCGCCTCGATCCTCGACGGCTGCCGGATGGTGCGCGCCAAGCTGGACCGCGCCAGCCTGTTCGGCTGCGACCTGCGCAAGGCCGACCTGCGCCAGGCCAGCCTCCAGCGCGCCGACCTGCGCGGGGCCTGCCTGCGCGGCGCCAACCTTTCGCAGGCCGACCTGACCCAGGCCGACTTCCGCGAGGGCCAGATCGCCATCCCGCACCCCCGCAAGGGCCTGGACACCGTCAAGCACGAGGTCCGCAACGGCGAGGTCGACGAGGTCAACTTCTCGGGCGCCACCCTGGACGGCTCGCAGTTCACCGGCGTCTCGGCGTTCAAGGCCGACTTCTCCGACTGCTCCCTGCGCGGCGCCAAGCTTTCGGGCGCCAACCTCAAGGAAGCCAACCTGGTCGGGGCCATCCTCGACAACGCCGACGTCAAGGGCGCCAACCTGGAGGGGGCCAACCTGCAGGGCGCGGTGATGTCGGGGGTCGACACCTCGACGGCGCGGGTGAGCGGCGCGCACATGAGCGGCGCCCTGACGACCTCGACGCCCGAGGCGGTGAACAAGGCCCGCGAGCTCTACGCCCGTTGCCTGGCCAACCAGCAATGGTGCCAGACCGGCGGCAAGGAGGGCGCGGCGGCCCGGCTCGACGGCGAGGACCTGCGCCCGATCGGCGATCGCCTGAAGGGCCTGCGCCTGACGGCCATGAGCGCCAGGGGCGCCTGCTTCGTCGGCATGGACCTGTCCGGCGCCCAGCTGCAGGGGGCCAACCTGCAGAACGCCGACCTGCGCGCGGCCAACCTGCGCGGCGCCGACCTGCGCGGGGCCAAGCTGACCGGCGCCAACCTGACCAAGGCCGACCTGCGCCAGGCCTTCCTGTCGCCCCTGCCGCTGGGGCCCGAGCGCAAGACCGTCGGCAGCCTGGCCGCCGCGCGCCTGCGCTACGCCATGCTGCAGACCGCCGACCTTTCCGAGGCCGTCCTCGACGGCGCCGACCTGCGCGGCGCCGACTTCACCGGCGCCCGCATCGCCAAGGCCAGCTTCCGCGACTGCGACGTTGGCCAGGCCCAGGGGCTGGAGTTCGGGGCGTAAGAGATGGACCTCCCCCTCTGGGGGAGGCGGCCGAAGGCCGGTGGGGGACGGTTTCAGCCCCCAGGTCGCCGGCCGGTTTCGCAAGACCACCCCCCACCGATCGCTACGCGATCGCCTCCCCCAGAGGGGGAGGTTCCTCGCGAGCGCGCCGGGTTCCTCACACCTTGTCCGGATAGACCGGCGCGATGTCGACGGGGATGTCCTTGAGCGTGGCGATCACGCCGCGGGCGTCGTCGTCGAGATGCGCGTAGCGGTCGAAGAAGGCGACCATGCCGGCATAGTCGCCGTCGCCCTGCAGCTTGACGATGTCGGCCACCAGGTCGCGCATGCCGGCCTCCATCTTGGCGTTGTCGACACGGAAGCGCTTGAGCGACGGGTCGTAGACGAAGGCGCCCTTGGCCTTGAGGTAGCCGTACTGCAGGGCCGCGCCGCGGCCGTGGGCCTCCTCGTCGCCCCAGCGGGCGGCGCGGAAGATGCCGGCCAGATAGGTGGCGAACAGCTGCGGGCGCTCGGCCGTCGGGATCTCGCCCTTGTCCATCATGAACAGGATGTTCCAGGCGCCCATGACGTCGGCCTTGGCCTCCTCGGCGGTGCCGCCGATGTCCTTCAGCTCGGCCGAGACGGTGGTGGCGCGGCCGTCGACGACGATCGAGCCCGGGCCCAGGCTGTGTGACAGCTCGTGGAACAGGGTCTCCAGCGTCATGTACTTCTGGCTGACCAGGGCGGCCTGGTCGGCGACCAGCACGCGGCTGGCGATCGGCTTGAGGATGCCCTCGTACTTGGCCGCCAGCACGTTGGACAGGATCACCTTCTTGGCGCCCTTGGCCTCGCGCACGCGCTCGTCGTTGGGCAGGTTGAAGGCCACGGTCTGGGGGCCGTGCAAATTGTCGCCGCCGCCGCGGATCTGCTCGGCCACGGCGATGGGCGAGGCCCCGCCGCGCTTGAAGTTCTTGTAGGCGTCGGCCACCGGCAGGTTGGCCTCCATGTCGCGAAGGTAGGCCTTGTACTTGTCCAGGGCGCTGCTTTCGGTCGGGTTCTTCAGGGTGACGAAGGCCTCGAAGGCGGCCTTCTGGCCCATCAGCTCGTCGGTGTAGGTCTCGTACGGGCCGATCGCCACCTCGATGGGCGTGCCCTCCAGGTCCATCCACGCCATTTCCGACTGGAAGTAGTCGTTGCTGCGGAAGGACTGGGCGCGCAGCGTCAGGAAGGTCTTGAGGCTGGCGTTGGTGGTGATCCTGGCGGCCTCGTCGAGCAGGGCGGCGGCCTTGGTCAGCTCGGGCTTGTAGGCGACCGAGTAGGGCACGGCGACCAGCTTGTCGCCCTCGCGGCGGACCACCGTGTAGGTGTCCATCAGCGCCGCCTTCTGGTCGGGATGGGCCGCCAGATAGGCCTCCAGCTGCGCCTTGGTCAGGCCGGCGGGATAGAAGCCGTGGCCGGGGCCGTCGGGGCCGCCCTGGGCGACCATCTGCTTGGCGTAGATGGCCGTCATCTGGTCGGCGGCCTGGATCAGCAGGTTCACCACCTTGCGCTCCTCGGGGCTGAGGAAGGCGGTGTCGGTCTTCATGCGGATCGTCGCGTAGTTCTCCGGCGGCGCGGCCTGGGCGGCGAGGGGAGCGGAGAGGGCGGCGGCCGAGACGCCGAGCGTCAGGGCGAGGGAGAGAAGCGCGCGCATGGAGGAGGTGTGGCCCTTGCGGATGAAGCGATGGCCTCGCTTACACCCGCCTTGGGGCGAAGACGAGGCGCAGCTAGAAGCGCCGCCGCTTCAGCGAGGCGAAGGCGTCGAGCATCACGGCCGCCAGGTGGCTCTGGCTGCGGGCGAAGGCGGGATCGGCGGCCTCGCCCGACAGCCGCATGCCGTCGGGGCGGGTGACGCTCCAGGTGCAGCGGCCGGCGGCGACGTCGAGTTCGACCTGGCAGTCGGAGGCGGGCGGGGCGGCGGTCAGCATGGCAAATCTCCTGGCCGAAGAGGCGTCAGCGGCACCCTACGGACGGCGTGCGGCGCCCTGATGGACCGCATGTGGAGATTTCGTGCAGACGGTCAGGCCGGCGGCAGCGACAGGGTGAAGCGCGCGCCGTCGGCTCCGGCGACATAGGCCACCTCGCCGCCGTGGGCGCGGGCCAGGGAGCGGGCGATCGACAGGCCAAGACCGGTTCCGCCCTCGGCCCGGCGGGTGGTGAAGAACGGCTCGAACAGCCGCGCGGCGTCGGCCGGGGCCACGCCAGGGCCGTCGTCGGCGACCACCAGCACGACGGCCTGCCCGCGGTCGTGGCCGCTGATCGCGACCTTGCCGGCGCCGGCCTGGCGGCTGTTCTCGACCAGAACGGTCAGCACCGTCTCGATCATCGCCAAGGGGGCGGCGACCGGCGGCAGGGCGCCGGAGAGGTCGGCCGTCACCGCGAAGGCGGGCATCGACAGGGCGGCCGCCACGGACTTCGCCGCCGCCGCGGGAGCGGCCGCGACCCCGGCCTCGGGGGTCGCCATGTCGGCGCGGGCCAGTTCCAGCAGCCGTCCGACCAGGGCCGACAGGCGGGCGTTGTCGGCCGCGATGTTGGCCAGGAAGCGTTCGCGCTCGGCCTGGCTCATGGTGGGGTAGTGGTCCTGCAGGAGCTCGATGGCCCCGCGCACTCCGGCCAGCGGGGTCTTGAACTCGTGGCTGAGGGCGGCGGCGAAGTCGCGCAGATAGCGCGAACGCTTGTCGATGGCCCCAGCCATGGCCCGGAAGTCGTCGTACAGCGCCTGAATCTCGACGGCCGCGGTGCGGGGCGTTTCCGGCGCCTCGCCCTGGCCGGTGGCCATGGCGCGGGTGGCGGCGCTGAGCTGCTCGATCGGCCGGGTGACCCCGCGCGACACCAGGCCCGCCAGGCTGAACAGCACCAGCAGGATGACGCCCGCGCCGAGCAGCAGCTTGCCGCGGTCCTCGTGCAGGCCCTTGAACAGGCCGCGCGGCGAGCGCGACAGCAGCAGCACGCCCACCGTCCTGCCGTCGACCACCACCGGGCGGACGTGGTGCAGGCGCACGGCCGAGGCCCGGCTCAGCCATTCCCAGATGTAGCGCGGACGGTACTGGCCGATCCGGCGAAGCACGGTCTCGGACCGTCCCGACAGGGCGTGGCGCACCTCGGGCAGGGCCGACAGGTCGCCGCCGGCGCCCAGGCCCCGCACCACGCGGCCATGGGCGTCGGTCAGCACGACGGCGGCCAGGGTGCTGCGGGTGGTGTCGGCGAAAATGCGGTCCAGTCGGGCGGCGGCCGCGACGGCGTCGGGATCCGGCGTCCCGGCGGCCGGGGCGGGCGTGGGACGTTCGGGCAGGATCACCGCGGCCGACAGGTCGATGCTGGGCTTTTCGGGGCGATAGTAGGCGGGGTCTTCCGGATCCGGTTCGGGCAGGGCGGAGGAGGGCGGCGCGCCGGGCCACAGGGCCGCCGCCGCGGCCGCCAGGGCCGCGCCCTGGGCGTTCAGCTCGGCCTCGGTCTGGCGCACCAGGGTGTTTTCGTAGCTGCGCAGGAAGATCCCGCCCAGCGCCGGCATGGCGGCGGCGAACATCAGCACCGCCAGCAGGATCGAGCGCAGGCGCAGCGCCGGCCAGCGGCGCTTGATCGCATCCTTGAAGGCCGACAGCGCGGCGATCACGCCTGGGCGTCCTGGCCCTGGCAGGCGCCCAGGCGATAGCCGACCCCGGGGCGGGTCTCGACCACGTCGGTTCCGCCCAGCCTGGCGAACTTGGCGCGCAGGTTGCGCACGTGGCTGTCGATGGTGCGGTCGGTGAGGGCGAAGCCGGGGCCGCGCAGCTTGTCGATGATGGCGTCGCGGGTGAAGACGCGGCGCGGGGCGCTGGCCAGGGTCCACAGGATGCCGAACTCGGTGACGGTCAGGGACGTCTCGGTCTCGCCCCAGGCCGCCCGCCAGGCGTCGGCCTCCAGGCTGAGGCGGCCATGGCTGACCAGCTTGGCTTCTTCGGCCGCCGGCGTCGGGGTGGCGGCGCTGGCGCGGCGCAGGATGGCGCTGACCCGGGCCGTCACCTCGCGCGGGCTGAACGGCTTGACCACGTAGTCGTCGGCGCCCAGTTCGATGCCCAGCACCCGGTCGATCTCGTCGTCGCGCGACGACAGCAGCAGCACCGGCAGCTGGCCCTCGGCGCGGATGCGGCGGCAGACGTCCAGGCCGTTGAGGCGCGGCATGTTGATGTCGAGCACCACCAGGGCCGGCCGGTGGGCCGCGATCGCCTCCAGCGCCGCCTCGCCGTCGGCGGCCTCGACCGTGGCGTAACCGGCCTTGCCCAGGGCGAAGGCCAGGAGTTCGCGGATGTGCGGCTCGTCGTCGACGATCAGGATCGGCTGAGTCATGGCGCAGATGTTCCGCTTGCGACGTCCGGGGTCAACGGCGGGCATAGGTGCGGGGCGTGCAGGACCTGCGGCCAGGGCCGTGCAGATCCGGTGCAGACGTAAAAAAGGGCGGCGCGAGATCGCGCCGCCCGAAAGTCGGAGGGGGAATTCAGAGACAGAGAAAGCGGTCGGTCGCCCTTAGGCGGCCTTTTCGCCTTCGATCACGGCGGTGTCGGCGCCGGTGCTGATCGGGATGCTGCGGGGCTTGAGGGCTTCCGGCAGTTCGCGCTTGAGCGCGATGGTCAGCAGGCCGTCGGCCAGGGCCGCGTCGGTCACCACCACGTAGTCGGCCAGCTGGAAGCGGCGGTCGAAATTGCGCTCGGCGAGGCCGCGATGCAGGTAGCGCTTGGTCTCGTCATTGGCCGCCTTGCGGCCCGAGACGGTCAGCAGGCCTTCCTTGGCCTCGATCGACAGTTCTTCCGGCTTGAAGCCGGCGACGGCGATCTCGATGCGGTAGGAATTCTCGTCGGTGCGCTCGATGTTGTAGGGCGGATAGCCGGAGGCGGCTTCGGTCTTGGCGGCGGCGTCGAGTTGCGCGGCCAGGCGGTCGAAGCCGACGAGCGAGCGGTACAGGGGCGAAAGGTCGATCGTACGCATAAGTGTAGAACCTTCTTCTCAAGCAAGGTTGCAGTCAGTGTTCGAACCTTCGACGACCCGTCATCGGCCTCGTCTGCGATCCGGAAGGCCCGGCTGTCCAGCGCCTTCGGTTGAATAGTTGGGAGGTCATTTTTCGACTTCAAGGGGTGCGGCGTTTTTGAATGTAGTCGCCGCCAGGTCATGCCCCGGGCAGGTCGTGCAGGTCCCTCCTGGGAAGGGCCGGAATCGCTTGATCGAGCGCCACCCAAGGTTAAGGTCCGTCACCTCGACGACGACGGAGACAGACCATGCCCGCCCGCCGCCACCTGCTGATCCTGGCCGCCGCCGCGGCCCTCGTTCCAGCCACCAGCGCCCTGGCCGCCGACGCCGCCCTCAAGGCCGCCGTCGCCTCGCCCGACCGCACGCCCGCCAGCGTCGCCCGCGACGGCGCCCGCCACCCGTACGAGAGCCTGGCGTTCTGGGGGCTCAAGCCCGGCCAGACCGTGATCGAGGTCTCGCCCGGCGGCGGCTACTGGACCGAGATCCTGGCGCCCTACGCCAAGGCCACGAAGGGGACCTACGTCGCCGGCGTCGCCGACCTGGCCAATCCCAAGCTTTCCGAAGGCGCCCGCAAGGGTCGCGCGGCCTTCGAGGCCCGCTTCGCCGACGAGGCCAAGTACGGCAAGGTCAAGTTCGTCGACTTCGGTCCCGTGGCCGCGCCGCTGGGCGCGCCGGGCTCGGCCGACCTGGTGCTGACCGCCCGCAACGTCCACAACTGGACGGTTCAGCCGGGAACCGCCGAAAAGCTGTTCGCCGACTTCTTCGCGGTGCTGAAACCGGGCGGCGTGCTGGCCGTCGAGGAGCACCGCGCCGAGCCGGCCGACGAGAAGAGCGCCGGCGCCAACGGCTATCTGTCGACCGCGACCGTCGTGGCGCTGGCCGAGAAAGCCGGCTTCAAGCTCGACGCCAAGTCCGAGGTCAACGCCAACCCCAAGGACACCAAGGACCACCCCTTCGGCGTCTGGACCCTGCCGCCCGTACGCCAGAGCGCGCCGTCGGGACAGCCGGCCGATCCGAACTTCGACCGCGCCAAGTACGACGCCATCGGCGAGAGCGACCGCATGACCCTGCGCTTCAAGAAGCCGGCGTGATCGGGCGTCGCCATTTGGCCAAGGTCGCGGTCTAAGGCTGGGATCCATGCGTAACGGGGGATCGATGGACCCAGTCTCTTCCTGGTCGCGTCGCGGCCTGCTCGTCGCCGCCGGTGCGGCCGGCCTGGTCGGTTGCGGCCGCAAGAAGGACGAACCGGCCGCCAAGGCCGAGGCGCCCAAGCCCGCCAAGGGCGGGGCCGCCACCCTGCAGGGAGCGGTGGCCGGCGACTGGCGCTCCAGCGCCGACAAGGCCCGCGACGCGTGGCGCCATCCGGTGCAGAGCCTGGAGTTCTGGGAGATCCGGCCCGGCCAGACGGTGGTCGAGTTCTGGCCCGGCGCGGGCTGGTACACCGAGATCCTGGCGCCGTTCCTGGCCTCGACCGGCGGCAAGCTCTACGAGGCGGTGCTGGAGGCCGATCCCGCCGACCCGGCCGCCGCCGAGATCGTCGCCGCCTATCGCCGCAAGCTGGAGGCCAAGCCCAGGCTCTACGGCAAGGTCGACATCACCACCTTCGGCCGCAACAGCGGTCCGGTGGCCCCGGCCGGCAGCGTCGACCGGGTGCTGTTCCTGCGCAACCTGCACAACTGGATGGCCGGCGGCATCGCCGAGAAGGCCTTCAAGGACGCCCTGGCGGCGCTGAAGCCCGGCGGGATCCTCGGCGTCGAGGAGCATCGCGGCGAGCCCGGCCGCGTGCAGGACGTGCTGGCCGCCGACGGCTATGTCCAGCAGGCCTATGTCGAACAACTGGCCAAGGAGGCCGGCTTCGTCCTGGCCGGCGCCAGCGAGATCAACGCCAATCCCAAGGACACCAAGGACCACCCGTTCGGCGTCTGGACCCTGCCGCCGACCCGCCTGTCGGCGCCGCGCGGCGACCCGGCCGAGCCCGATTTCGACCACGCCAAGTACGACGCCATAGGGGAGAGCGACCGCATGACCCTCAAGTTCGTGAAGCCGAAATGAGCGCCCGCATCGCGCGGCGCGCGCTGGTCGCCGCGGCCCTGGCGCTGGTCGCCGGTTCGGCGGCGCTGGCGCAGGCCAACAAGACCGCGCCGGCCGACAAGGTGTTCGCCTATCTGGAAAACTTCCTGAAGGTGCCGGCCCAGGAGCGGGTGCGCACCCGGGTGGCCTACGCCCTGACCCGCGACGGCAAGCCCGCCGCCGGCCTGAAGGCGACTCTGATCGAGACGAGCGGCGCGCGCACGGCCCTGCCGATCGGCGCCGACGGGCGGTTCGAGCGCCTGCCGACGCTGGCCCAGCTGCAGGGCGGGGCCAAGATCGAGTTCGAGGCCTCGGCCGACGGCAAGTTCGGCTCGACCCTGATCATCGAGCCGGTCCTGAAGCCGGCGGCCGAGTACGAGGTGGCCGAACTGAAGGCCGTGCTCGACTCGACCAACGGCGTCATCGGCAAGGCCGCCGGCCCCATGGCCATGCTGGCTCCGAAGATGACCGGCTTCGGCTTCCCCGGGGCGACCGGCGGCGTCGTGGTCGGGGCCGACGGCAAGTCGCAGGCCCTGCCGCTGTCGGGCAAGACGCCGATCCTGCGGCTGGCCGATTTCAAGGGCGCGGCCCGTGTCCGGCTGTCGGCGACGCCTTCGCGGGTGGGTTTCATCCAGAGCAAAAAATAGCGTGGAGAGCGTCTGAACGGTGTTTACTTGCGGCCCGGCTCCGGCCAGGGTGCCCACCAAGTTTTCACGCGCAGAACGCTCAAGCGCAGAAAAGAGGGAGACAGCGTTTCATGGCCACGTTGCAGGAAATCACCGACAAGATCAAAACCGCCGTGGGCGACGACAGCGGCCTGGGCAAGAGCCTGAAGTTCGACCTGAAGGGCGAAGGCGTCATCCTCATCGACGGCGGTTCGGTCACCAACGAGGACGGCCCGGCCGACCTGACCATGACCCTGTCGAAGGAAGACTTCCTGGCCATCGGCGCCGGCTCGCTCGACCCGACCATGGCCGTCATGACCGGCAAGCTGAAGCTGTCGGACATGGGCGCGGCGATGGCGCTGCAGTCCAAGATGGCGGCGCTGTTCTCGAAGCTCCGCTAAGCCATGGGGGAACCTGCGCCGCTGGTCTCGCTTCCCGAGGCGCCGGTTCCCGACCACGGCAAGGCCGAATGGTTTTCCGGCGCGGATGGGGCGACCCTCCGCGCCGCTCTATTTTCGCCTAAGGGCGATCCGCGCGGTTCGGTGGTGGTCAGCCCCGGCCGCAGCGAACCGATCGAGAAGTACTACGAGGTCGTCGACGACCTCCTGGCCCGGGGCTTCGTCGTCCTGGTGCACGACTGGCGGGGGCAGGGGCTTTCCCACCGCGCCTTGCCCGACCGCCTGAAGGGCCACGCGGCCGGCTTTCACGACTTTGTCGGCGACTATCAGGCCCTTCTGGCGGCCTTCGAGACGCGCCTGCCCAGGCCCTGGATCGCCCTGGGACACTCGATGGGCGGCTGTCTGACCAGCCTGGTCCTCGCCCATGGCGAGACCCGTTTCTCGGCCTGCGTGCTGTCGGCCCCGATGCTGGGGCTGAACACCGGCGGCAAGCCGGCCGGCATGGCTCGCGCCCTGGCCTGGCTGGCGGCCCGCACGCCGCTGCGCGGCGGCTATGTGCTGGGCGACGTCGGCGATCCCTTCAAGCACGTCTTCCCGCAGGACGCCCTGACCCACGACGCGGCGCGCTACGCCCGCCACCAGGCCCAGATCCGCGCCTGCCCCGACATCGCGCTGGGCGGCATCACCTGGGGCTGGACCGACTTCGCGTTCGAGGCCTGCGCCTGGCTGGCGCGCAGCAAGGGCGTCGAGGCCATCGCCATCCCGGTGACCATCGTCGGGGCGGGGGTCGACACCCGGGTCCTGACCTCGGCCCAGAAGGCGATCGCCGCGCGCATCCCCAAGGGCCGCTACATCGAGATCGAGGACGCCTTCCACGAGATCCTGATCGAGACCGACGACCGCCGGGCGCGGTTCTGGGCGGCGTTCGACGAGACGGTCGGCATGATCTGATCCTTCTCCCCTTGCGGGAGAAGGTGTCGCCGCAGGCGACGGATGAGGGGTCTCTCAGATCCATCCGCATCGCCTAGCTGGACTGCTTTTCGCAGCGGCCCCGGGCTTCAACCCCTCATCCGACCTGCTTCGCAGGCCACCTTCTCCCGCAAGGGGAGAAGGATATTATTTCGCCGAGCGCTTCAGGGCCACCAGGGCCTCGTCCAGCACGCGCTGGTCGCCGGCGATGGCCATCTGGCCGCCGTGCTGGCCGATCGGCGCGCCGCGCCAGTCGGTGACGACGCCGCCGGCGCCTTCGATCAGGGGGATGGCGGCCTCGACGTCCCAGCTCTTGAGGCCGGCCTCGATGACCATGTCCATCGTGCCGGCCGCGACCATGGCGTAGGCGTAGGCGTCGCAGCCCAGGCGGGCCAGCTTGGCGGCCGCGCGCACCTGGCGCCAGGCGCCCAGCTCGGCGCCGTCGAAGCAGGCCTCGGGATCGGTGGTGGCGATGATGGCGTCGGTCAGCACGGCGCAGGGACGCACGTGCAGGGCTTTTTCACCGCCGCGGGCGATCAGGCGCGAACCGAGGGCGGCCGAGCCGACATAGAGCTCGCCGATATAGGGCTGGCCGATCGAGCCCAGAACGGGACGGTCCTGGTGGCGCAGGCCGATCAGCGTGGTCCACAGCGGCAGGCCCGAGATGAAGGCGCGGGTGCCGTCGACGGGATCCAGCACCCAGACGAACTCGGCGTCGGGGCGGTCCTCGCCGTATTCCTCGCCGATCACGCCGTGCTCGGGAAAGCGCTCGGAGATCAGCTTGCGGATGGCCGCTTCGGCGCCGCGGTCGGCCTCGGTGACGGGGTCGAACGCCGCGTGGGTGTCGCGCGGCAGGTTCTTGCCGGCCGCCTTGTCCTCCAGCCCATGGTCGGACCGGAAAAGCGGCAGGATCGCTCCTGCGGAGGCGCTGTTGAGCTCGACGATGAAGGCGTCGAGGGCGGCGAGGCGATCGGCGGAGAGCGTCATGGAGGCAGGCTTTAGCCCGCCTTGGCCCAGGACGCTACTCCACTGAAGCAGGCTCAGGCTTCGAGCTGCTCGACGCCGTTCAGCGACTTGGCCAGGTCCAGCAGCCGGCGGCGCGGACGCTCGCCCAGCAGGTAGTAGGCCCGGATCAGGTCGATGGTCTCCTTGCGGGCGAACATCTCGCCGCCTTCGGAGTCGTTGCTGGCCGCCGGGGCGGTGTCGCGGGCGATGGCCGACAGGCCGTCGTAGAAGTAGCCGACCGGCACTTCCAGCGCCTCGGACAGCTGCCACAGGCGAGCGGCCGAGATGCGGTTGGCGCCGCATTCGTACTTCTGGATCTGCTGGAAGCGCACGCCGACGGCGCCGGCCAGTTGCTGCTGGGTCAGGCCGAGCAGCCGGCGACGGCGGCGAAGGCGCTTGCCCAGGTGAGTGTCGATGTCGTTGCCCATGATGTGGACCCTTGACCCCCGATGGCTTTCCCCCGTCCCGAAACGGAACGGTCTGCCCTGACAGCCGCAAGTCGCGCGCCAAGCGAAGCTCGCTCGCCCGGCGGGGTCAGGAGGTTCCGGCGCCACAGTTCCGCCGCCGGCCAAGTCGAGCTAGTAAGGGCCGATGTCCAACGACCGTGTTTCCCCCACCCAAGACTTCCTCTGGCGCCTGGAGGCGTTCGGCTACGACCTGTTCATGGGTCTGTTCCGCCTCTTGGGCGTGGACGCGGCCTCGGCGCTGGGCGGCTGGTTCGGGCGCACGTTCGGGCCGCTGAGCGGGGCCCACAAGGTGGCCGACCGCAACCTGCGCCTGGCGTTCCCGGAAAAGGACGCGGCCTGGCGCGCCGACATGCTGCGCAAGCAGTGGGACGGCCTGGGGCGCACGTTCGGCGAGTTCCCGCTGATGGACAAGCTTCTGTCCTCGCCCGGCCGGGTGGAGGTCGTGAACGCCGAGCGTCTGGCCCAGATCGCCCGCGACATGGAGCCGGTGGTGTTCGTTTCGGGCCACCTGTCGAACTGGGAGGTGATGCCGGCGGCCATCGTCTTTTCCGGCGTCACCTGCCAGATGACCTATCGCGCGGCCAACAACCCCTACATCGACGAGCGCATCAAGAAGAGCCGGTTCCGTTATGGGGTGCGCCTGTTCGCCCCCAAGGGCGGCGATGGCGCGCGCGAACTGCTCGACGCCATGAAGCGCGGCGAGTCGGTGGCGCTGATGAACGACCAGAAGTTCAACGGCGGGGTCGCCGCGCCGTTCTTCGGCCACGACTCGCGCACCGCGCCGGGCCCCACGCGCCTGGCGATCCGCTTTGGCACGGTGCTGCAGCCGATGTCGGTGCAGCGCACCAAGGGCGCGCATTTCCGCGCCGTGGTCCACGATCCGATCGTCCCGCCCAATACCGGCGACCGCACCGCCGACATCGAGGCCGGCGTGCGGATGATCAACGCCTTCATGGAAGACCGCATCCGCGAGCGCCCGGAAGAGTGGTTCTGGGTCCACCGCCGCTGGCCCAACGAGGTCTATGCGGCGCTTCTGGCGGGGGAGATCCCGACGAACTGAGGTTCTCCCTACCTTCCCGTCATTCCCGCCCTTGTGGCGGGAAACCCTCTGTCGGTCGCAAAGATGGATGAGGCGGACTGCCGAGCAGTCCGCTTGCGCTTCACATGCGAGCGGAACCAGGGCTTCCCGCCACAAGGGCGGGAATGACGGGAAGTGAGATGAGCTAAAGCTCGATCGCGCCCTTGTCGGTGGCGCGGCGGAACGGGCCGCCATAGTGCGGGTCCTGGCGGCGGCGGCGGCAGGGGCCGAAATAGTCGCCGCTGCGGATGAACGGCCGCGGCTTGAAGATCACCATGTCGATGCGGTCGAGCAGCGAGCGGGCCGTGACCGGCTTGACGACGATCTCGGTGACGCCGGCGTCGCGCGCCTCGAACACCCTATGCCGCTCGGCGAAGCCGGTAAGCATGATGATCGGCAGGAACGGGTCGGTGCTGTCGGGCGAATTGCGCACCAGCTGCGTGAACTGCACCCCGTCCAGCGGCGACATCTTGAAGTCGACGATGGCGATGTCGATCTGGCGATCCTTCAGGATCTGCAAGCCTTCAGCGCCGTCGATCGCCTCGTGCACGTGGCGTACGCCGACCCCTTTCAGGATCGTGCTGACGATCGCCCGCATGTGGTGGTTATCGTCCACCAGCAGGAAACGGAGCTTGTCGAGCACCGCGGACATGCGGGATTACGCCTCATACGCGAGTTTCAAAAGCGGGGCTGGGGATAACCATAACCACGACGACCTGTCGATAGGCGGTGTCCCGAAATGGTCAAGTTTGATCTCGTCACTGTCGCATTCCTGCGTCAGCGACCCATAGGCTGGGGTCGAGGTTGCGGTCGCGCCACTTGAGGCGCCAGCACAGGTGCGGGCCCGTCGCGCGGCCTTCCTTGCCCACGGCGCCGATGACCTGACCCTGGGCCAGGCGCTGGCCGGCCGTCACGTCGACGCGGGAAAGGTGCAGGTAGGCGCTGATCAGGCCCTGGCCGTGATCGATCAGCACGAGGCCGCCCTCGAAGTGCAGGCCGGTCTCGGCGAAGGCCACGACGCCGGCGGCGGGGGCGACCACGGGCGTTCCCACCGGCGCGGCCAGGTCGACGCCATAGTGCGGACGCTTGGGCTCGCCGTTGAGGATGCGCTGGCCGCCGAAGCTGGATGAGCGGCGGGTGGCCTTCACTGGCCAGATGAAGCCCGTGCGGAAGAAGTCGCCGTCGACGCGGCTGGCAAAGCCCGCGGCCTTCCGCGCGCCCTCGGCGGCGATGCGGGCCAGCAGCAAGGGGTCTTCGGGTGAGACCTGCGACGGCGGCAGGCCGTCGATGCGCTGGATGTCGAAGGTTCCCGGCGCGATCGCCACGCGGTGGCTGGCCGAGCCGTCAGGCGTCTGGACGGTGATCTCGGCGCTGGGCGGGGCGTCGCGGTCGAAGCCGACGACGAACCAGCCGTCGGCCGAGGCCTGGGCGGCGAGAACGCCGTCGACCCGCACCTCGGCGTGCGGCGCGGTGCGTCCCAGGGCGTAGCCGCCCTGCTGGAGACGGCCGCTCAGCACCAGTCCCGGCGCCGCGGCGGCGGCGGGGAAGGCGAGGGGAGCGACGCCGCAGGTCAGGGCGGCGAGAAGCGCCCGTCTATTCGGACGCCAGGGGCTCAGGCCTTGGTCTCCTGCCAGCGCTTCAGCGCTTCCTTCGGCGTGGCGTAGGCTTCCTGCAGCTCGGGGCTCCAGTAGCGCAGGGCCTCCAGCGGGATCTTCGCACCGGTGACGGCGCAGACGACGTACTGGCCGGGCTGGAGCACGGCGAAGTCGCCGTCGCCGTAGTGCAGGACGGCCAGGCCGGATTTTCCGAGGTCGCGATCGTAAGCGTTCATGGGTCTCTTCTACGCCAATCTCGGGGTCTAGAACAGGTCGCCCTGCGACGACGAAGGCGGCGCGGCGGGCTTGGGGCGGGGCTTGGGGGCGGCGGCCGAAACCGGGGCGGGCGGGGGAGGCGGCGGCGTGGCGCCTTCGCCGTCGATCACCGCGTCGCGCTCGCCGTGCTTGAACTTCAGGTTCACGCGCTCGCCGGCGGCAAGGTCGGCGGCCGAGCGGGCCAGGGTCCCGTCCATCTTGCGCACCAAGGCAAAGCCCAGTTCCAGCGGCCGCTCCGGGTTCAGCGACTGGCGCAGCTTGTCCAGTCCCGCCAGGCGGTCGGCCTCGCGGTCGAGGCGGCGGCGGGCCACGGCGTTGAGGCGGTCCCACAGGGCCGGCAGGCGGGCGTGCTGGGCGGCGCGCTCGGGCGCGCGGCGGGCGGCGAGATCCAGGCGGCGCGACAGGTCGGACAGGCGCTCCGCCTTGGCCTGGCGCTGGCGGGCCAGGGCCTCGGGCGAGAGGCGGGCGGTGACCTTCAAGAGGTCCTGGGCGTGGACCGAGGTGTTGCGGGCCAGGGCGGCGTCGAGGCGGCCTGCGGCGATGTCAAACCGCTGCTGGGCCAGGGCCAGCAGGTCGTTGGGGCGCGGCAGGCCTCGGGCGGCCGCCTGCAGGCGCGTGCGGCGCTCCTCGACCACGCGCCCGGCGCAACGCGACAGGCGGCGGTCGTAGTCGGAGACGAGGCCCCGCAGTTCGGCCAGCACCGGCGTGGCCATCTCGGCCGCCGCCGTCGGGGTGGGCGCGCGGCGGTCGGAGACGAAGTCGATCAGGGTGGTGTCGGTCTCGTGGCCGACGGCCGAGATCAGCGGGATGGTCCCTTCGGCCACCGTGCGGGCCAGGGCCTCGTCGTTGAAGGCCCAGAGGTCTTCGACCGAGCCGCCGCCGCGGGCGACGATCAGGATGTCGGGGCGCGGAACCGGGCCGCCGGGTTGCAGCGCGTTGAAGCCCCGGATGGCGCCGGCCACCTGGGCGGCGGCCGCATCGCCCTGCACCACCACCGGCCAGACGATGACCCGGCAGGGCCAGCGGTCGCGGATGCGGTGCAGGATGTCGCGGATCACCGCGCCGGTGGGGCTGGTGATCACGCCGACCACGGCCGGCATCGAGGGCAGGGGCCGCTTGCGTTCGGGCGCGAACAGGCCCTCGCCGGCCAGCTTGGCCTTCAGCCGCTCCAGCTGGGCGAGCAGCGCGCCGACGCCGGCGGCCTCCATGCTGTCGATGACGATCTGGTAGCGCGAGCCGGCCGGATAGGTGGTGATCTTGCCGGTGACGATGACCTCGAGCCCATGCTCGGGCCGAACGCCCAGGCCCCGGACATTGCCCTTCCAGACGACGCCGTCGATGGCGGCCTTGTCGTCCTTGATGGTCAGGTAGACGTGGCCGTTGGAGTGGTGGGTGACCTTGGAAAGCTCGCCGCGCAGCCGCACGAACCCGTAGCGGTCTTCCAGGGTGCGCTTCAGCGCGAAGGCCAGTTCCGAGACGGAATAGGCGGGCGCGTTGGAATCGGGGGCGAGGTCGGTCATTGGCGACAACATAAAGCCCTCCCCGCGGAACGGGGAGGGCTGCATGGCGAGAGCGCCTGAACGACGCTTCTCTTCTTATGGCCGGCTGGCGCTAGATGTAGCGGCGCAGCGAGCGGGCGAGCTCGGTGGCGCCGCCCTTTTTCTTGGTCGACTGCTGCGGCTGGTAGGCCACCCGGGCGTGCTCGACGCAGTAGGGGCCTTCCGACGAGCGGCGGCCGCAGAAGGTGAAGCTGTCCGACGACGGGTCGCCGATCGGCCACTTGCACATGTGGGCGCCCAGGGTCAGCACGGTGGCCGAGCCGGGGGCTTCGTTGCGCAGGATCGGCATCGAGGGCTGGGCCTGGACCGGAACCGGAGCCGGGGCGACCGGCTCGGCGGCGACCACGCGGCGCGGCGCGGCCGGGATCGTCGAGGCGGCGGCCGGACGGGCCGGGCGCGGGGCCTTGAAGGCCGGACGGGCCGGTTGCGACGGCGCGGCGCGACCCGACAGGCCCAGGCGATGGACCTTGCCGATCACGGCGTTGCGGGTGACCCCGCCCAGTTGTTTGGCGATCTGGCTGGCCGACAGGCCGTCCAGCCAAAGCTTTTTCAGGGTGGTGACCCGTTCGTCAGTCCAGCTCATGGCCCATCTCCGCCTAAAATCCGGGCCATGACGAGAAACCCCACCTCGCCATCGCCCTACATCTGGTGTACAGACCGCCCCGCCGGCGGCTGACCTACCAGATAGTGTAAAGAATGCGTTAAGACGCACAATAGGCGCCAGGTAGTCTGTCCACAGAAACTATATATTGATTCTCGGAGCGGGACGCTTGCGTCCGACCCTCGCCGGGCGCACATGGCGAAGGAATTTCCAGGATCGGGCCAATGAGAGACATGGCAGACAGCGTCGTTCCGCCGCAGCCGCGCGACTACCACGGCTGGAACTGGAGCGGGTTCCTCACCCTCTATCAGCGCGAGATCCGCCGGTTCTGGAAGGTGGGCATGCAGACCGTGGCCGCCCCGGTGGTGACCACGCTGCTCTACATGCTGGTGTTCGTGGTCGCGGTCGGCTCCGACCGTCCGGCGGTCGAGGGCGTGACCTTCGGCCATTTCGTGGCGCCCGGCCTGATCATGATGGCGGTGCTCAACAACGCCTTCGCCAACTCGTCCTCGTCGCTGATCCAGGCCAAGATGATGGGCCTGACGTCGGACTTCCTGACCCCGCCGCTGACCCCGCTGGAACAGGTGGCCGCCTTCGGCCTGGGCGCGGCCACGCGCGGCGTCGTGGTCGGCGCTGTGACGGCCGCCGTCATCGGCGTGCTGCCGGGCGCGGGCCTGCAGGTCTCGCACCTGTGGGCGATCATATACTTCGCGGTCGGGGCGGCGATCATCCTGGGCCTGGCCGGCGTGCTGGCGGGCCTGTGGTCGGAGAAGTTCGACCAGCTGGCGGCGGTGACCAACTTCGCCATCATGCCGATGACGTTCCTGTCGGGCACCTTCTACCTCGTCGACAAGCTGCCCGAGCCGTTCCGCACGGCCAGCCACTTCAACCCGTTCTTCTACCTGATCGACGGCTTCCGCTACGGCTTCATCGGCCACGCCGACGGCAGCATCGCCATCGGCGTGGTGGTCACGGCCGTGCTGGCCACGGGCCTGTTCCTGTGGTGCTGGGCGCTGTTCCGCAGCGGATATCGTCTGAAGAGCTGAGGGTTCTTCCCTTCTTCTCCCGTCATTCCCGCCACAAGGGCGGGAATGACGGGAGAAGAAGGGGGCGCCTACCGCCCCACGCCCTTGACCAGCACCTCGACGTCTTTCGTCGGGCCGTCGTTGATCACCGCGATGTGGGTGTCGTTGATGAAGCGCAGTTGGCCGTCCACTTCCACCCGCGCCGACACCGAGTAGCGGTGGTTCGGCAGGATCTGCGCCGGGTCATAGGCCAGCTTGAACGCCACGGGCGGGGCGCGCGTGCCGTCGATCACGTCCTCGGCCAGCACCTTGGCCGGCGCGTCGGCCAGGCTGACGTCCTGTAGGCGCACGATCGTCTTCGTATTGGGCGGCAGCATGATCCGCTCGCGCCAGACCACGGTTCCAGTGACGGCGGCGGGGCCGGGCGACACGGGCGTCGAGGCGCAGCCGGGCAGGGTGGCCAGGGCCAGCAGGGCGAGGGAAACGGCGGCCTTCATCGTGGATCCTCCATGCATCTCCCCCACGCCCAGGCTTAGGTCGGATCGCGCGTGGATGGCAAGTTAGCGGTCCCGCGTCGCCAGGGTGTGTCCGCCACGCCCCGCAGGCCGAAAATTCATAGTGATTTCATTGACAGGGCAGGACTTCGCGTCGACAACGTCGGGCCTTCCAGTCCCCGCGCGAAAGCCCGGGGGCTTCTTGCCTTTTTGGGAGGCCGCTTTGAGCACCGCGACGTCGTCGAACCCCTCGCAACACCACATCATGGGCGTGTACAACCGCGCTCCGCTGGCGTTCGAGCGAGGCCGAGGCGCGCGCCTGTTCTCGACCGACGGCGGCGAGTACCTGGACTGCGTGGCCGGCATCGCCACCTGCGGCCTGGGCCACGCCCACCCGGTGCTGGTCGACGCCCTGAAGACGCAGGGCGAAAAGCTCTGGCACGTCTCCAACATCTACACGATCCCCGAGCAGGAAGTGCTGGCCGACAAGCTGTGCGCGGCCACCTTCGCCGACGTGGTGTTCTTCACCAACTCGGGCACCGAGGCGATCGAATGCGCCCTGAAGGCCGCCCGCCGCTATCACGCGGTGGCCGGCAACCCCGAGCGCATCGACATCATCGGCTTTGACGGCTCGTTCCACGGCCGTTCGTACGCGGCGGTCAACGCCTCGGGCAACGCCGGCTATCTGGACGGCTTCGGCCCGCGCCTGCCGGGCTTCATCCAGCTGCCGTTCGGCGACCTGGAGGCCTTGAAGGCCGCCATCGGCCCGACCACGGCCGGCGTCATCATCGAGCCGGTGCAGGGCGAGGGCGGGGCGCGCGCCCTGACCGAGGCCCAGCTGGTCGAGCTGCGCCAGATCACCCGCGAGGCCGGCGTTCTGCTGATCTTCGACGAGGTGCAGAGCGGCATGGGCCGGACCGGCAAGCTGTTCGCCCATGAGTGGGCCGAAGGCGCCGAGCCCGACATCATGTGCGTGGCCAAGGCCCTGGGCGGCGGCTTCCCGGTCGGCGCGTGCCTGGCCACCCACGAGGGCGCCAAGGGCATGACCCCCGGCACCCACGGCTCGACCTACGGCGGCAACCCGCTGGCCATGGCGGTCGGCACGGCGGCCTTCGACGCGATCAACACGCCCGAGCTGCTCGACAACGTGAAGACCATCGCCGGCTACTTCACCCAGCAGCTGAACGGCCTGAAGGACCGCTTCCCGGACGTCGTGCTCGACATCCGCGGCAAGGGCCTGCTGATCGGCGTCAAGCTGGCCTCGAACAACCGAGAGTTCATGGCGCTGGCCCGCGATCAGAACCTGCTGATCGCCGGCGGCGGCGACAACTGCGTCCGCCTGCTGCCGCCGCTGAACCTGACGCTGGCCGAGGCCCAGGAAGCCGTGGCCAAGCTCGAAAAGACCTGCGAGGTCGTCCGCGCCCAAGCGGCGGCCTGATCGCAGTCCGGACCGACGCCCCTGCCGATGACGGCGGGGGCGTCCACTTCAGCTCATTCGGAAAGGTGGCCTGAGATGACCGCCCCCCGCCACTTCATCGACCTCTGGAAGCTCGACGGCGCCACGCTGCGCCTGATCCTTGAGGACGCCAAGGCCCGCAAGACCGCCCGCAAGGGCTGGCCGCAGGGCCGTGTCGACGCCGACGCGCCCGCCAAGGACCGCGTGCTGTCGATGATCTTCCAGAAGAATTCGACCCGCACCCGCTTCTCGTTCGATGCGGCCATGCGCCAGCTGGGCGGCGACGCCATCATCTCGACGGCCTCGGACATGCAGCTGGGTCGCGGCGAGACCATCGAGGACACCGCCAAGGTGCTCTCGCGCATGGTCGACGCGGTGATGATCCGCGCCAACGTCCACGCCGACGTCGAGCGCTTCGCCCAGGTCTCGACCGTTCCGGTCATCAACGGCCTGACCGACAAGAGCCACCCGTGCCAGATCATGGCCGACCTGCTGACGATCGAAGAGCATCGCGGCGACGTGGGCGGCAAGACGATCGCCTGGGTCGGCGACGGCAACAACGTCTGCTCCAGCTTCATCCACGCCGCCCCGCTGCTGGGCTTCAAGCTGAAGATCGCCTGCCCGGCGGTCTATCACGCCGACCTGCACGACCTGGCCCGCGCCGCCGGCCTGAACGGCGACGTGACCATGAGCGAGGACCCCAAGGAAGCCGTGCGCGGCGCCGACGTGGTCGTGGCCGACACCTGGGTGTCGATGGGCGACACCGATCATGACGAGCGCCTGAAGGCCTTCGAGCCCTATCAGGTCGACGACGCCCTGATGGATCTGGCGGGGCCCGACGGCGTGTTCCTGCACTGCCTGCCCGCGCACCGCGGCGAGGAAGTCACCGACGCCGTCCTCGACGGCCCGCGCTCGCTGGTCTGGGACGAGGCCGAGAACCGCATCCACGCCCAGAAGTCCGTCCTGGCCTGGTGCTTCGGCGCGATCGGCTAGTCCCTGCGTCCTTCGAGGCTCACCTGCGGTTCGCGCCTCAAGATGAGGACCTCATTGCACTGAATCCCTCATCCTGAGGCGCCCGCGATGCGGGCCTCGAAGGACGCAAGGAGGCCGCCATGGCCCGTATCGAGCTCGACAAGGACGTCCGCGAGGCCGCCCTGCGCAAGCTGACGCTCTACATGCGCGACGAGCTCGATCGCCCGGTCAGCGGCCTGGAGGCCGGCTTCCTGCTCGACTTCATCGGCGAGACCCTGGGCCCGGCGTTCTTCAACCAGGGCGTCCGCGACGCGCAGACGCTGATCCTGCAGAAGCTGGAAGACGTGGTCTACGAGATCGAGAAGCCCTTGGACTGATCCCTCTCCCCTTGCGGGAGAGGGTGGCCTCCCGAAGGGAGGTCGGGTGAGGGGTCTCTCAAAAGCAAGACGCCGCGAAAGCTGATCGGCTTTCGCGGCGTTTTTCGTGGGGGCGACCCCTCATCCGTCGCCTTGCGGCGACACCTTCTCCCGCAAGGGGAGAAGGATGCTAGCGCCGCTTGCCCCGCCGCACGCCCTTGGGCAGGCCGCCGCGCGGCTTGACCGCGGCCTGGCGGCGCGCGCCCAGGCGTGGGCGCGGCAGCTTCGGGTCGGCGGGCAGCGGGTCGGTGAGCATCTCGAACAGCAGGCCGCCGGTCACGGGCGTGGCCTCGCGCAGCCGCACCTCGACCGACAGGCCAAGCGGCCAGCGCTTGCCGGTGCGTTCGCCCACCAGCGAGTGCAGCTTTTCATCGTGGACGAAGAACTCCTCGCCGAGGTTGGAGATCGGCACCAGGCCGTCGGCGCCGGTCTCGTCCAGCTTGATGAACAGGCCAAAGCGAGTGACGCCGGTGATGCGGCCGGCGAAGGTCGCGCCCACGCGGTCGGCCAGGAACGAGGCGATGTAGCGGTCGGTGGCGTCGCGCTCGGCGGCCATGGCCCGGCGCTCGGCGTGGGTGATGACCTCGGCGGTGTCCTTGATGCGGGCGATGTCCTGGTCGGTCAGGCCGTCGTCGCCCAGGCCCAGCGCCCGGATCAGGCCGCGGTGCACGATCAGGTCGGCATAGCGGCGGATCGGGCTGGTGAAGTGGGCGTACTTGGCGAGGTTCAGGCCGAAGTGGCCGATGTTGTCGCTGGAATAGTGGGCCTGCATCTGGGTGCGCAGGACCACCTCGTTGATGATAGCCGCATGCGGGCTCTCGCGGGTGTCTTCCAGCAGCTTGTTGAAGCGCGCGGTCTGCGGGGCCTCGCCCTTGTTCCAGCGGATCTCCAGGGTCTGCAGGAACTCGACCAGGTTCTGCACCTTCTCCAGGCTGGGCGTGTCGTGCACGCGGTAGATCAGCGGCGAGCGCTTGGCTTCCAGGCTCTCGGCGGCCGAGACGTTGGCCTGGATCATCATCTCCTCGATCAGCTTGTGGGCCTCGAGGCTGGCGCGGCGGGTGATCGAGGCGATCTCGCCGGCCTTGGTGATGACGATGCGGCGCTCGTCGCTTTCGATGGCCAGGGGCGAGCGGGCCTCGCGGCCCTTGCCCATCAGGCGGAAGGCCTCCCACAGGGGCGTCAGGATCGCGTCCAGCAGCGGCGGGGCCTTGTCCGGGTCCTGGCCGGCCGGCGGCGGGGTTCCGTCGATGGCGGCCTGGGCCTGCTCGTACGACAGCTTGGCGGCCGAACGCATCAGGCCGCGCACGAAGCGGTGGCTCGTCTTGCGGCCGTTCTTGTCGAACACCATCCGCACCGCCAGCGTGGCGCGGTTTTCGCCTTCGCGTAGGGAGCACAGGCCGTTCGACAGGGTCTCGGGCAGCATCGGCTCCACCCGGTCAGGGAAGTAGACGCTGTTGCCCTTGTCGCGGGCGTCGCGGTCCAGGGCCGAGCCCGGGCGCACATAGGCCGCCACGTCGGCGATGGCCACCCAGACCACCCAGCCGCCCTTGTTGTTCTCGGCCTCGTCGGGATGGGCGTAGACGGCGTCGTCGTGGTCGCGGGCGTCCACCGGGTCGATGGTCACGAACGGCAGGTGACGCAGGTCCTCGCGGCCCTCCAGCGTCGGCTCCTTGGCGGCCTTGGCCTCTGCTTCCGCCTCGTCGGAGAAGCCGGTCGGAATGCCGTGGCTGTGGATCGCGATCAGCGAGGCGGCGCGGGGGTCCTCCTCGTTGCCCACCGTCTCCAGCACGCGGCAGGGCTTGGGGCCGTAGCGGCCGGCGTGGCCGGTCTGCTGCACGACGACCAGGTCGCCGTCCTTCAGGTCGCCGACGCCCGGCTGCGAGACGTCGAGCAGGTAGCTGTCCTTGGACTTGCGATCGACGGGCTCGACGCGGATCTCGCGACGCTGCTTGCGCACCACGCCCAGAACCTTGTGGGCGCTCTGGCCCAGGCGCTTGATCAGGCGGGCCTCGTACTCGCCGCTCTCCAGCTTCTCGAAGCGCACCAGCAGGCGGTCGCCCAGGCCGGGCGCGCCGGCGGCGGCCTCGCGGCGGTCGGGGGCCAGGCGCACCATCGGGGCATCGTCGTCGGACTTGGTCAGCTTGACGAAGAGGTCGCCGTCGGCGTCGCGCTCGATCACGTCGGCCACGCCGACGGGGGGCAGGGCGCCGGCCTCGGCGAAGCCGCGACGGCCGCGCTTGCCCAGCTGGCCCTGGGCTTCCATCTCGCGGATCATCTCGCGCAGCGCGCGGCGATCAGCGCCCTTGAGGCCGAAGTGGCGGGCGATGTCGGCCTTGGCGGCCTCGCCGGCGTCGCGCAGGAAGGCCAGCAGCGTCTCCTTGTCGGGCAGGCCGGCAGGCGGACGGGGCTTGGACGCCATCTTGGGGCGCTGGGACTTCGGGGCGGCGGTCTTGGGAAGGCGAGGTTTGGCCATTGCTCCCCTCTAAGCCGTTTCAGGGCCGAGGGGAACGGGCAGGGGGCCTCAGACCTAGTACAGGTCCTCGATCCGCTGCGGCGTCTGCTGGGCCGGCGGGACCTCGGGCTTCTTTTCGGCCGGAGGCGGGGTCACGGGCGCGACAGGAGCCTGGACCACCGGCGGCGTCTCGGGGGCGACCTCCTCGGGCGCTTCCTCGACCGGCTTGGGCGCGGGCGGGGGAGGCGGCGGGGCGACCTCGACCGGGGCCGGGGTCGCGTCCTTCACCGGCACGCCCGAGACCTCGGCCAGGGGCGCGGTCGAGACCGCGTCGGCGGGCCGGCCCGTGTCCAGCGCGCCGCGTAGGCCCAGCACGAAGCCCACGACGCTGACCGCCGACAGCAGGACCACCACCAGCGGCAGCGGCAAGGGACGTTCGAGCGTGGTCATGGCCCTAGTCTACTCTCCCCGGTCGCCCGCCGTCACGCCTCGGTCTTGGCCTTGGCCGGCGCCTTCTTGGCGGCCGGCTTCTTGGCCGCCGTGGTCTTGGCGGCGGCCTTCTTCGGCTTGGCTTCGGCGGCTTCGCCGTCGGCTTTCGCGGCCTTGGCCTTGGCTGGAGCCTTCTTCGGCGCAGCGGCCTTCTTGGCCGGCTTCTTGCCGCCGCCCTTGGCCACGCGCTCGGCCAGCAAGGTCACGGCCTCGGCCAGGGTCAGGGCCGCCGGATCCGCGCCCTTGGGCACGTTGGCGTTGGTGTCGCCGTGCTTGATGTACGGACCAAAGCGGCCCGACAGCACGCGCACCGGCTTGCCGTCCTCGGGGTGATTGCCGAGCTCGGCCAGGGCCGCGGCCGCCGCGCGCTGCGGACGCCCGCCGCCGGCCCGCTTGTCGGCCAGGATGGCGACGGCGCGGTTGAGGCCGACGTCGAACACCTCGTCGGCGTTCTCCAGGTTGGCGTAGGTGCCGTCGTGCAGCACGAACGGGCCAAAGCGTCCCAGGCCTGCCGTGATCGGCTTGCCGTCGTCCGGGTGCATGCCGACTTCGCGCGGCAGGCTCAGCAGGCGCAGGGCCTTTTCCAGATCCAGCGCCGCCGGCGTCCAGCCCTTGGGCAGGGACGAGCGCTTGGGCTTCTCGCCCTCGGCCGCCACCTCTTCCACATAGGGGCCGAAGCGGCCGTTCTTCAGCCACACGGCGCGGCCGGTGGCGGGATTGATCCCCAGTTCCTTGTCGGCGCTCTCGGCCTCGCCGTCGCCCTCGGCCACGCCCAGCTGGCGGGTGTAGCGGCACTCCGGATAGTTCGAGCAGCCGATGAAGGCGCCGAACTTGCCGGTCTTCAGCGACAGCATGCCCGAGCCGCAGGTCGGGCACAGGCGCGGGTTCGACCCGTCGCCCTTGTCGGGGAAGATGTGCGGGCCCAGGGCGTCGTTCAGCGCGTCGAGCACGTTGGTGGTGCGCAGTTCGGCGATCTCGCCGACGGCGGCGTGGAAGTCCTTCCAGAACTCGCGCAGGAATTCCTTCCAGTCGAGCTGGCCGTCGGAAACCAGGTCGAGGCGCTCTTCCAGGGCCGCGGTGAAGTCGTACTCGACATAGCGGCGGAAGAACTGCTCGAGGAACGCGGTGACCAGGCGGCCCTTATCCTCGGGGATGAAGCGCTGCTTCTCCATCCGCACGTATTCGCGGTCGCGCAGCACGCCCAGCACCGAGGCGTAGGTCGACGGACGGCCGATGCCCAGCTCTTCCATCTTCTTGACGAGGCTGGCTTCGGAGTAGCGCGGGGGCGGTTCGGTGAAGTGCTGGTCGGCGCGGGTCTCGATGACCTTGGCGGCGGCGCCTTCGACGATGGCCGGCAGGCGGGCGCTGTCTTCGCCTTCCTCGTCGTCGCGGCCTTCCTCGTAGACGGCCAGATAGCCGGGGAACAGCACCACCTGGCCGGTAGCGCGCAGGCCGGTGCGGCCGTCGTGGCTTTCCAGGTCGACGGTGGTGCGCTCGATGCGGGCGCTTTCCATCTGCGAGGCGATGGTGCGCTTCCAGATCAGCTCGTACAGGCGGCCTAGGTCAGGATCCAGGCGCAGCGAGCCGGGGTTGCGGCGCATGCTGGTCGGACGGATGGCTTCGTGGGCCTCCTGGGCGTTCTTGGCCTTCGACTTGTAGATGCGCGGGGCGTCCGGCACGTAGTCCTTGCCGTAGACATTGCCGATCACCTCGCGGGCGTCGGCGATGCCTTCCGGGGCGATCGAGACGCCGTCGGTACGCATGTAGGTGATCAGGCCGACGGTCTCGCCGCCGATGTCGATGCCTTCGTACAGCTTCTGGGCGGCCTGCATGGTGCGCTGGGCCGAGAAGCCCAGCTTGCGGGCGGCTTCCTGCTGCAGGGTCGAGGTGGTGAAGGGCGGGGCGGGCGAGCGCTTGCCGGGCTTCTTCTCGACAGCTTCCACCTTGAAGGCGGCGGACTGCACGGCGGCCTTGGCGGCCAGCGCCGAGGCCTCGTTGCCGAGGTCGAACTTGGTGAGCTTCTTGCCGTCGTGCTTGACCAGGCGGGCCAGGAACGGATCGCTGCCGGCCGAGACGTCGGCGTCGACGGTCCAGTATTCCTGGGTCTTGAAGCGCTCGATCTCGATCTCGCGGTCGACGACCAGGCGCAGGGCCACCGACTGCACGCGGCCGGCCGAGCGCGACCCGGGAAGCTTGCGCCACAGCACCGGCGAGAGCGTGAAGCCCACCAGGTAGTCGAGGGCGCGGCGGGCCAGGTAGGCCTCGACCAGCTCCATGTCGAGGTCGCGCGGGGCCTTCATGGCCTCGGTGACGGCGGCCTTGGTGATGGCGTTGAAGGTGACGCGCTGGATCTGCTTGTCCTTCAGCGCCTTCTTCTTGTTCAGCACCTCGAGCACGTGCCAGCTGATCGCCTCGCCTTCGCGATCCGGGTCGGTGGCGAG
>PJUJ01000256.1_pt1 | contig 35111 bp, 38 predicted proteins | sample 1512321 | NCBI WGS metagenome assembly PJUJ01 (sample SAMN08177669, study PRJNA422409) | Feces metagenome, whole genome shotgun sequencing project. | isolation source: Chicken feces enriched on filter paper: beechwood xylan treatment | host: Gallus gallus | place: USA: Madison | collected 2015-01-15 | reverse complement strand
TTTAACAAACAATTTCACCTGGAAAGCATCAACAGTAGCGGCCTTATATAAAGAAAGATGGGAGATTGAAACTTTCTTTAAGCATCTAAAACAGCGTCTGAAAGTAACCAGTTTTGTAGGAACATCAGAAAATGCTGTTTATATTCAAATTCGGACTGCATTAATAGGAATACTACTCTTTAAATACATTCAGAAAAAGGCTAAATACGATTGGAACTTATCAAATCTGGTGAACTTTATTCGCTTAAATATATTTGTGAAAATTGATCTCTGGAAATGGGCTAATGATCCATTCTTTTCAGGTAAACCTCCTGATAAAATAGGACAATATAAACTCTTCTAAAACCATAGGTAGGATATAATTTGATTTTTTAACAAAAGCTTTTCTAATTAATAGAAGAAGGTAGATTTTATACGTAATAAATTTTATTTAGGACAGTTGTGACCTTAGCAAATTAAACAACCTAATTATTTAATTAAACTAAACTATTTGTAGCTTAATGAAAGTAAATCAACTAAAACCAGTATGTTTATTTTTTATTTCTTTCCTGCTGTTTCAATCCGTTGATGCTCAGGAAGTATATAAAAATGCTAAGGCGCCAGTGCAGAAACGTGTTGAAGATTTATTGAAGCGTGTGATGCTCAAAGAGAAAATCATGCAATTGAATCAATACACCGAAGGCGATAACGATAACCTCAATAACATCGAAAAATCGGTCAACGAGCTTTCACCAGAAGTAGGTTCATTAATTTTTTCGAGTTCAGATCCTGTATTCAGAAATAAAATCCAAAAGAAAGCTGTAGAAGAGTCTAGATTGGGAATTCCCATTTTGTTTGCTTTTGATGTCATACACGGTTACAAAACAATTTATCCTATTCCCCTTGGTCAGGCTGCGTCTTGGAATTTAGAGCTGGCTAAGAAGGCTTCTGCAATAGCAGCCAAAGAGTCAAGATTAGGTGGTATTGAATGGACCTTCTCTCCTATGATTGATGTGGCTTACGATCCTCGTTGGGGCCGCGTATCTGAAGGTTATGGTGAAGATCCCTATACCAATGCACAATTTGGTGTGGCGACGATATTAGGCTATCAGGGTACTCAACCCTATGATAGCTTACACGTAGCAGCATGTATAAAACACTATATCGGTTATAGCCGTAGTGAAGGAGGTCGGGATTATGTCTATACAGATATTTCTCCGCAATCTATCTGGGAAACTTATATGCCCCCATATATTGCTACGATCAATGCTGGAGCAGCCACTTTGATGAGTTCTTTCAATGATATTAGTGGTATTCCTTCTACGGCCAATACACATTGGCTAAAAGATGTATTACGTACGCAATTAGGTTTCAATGGCTTAATCGTATCTGATTGGTATGGTATAGATCAATTAAAAAGTCAAGGTGTAGCAAGGGATGATAAAGAAGCTGGTTTAAAAGCATTTTTGGCTACCACGGATGTGGATATGGTGGACAATATTTACGGCCGACACCTGGAAGAATTGGTAAAAGAGAAAAAAATAACCACTGCTCAAATTGATGATGCGGTTCGTAGAATATTAAAATTGAAGTTTGAATTGGGTTTATTTGAGAAACCTTATGTCCATGTCTTGCCAGATGAAAAACGATTTTTATTACCAGAAGATATTAAGACCGTAGAAAAGTATGCCGAAGAAACGATGGTATTATTAAAAAATAAAGATCAAGTTTTACCACTAGAATCTGTTAAAAATATCGCGCTTATCGGACCATTTGCAAAAGACAATGATCACGTAATGGGATCATGGAGAGGTTTTGGAAAAACGAAAGATGTAGTACCTTTTTATGAGGGTATGATCAAAGAATTTGGGTCTAATGTCAATTTTGAATATGTACGCGGTTGTGATTTTGAAGGCGATGACAAGTCCGAATTTGATGCTGCGTACCAAGCTGCTTTGAAATCAGATATAGTAGTTCTTTATTTGGGAGAAAAAGCTGGTTGGAGTGGCGAAAATGCATCACGCTCATCCTTAGCTTTACCTCAAATCCAAGAAGACTTAGTAAAGTATGTCGCTACTACTGGTAAAAAAATAATATTGGTATTCTCAAGCGGTAGACCGATAGAATTAGCACGCATCGAGCCATTAGTAGATGGTATTATTGCGATATGGCAACCTGGTACTGCTGGAAGTGCTCCATTAGCAGGCATACTTTCAGGCAGAATTAACCCATCTGGTAAATTACCAATTACGTTTCCTTATTCTACAGGACAAATCCCAATATATTATAATCATAGACAATCAGCGCGTGTTATCAAGGACATTATCAGGATGTACAACAAGGGCCACTATATCCGTTTGCATATGGCTTGAGCTATACCACCTTCGAGTACAGCGATATCAAACTGTCAAAAGATAATATCAATAAATCGGATAAACTAGTAGCTTCTGTAACCGTAAAAAATACAGGTAAAAAAGATGGTTTAGAGACAGTACATTGGTTTATCCGTGATTGGCACGCCTCTATTTCCAGACCAGTGAAAGAACTTAAACACTTTGAGAAGAAATTAATTAAAGCTGGAGAAACTGTGACTTACACTTTTGAAATAGACCCTAACCGTGATTTGTCATTTCCTGACGCTACAGGAAAGCGCATATTAGAAGCTGGTGATTTTCAATTAAAAGTAGCGGACAAAGAAGCTAAATTCGTTCTGAATTAACATAACACAATCGTATCATAATGCTAATCCCCTGCAATGATTTGGAGGGGATTTTCTATGTCTATATATAAATTAATCTGCCGAACCTTTAATGATGTTTCGGCAAGCTCAACATGCCATATTTTTTAAAATTAAACAGGCTTTAAATATTTTATTTATCTAACTCACTTCTATTTGTGAAATTTATTAGGCGAATTGTATCTTTATGGACGTCAAACAAAAACTAAGAAACGATAAATGCTAGATTCTGTCATAACCTATTTAGAAAGTATCAATCCTATTACCGCTGCATTATATGCTACCCTATTCACGTGGTCTGTAACAGCTTTGGGTTCTGCATTTGTGTTCTTTTTCAAAAGTTACAATAAAAATATCATGGATACCATGCTCGGTTTTACTGGCGGAGTCATGGTTGCTGCGAGTGTGTGGAGTCTTTTGATTCCATCGATTAATATGAGTGAAGGAACAGGCTTTACACAAATGGTTCCGACTATAATTGGTTTTCTGCTAGGCGCAGGTTTCTTGTATAGCATTGATAAGATTCTGCCCCATTTACACCACAACTTTCAGCAAGTAGAAGGTGTAAAAACTCCTTGGCAAAGAACTACTTTAATGATTCTAGCTATCACGTTGCATAACATCCCAGAAGGATTGGCTGTTGGGGTTTTGTTTGGAGGTGTTGCAGCAGGTATACCTGAAGCGAGTATTGCTGGAGCTACAGCCTTGGCTGTTGGTATTGGTTTACAGAATTTTCCTGAAGGAATTGCGGTCGCTATGCCTTTACGAAGAATGGGATTATCTAGACGTAAGAGTTTTTTCTACGGCCAAGCTTCAGCTATTGTAGAACCTATGGCAGGAGTTTTAGGTGCTTTCGCAGTTACTTTCTTTGCACCTATATTACCTTATGCCCTTTCTTTTGCAGCTGGAGCGATGATATTTGTAGTAATAGAGGAAGTTATTCCAGAATCTCAGCAAAATAAAAGTTCCGATTTAGCTACACTAGGATTTATTTTTGGTTTTATCCTTATGATGACCTTAGATGTGGCTTTAGGTTAGCCAGATATGTTTTTTAAAAATAGCCTTTTTACTATTTCTCCTCCAACCAAAGATGATTTTATGGAATTATATTTTTTTAAAATAGAAAAAGGGATGTTCAACATCCCTTTCCTATAAATCATTTATATAAAATACTAAAACTCTTCCTCGCTTGACAACAGTTCTTTGTGATTACTAACTGCTGTACGAGTCTTCGTTTTATGCTTGTTAATCTGTCTTCTTAAGGATTCGACTGCAACATCAGTTGCCTCTTCGAAGCTTTTCGCCTGAGCTTTAGCGAATAACTGTGTTCCTGGAATATTAAATTTCAATTCCACAATTTTGTTGGCTTCATCTTCCACATTTTCTAGTCGTAAGTAACATACCCCTTCAATGATATTATCCAAAAATTGCTCTAATTTCGCAGTTTTTCTTTTAATAAAATCGATCAATTTTTGATCCGCATTGAATTTAATTGATTGCACAGTTACGTTCATGTTTTCCTCCTTTTTTAAGCTTTTGGATGTGCTTGTTTATAAATATTTTTTAATCGTTCTACAGAATTGTGTGTGTAAATCTGCGTGGCAGACAATCCTGCATGTCCTAATAACTCTTTAATCGCGTTCAGATCAGCTCCGTTATCTAGCAGTGATGTAGCAAAACTATGTCTTAATATATGTGGACTTCGTTTTTGTTGCGATGTTATAATACTTAGATATTTATTTACCACTCGATATACCAGTTTAGGATAAGCTTTCTTCCCTTCTTTTGTAACGATCAAATGCTCTGAATTATTTTGTAGTTTACTTTCTTTTTTCTTTTCTAAATACTGTTTAAGTTCATGGATCAATGTTGAATACATCGGAACAAACCTTAATTTGTTCCTCTTACCTAATATAAGGATTTTTTTATTGAAAAAGTCAATATCCCGCTCTTTTATTTCTAACAATTCCGCTAAACGTATCCCCGTTCCAAACAGCAATTCTACTATTATAAAATCACGGCTATTTTCGAAAGAATCTTCCATATCTTCCATCTGTTCTAACAGCACCGTCATTTTCTCTTTCTCTACAACAACAGGCAACTTCTTTCCTACTTTCAAGGCTTTAATCAAATGAACCGGATTGCTGGTTGATAAAGATTCACGCTGAAGATATTTATAATATGATTTAAGAACAGAAATAGCACGGTTTACCGAAGTAGCTGTTTTTCCTTTTTCCTTCATCGTAGCGAAGTAATAGCGGCAAAATTTATAATCTACCTCTTCGAAAGTCATTCCCTCAGCTTCTAAAAAATCTAAATACGATTGCACTTCGGTATCATAGGCCGTAATGGTATGTGCTGAATAACGCTTCTCGTACTTTAAAAAATTAATGAAACTGCTTTTATACATAGATATTGTTTAACATCAATCAATATAAATAATATCTAGTAATATAACTAGATTAACGATTAGATTGTTTACGAAAACTCAAATAAAACTTTTCTAGGAGAAAAAAGTGTGATAAGATGAGCAAAACACAAGAATATCGATGTGATTTTGAATATAAAAAAGCTTTAACCTATCTTTAGGTAAATAATAGAGATATGAAATTCGGACAAGTACCAGATCCTTCAATTATAGATTTTACCATTCCTCCAACACCGCCGGAAACTATTGCTTTATTGAACGAAAATAAAGATGATAATCCGATAGAAGTTTACGTTGGATGTGCCAAATGGAATAAGACTGACTTAAAAGGTTTTTATCCTAGAGGTACAAAAGATGAATTGGCTTATTATTCGACCCAATTCAATTCTATCGAGTTAAATGCTACTTTCTATAATTCCCCAAGCAAACAGCAAGTAGAAACTTGGCGTGAAAAAACGCCGAAAGATTTCAAATTCTTTCCTAAAATTCCGCAATCCATTAGCCATTTTTCTAGGCTTTTGAACACGGATGAGAAAGTAAAAGAATTTGTGGATGCTACCGTGCTTTTTGAAGACAAATTAGGAATGGCATTCTTACAACTCATCGACAATTTCAAACCGAAAGATTTTGAAAGATTAGAAAAATTTCTCAAAGAATTCCCTAAGGGCTATCCTTTAGCTGTTGAGGTGCGTAACGAAGAATGGTTTAAGCCAGAGGTATCAGAGAAATTTTATAAACTGTTGGAAGAAACTAACAAAACCAATGTTTTGGTGGATACTGCTGGAAGACGCGACATGATGCATATGCGCTTGACTACGCCGACCGCATTTGTACGTTATGTAGGAGCTAATCACCCTTCAGATTATACGCGATTGGATGAATGGATTGATATCATTGTCGAATGGAAAAAAGCAGGGTTACGACGATTATATTTCTTTATTCACCAAAATGTAGAAGTAGAATCCCCTCTTCTAGCGGCACATTTTATAGAAAAATTAAATAAAGCTATCGGAACAAATCTTCCAATTCCCAAGAAACCAGACGATCCTAAAAAAGGTGGCTCAACTTTATTTTAATATATGAAGCTCAATAAAATACACCATATCGCAATAATTGTAAGCGATTACGCAAAGTCTAAACATTTCTACACTGAAATCTTAGGCTTAGACATCTTGAAAGAAACCTTTCGCGAAGCACGCAATTCTTACAAGTTAGATTTAGCACTAAATGGTCAATACATTATTGAGCTTTTTTCTTTTCCTGATTACGTTCCTCGCCCCTCATATCCTGAAGCTTTAGGATTAAGACATCTTGCTTTTGAAGTAGATGATATCGAGCAAGCAGCTTTTGAGCTTCAAGCGCACAATATCCCCACAGAACCTATTCGCATAGACGAGATAACAGGTAAAAGATTCTTTTTCTTTACCGACCCAGATGGTTTACCGTTAGAATTTTATGAGAAATAAGTTGATTAACTAATAATCTGCATAACCTCTCCAGCTACTTTTCTATTGTATTCGTTCGTCATACTCTTGTGATTAATTAAATCTACAATAGTACCGATTAAACAAAAACCACCTGTTAGAAAATATATGATTCCCATAGCTATTTGTCCCAATACAAAGCGCTGCACTCCAGCGATGATGATAAGGCCTAATAATGTATAAATAAGAATTTCCTGAGCTTTTTTACGTCTAGTGGCATAGATTTGTACGAAACTGCGCAATTGGGTTTCATTCAGGTTAGCCGTGATTTGATTGAGGTAGATTAATTCATCATTAGAGATATTATCTAAATGTATGAAAGGATTAAATTGTGTCATTTTTAGGTTTTATGAGTGTTAAATAATTTTTAGTCAATTGAATTATGCGGTAAATTAGAACAGCAAAGACAGGAAATCCCAACCAATGCAGTTCAAAGGAAGCATGTACATGTCCATGCATTAATAAACTTACTGACCGAGCAAGCCCACAACCTGGACACCAACTAAATCCCAGTCCATGAATTGGACAAATCGAAATACTTTCTTTATCTATCTGAAGATTATAAAGCCAAATAAACGCTCCTAACCATATTAATAGTTCAAGCGGTATTTTCTTTATCATCATAGGCATAATACTAACTAAGTTAGAGAGAAAAGAAAAATAAAACAATAGCTATTGAATACTGTCTTTCCAAATTCCTAATCCATGCTCCCTAGCATATACTTGCGCTTCATAAAAGAGATTCTCATAGGTAATATTAGGCGGAATAGTCATTAAGGTAGCATAGCCTTCACGAATTATCTTCTCATTTAGGAAGCTACCGTCATTAAGATATGCATAGGCTAATGTTCTTCCATATCGGTCTAAAGAATCCATATCAAATGTCAATTTAATATATAGATTACTAGTCAGTATACTATCCACGTAGGCTTTAGCATGAACACCAAAAGGATGTTTCTTTTTATTGAAAACGGTTTTATTCTCGGGAGCATCTATCCCAATCAAGCGAATCTTCACGCGATTTCCTTCATGATTTACTACCCAAAAAGTGTCTCCATCCACAAAAGTATCTACTTTGAATATGGTAGGATTGTGATACATTTCCTGTTCAAAATTCTCTTCGAAAGGAACAGTATTCGACGGATAGTTCTGAGATTGGCAAGATAAAAGAAAGAAAATAGAAAAAAATAATAAATTAATATGATTCATAGCAAGAAAAATAAAGATTATTAAACATGATACCAAAATCAAAGACAATTTTAAATAAATTACGGTTTCCCGTATTGATTATTTTTTTAGCGTGGGTACATTTATACAAATAATTTCAAACAATTGAATAATAAATTTTTATTAATTTAAAATAAGTTTTTTAATAAACTAACTTATGAAATTACCAATGTTGCTTAACCTATTGAATAAAATTCGATTTAATTTGACTGTTTTAAGTAGGAAACTATTGCTTACAATCTTTAACAGAAGATTAAACATTTCCAAATTCGAATATTCTATTACAAATAGAAAAGGATTATTAATATTAGAATATTGTTCAAAAGGATTAATATATGTTGAAGTTTTTAATCAAAAATTTCTGCAAGAAGATAATACTCTAGTTTTTAATCTTTCCAATTGTGAATTTATTGAAGAAAATACTTTAATAACTTTTCACGGAAAATCACAAAAAATTATCGAATCCATTTCTATTATGGATGACTTAAAAACCGATTTAACCAACTTTCAAACAAGATTAAATCTTAACCTTAATAATCTAATTTCATTTAACATCTCTAATAAAGAGAAATTATCTACCATCTCATGTAAACAACCTAAACTTGACATAAAAAACAAGATTTTCTAATTCACTAATAGCATTAATATGGAAAACCAATTCTATAATACAAATGAATCAGGTCGCATCATGCGGTTTTTATGGTCTGCTGCTGGTGCAGACGAATATATTTTAGAAAGATCAACATATAGTGATCAAGTAAAGTACGCCTGCCTTGGAGGAATCGTATTCGCTACTGGGTTAATGGCTGGATTATCTGGAGGATATGCTTTCTACACGATATTCGAACCTAGAGGAAATGTATTAGAAAATCCTATTCATATACCAACAGTGGTATTAGCATTAATCTTCGGAATTCTATGGGGATTGATGATTTTTAACTTGGATAGATTTATTGTAGCTGCCACTGGTAAAGGTGATGGCACTGAAAAAATAACTTGGGATGAACTTAAAGGTGCAATTCCAAGAATTTTAATGGGAATGATAATCGCTATAAGTATTTCTAAACCTGTAGAAATTAGAATGTTTAAAACAGAAATTGACACCGAACTAAGAAAAATCCAGATAAAAAAACAAACAGAATATGCAGCAGAAGTAGATAAAACCTATACAGAAAGAGAAAAGAATCTTGAAAATGATTTTGGTAAAATCACAGAAGAAAGGAGTCAATTAATTAAAAGAATAGCAGAATTTGAAGAAAGATATCAAAAAGAAATGGCTGGAGAACAATATGGTCCAAAAGGCGAGGGCCCTGTTGCTCTTGCTCTAAAAAGAGAGCGTGATAATGCGCAAAACAAATTGGACAAATTTGATGAAATGAATTCTGCCGAATTACAAAACTTAAATAAGCGTAAGGAAGATTTACGTCAAGAAAAAGAAAAAGAACGTCTTAATAATAAAAAAGTAGCTGATGGATTAGATGGTTTATTGGAAAGAATTAAAATAGCGCATGAAGTGGCAGGGTTTTCTATTACATTATTTATTACGCTATTATTTATGGCGATTGAGCTAACCCCAATATTCTTCAAACTCATGCTTACAAAGACTCCTTATGATTACCTAAAGGAGAATATTGAAGATATCATGATGGCTAATAATGGAATTGAGGTCAAATACGATTATTATAAAGATAAAGCAGGTCTAGAAAGACATCTAGTAATAAATCATGATGCACACATAAAACTTTATGAAAAGGTCAAAGAAACTGAAATAAAAAAGGAACTTACTGATTATGCTATCCAAAAGTATAAAGAGAATGAAAAGGATATAATTGACAATAACCCTACTCTGTACATTAGTAAAAATATGAAAGTGAAATCCCCTAGTGAAATCGAAGGTAATATCATCAAAGAAATTGCTGAATTAGATGAACATCTCAAACTTCAAACACAAAAGGATCTATTAAAATTAGCCTATGCTAAAATAAAAGAAAAAGAAGAACTCAACATTACACTAAACCCACAAGAATACGTAGATATTACAAAGACAAAAATTAACCAGCATTTAGAAGGTCTAGCAAACAATGATAATGATACAATGGAAAAGGTTGAAAATGCTTAAATGTATCCTATAAATGAAAGGTAATTCATTAAAAAAGTTAGAGCGTTTCTTTTTGTTCTTTTCTTCAGAGGATATATATTTCATAGAACGTTTTATCAACGATAAGAAAGGAACTCCAGAAAGTAGGATTAAATACTATTTTCTTGTCATTGGTATTGCGGTACTTATTTTCTTTATCTGCTCTACCGTAAGTATTACATTCTTTATACTTAACATTTTAGAAGGGTACTTACGTATTTTAAGTATACCTATTGGAGTGTTTATAGGACTTTTACTTTCTAATATTTACTTATTTTTGCTATATACAATAACCCCCACTTTATTTAATACCGTTGATAAAAAGAAAAGAAAAAACACTAAGCTGAAAGATGTTAAAAACACCTATCAAAATACATCAATCTTTTCTTTCTCATTTTTGTTTAGGGCTATTTTTATTGTTTTTATTGCACTTATTATAGCTCAACCCCTGAATGTTGCTCTTTTTATCAATATGAACATATTCCATCTTGGGGATAAAGAAATTACTCAAATAGAATATTATAAAACAGAATCACTTATTAAAAGCTATTTAACGGTTGACAGTCAATACACAGAATCTGAGAAAAAGATATTTAATACACTAGCTATTTACAATAATTATCTAAATAATCAAGACGCTAATTTATATAACGAAATAAAAGGAAAGACAATATATGATGAGATAACAATTAATAAGTTAAACACCTTCAAGAACGAACTACAAGATCTAAATAGTAACTTTATAAAAAGAAAAGTATACTCACTCAAGACACACCACAAACTGATAGAAGTGAATTCTTTTATTGAAGAGATTACATTGAACGACCAAAACTTCTTAGCTTTTCTCCAAGAGAATACTAATATTAAAAACATATTCTTCAAAAACTATATTGATAACTCAATCCCTCTATTTATTGATAAAATTAAAAACCACTTGGATCTCAAAAATATCCTGGAAAAGAACAATTTATACACTTTAAAGATTAAATATTTATTAGGCAATAATTTCTTTGCCTTCATACTAACCGTATTAGTTGCTATTACTTTTTGTTTACCTGTCTTTGCTAAGTTTTTAATAAGAAAGAAGTTCAATTATTATAAATTTAGAGGGAGTTTTGAAAACAGTATTATCAATGATATATATATCCAACACTGTCAAACTTATAATCAGACTCTATACGACAAAGTGTCCGAATCATACAATCAGGTGATCCACAGACTCGGAAATCAATTAGAACTAATAAGGCCCCTAAACTTTAAAAGATATTTAGAATTAAAAAATCAAATAACAAACGATTCAGTTGTCCCAACTATTGAGAAATATCAATATTGGGCTGATCCACCTTTCAGAACAGAAAGAAAATCTGAAATTTTTCGTAACTCACAAAAAGATTTAATAGATAAAATGTACAACCAAAAATGAAGGTCTTATTAAGTATTATAATTCTCATTATAATTTTTAGGTTGTTTTCCAGAAAAAAAAGACCTAAAGCTTCTTTTATAGATCAAAAAAAAGAAATTATAGAGGAAACAAAATCTAATTCTTATCAATTTAAAGGAGTAGAGTACTCGAATTATGATGATATTAAAAAGAATTGGTATCGAGAAATAAGAGTTCCATTTACCTGCACTAGAAAAACGTACATTATAGGTCGCATGGTCGGAAAATATTATGGAGAGTACACCACTAATCCCAACCATATTCCGATCTATAAAATAAAAATATATGAAGCCTACGTGTATCCTACTCCCTCAGGGCAATGTTCTTGCTTGATTAACGGCAAAGAGACTTGTAATGGGATACATAAATTTTTTGAGGAGAATTTTGTTTCCCTTCAATCATCTCAAACTTTTGATAAAAGCCAATTACCGGATGAGTTTATTTTAGTACACCCAAATGACCACAATGAATATAAAATTCAATTAAACGATATAATATTCGATGAAGTTACCTACAATAGTCAATTTCATCAAACTGATGACAAAGAGGTGTTTGGGACATTAGAATGTACTATAACGGGATATATCGCTGATATCGTTAAAGATATTCGTCTAGAAAGAGAATATAAATATATAGCGAACAATGATACTCCAATTTTCCCTTTTGTATCTTCAAAAGGAAATATTGATATAGGAACAAAAGTTTCAACACCTATTTCAGAAAAAACAGGCAATCTACCTATCTATGAAGAAAAAGGAAAAATTAAATCTACAAATAATGAGGCAACTAAAAGTACTAATAAAAAGGCATATATCTTAACTTCAAAACATTCGACTTATCAAGATGACTTTTTAGCTTGGTTACCTGGAATAATTTTAGGCATTCTGCTTTTAGTTATGATACCGCAATTGCTTTTCCTAATTCCAATTTTTCTCATAATTTTCTTATTATCGATTATTCCGAGCTTTGTGTGGAAATGGGTTATTAATATCATAGTAGGTATTTATTTTATATCTCTGGGAATTTTATTTCTTACTTCAATATTTACCTTATTAAAAAGTAGCCAAATATCTTTCATTAATATACCTAAATACACCATACAATCAAACAGAAAACCTACCTCTACTTTAAAAAAGACAGAGATAACATACACAGAAAATTCTAATCATAGCACGACAGATACAATTTGGGTATTTACAAAAAAATGGAAAGACTATCATGACAATAGCTATGAAGGAATCTATACAATAAGAAAAAAAGATTATTTATTATCAAGAAACTACAAAAGAACTCTTGTACATGATAATAATTCCCGAAACTACAACTATGTTGTACATAAAATTAAAGAAAATGACCAAAATAGACTAAATGGAGTTTACCAGATGCTTGATAGCATAAGTTTATCACAAAAAATAAATAAAACACAATTTGCAGATATGGTCATTTCCTTTGTGCAAGACTATGACTATTCATTAATACTTCCATCTGATTGTGACCCTACCGCTTATTCTGACGAATTTATCAAATCCTATTTAACTTCTAACCAAGGAAGTTGCATTCCGAATGAGCCATTTGGGCTCACGACTCCAGTAGAAACCTTGACTTCAACAAAAACCGATTGCGATAGTCGAACCTTACTTCTTTACACCATCTTATCAAGATATAAATACGATGTGATATTATTATCAAGTGATATCTACAAACATTCGATAATTGGTATTAACTTACCTTATAAAGGGAAAGATTTTTATACATATGGTAATCAAAAATATGCTTTAGTAGAAACAACTACAAAAGGAGCATTTCCTGGTTATATTTCAAATGAAATATCAGACACAAAAAATTGGTATATATCACTAAAATCTAAATAACTATGAATATTAACTATTTTATCGTTTACACTATTTTTGCCTTATTATCAGTAATACTGACTTTATTCATTACGACAAAATTATCCAATAGCCTTACATCAAAGATAAATCCTGAAATAAACAATTTTAATGGTATAACACTTTGCTGTATTTATATTGGTTGCGCTATCTTATTTATAGATTTATTCCAATTACTATCTTCTACTCTACATGCATTGGATATGCAAAAAGTAAGGCTATATGGGGAGGATACTATAAAATTATTACTTACATTCTTACTAATTATAGTTTCAGGAATAGTATTAAATATATTCATCTCATTTTTAATTTTTAAAATTATAATCCCTCAAGTTAAGGAGGCAAACTCTATTATAAGATACAGTCTATATGGTATTATTTTTATCATTATCACTATAGTTATGAAACCCTTAGTTTTCGATTTATTAAATTATTTTCAACCAACAATACAAACACCCTTTTTTAAATAAAAAAAGTAGACCAGTTACGGCCTACTCATCTTTTCATATTTATGTTAATTTGGGGTTAGATAAATAGTAAGGTGTGTGTTACTATATAATTCCTTTGTCCTTGCAGTAAGCGACTAATTGCTCATTTTTGGTAAAGGATAGCACCTCTCGCATCGTACTTAATCTTTTTTCTATACTGCTGAGCCCTGATGGCTTAATATTTTTTTGCTTTAAATAGTCCGGAATTTCCTTTTGTTTGATTCCTTCGGACAGCAATTTAATAATATGTATATCGACATGGCTAAATTCGTAAGAATTCTGTTCTTTCAGTGATTGCTTGATGTCATAAGACATATAAGATTGCCCATTGGATATTGCTTGCAGAGCTTCTTTCAGATGTTGGGCATCATGTCTCGCTTTGCGCACATAGGCATCGATACCATATTGGTGGAACAATTTATTGACAATGGCAGGTCTATTTTCCCCTGAAAAGACAATAATCTGAATGTCAGGATGAATGACCTTAACAGCTTTAATCAATTCCACACCACTTGTTATGCGCTGTACATTATGATCCTCTTCAAAAGAAAGATCAGTAATTAACAAATCATAAGGCTCTTTATTTTGCAAAGCCTTACTTACCCAAGCTAATGCGTCATCACAATAATAGACATATTTAGCTTCTTGCACACCTAAATCATTTAATGTGCGCTGCACTGAAATATTGGCCACTTCGTGATCTTCTGCAATTAAAACTTTTTTGAACATATATTTCTATTGTTTTACGCGAAAGGAACAGTGATAATAATATGTGCTCCTTTCTCTCTTGTCAAATCAAAATTAATTGCTCCTCCAATCTTTTCCATACGGTTTCCCGTATTCATAAGCCCATTGCCTTTTTTTATTTCTGGAGGAAAGCCAATTCCATTATCTATATAATGAATTCCCAAAGCCCCCTCTAGTTGTTCCACCTTAAAAATCAACTCATTAGCCTCACTATGCTTGCGCATATTAACCAAAAGTTCTTGTATTACAGGTAGTAATTCTTTCCGATTTTGTGGAGATATTTTTTTCCATAGGTCCTCTTCATTCCCGACAATAAAGAGTTTTAGATTCTCGTGAGCAAATGAATTCAATAAGTGGGAAATTTCTTTTGAGAAAGGTTTCTCAACATCTTTTTCTTCTGTCTCATACGAGATATCTCTGGATTTCTCATACATAATTTCCAATTTGTCCAATAAATCCTCTCGATCTATATCTTCAATATTTTCTAATTCGGACATGACCCGATATATTCCATTCGCTACCACATCATGTACCTTTTTAGAGGTTTTGAGTTTATTTTCTTTGATTGTGTTTTCGGCTTCCAATTGAAGCTGTTTCTTACGTTTATTGTATCTATACACAAAAAAGCCAATGCCCAAAGATGTAGAAATTACAACCACAACTAAGATCATGCGCTGTTGCGCCAAATGTAAATCTTTATCCAACACATCCTTTTCCAACTGTAGATTTAACATTTTGCTTTTTTCAGCCTCGTATCGGATCATCGCATATTGATTGCTGGCCTTCAAACGAGCAATTCGCACACTGTCACTTAATTCTTTATATATCTTAAAATAATGTTGGGAGGAATCAGACTGTGTTAATTGAACCAACTTTTCCGAAGCATTAATTATATCTTTTGTATTATTTAATTGCGTTGCTAATTCGTAAGATTTACGTGCATAATACTGGGCTGAATCCTTATTTCGGTCCTTAAAGTAATAATATAAATGAGCATAAGAAGCATTTACACCATACAAATCATTTTCTTTTTGACGAATAGCCAAAGCTTTACGTAAATCCTGAAGCGGATTGTAATTCAGGTCCACCCGCCAGTGGCTATTTGCATAATTGGACAATGCGCGCGCGTACTCAGCCGGAGAGGATATATTCGATTGTAGAATTTTCTTAAAAATTTCACTAGATTCCTTGAAGTTTTTGACATAGGATAAGGTTACAGCTTTATTGTTTTCATAGGATAAAGCCGTAACACTATCATAAGAATATTGGATAGCTAAATCGTAATAAGGTATGGCTTTTAAATGATCACCATAACCCGAAATTGCGTTTCCTATGTTATTATAGTTGTAAGCCAATAAAGCGGCATGAGAAGGATTTTTCTTGTTTATAAGTCTGTCCGCTTCAATGGAAGTTTCTTGCGAACCATAAAAATCGCCTTCCATATAAAGAGTTACAGCCATCTGTATCAAACAAGTAGCTGCATTGAGGCTATCTCCTTTTTCTAAAAATTCATCTGAAGCTAAATCAAAATAGATAAATGAACTATCTAATTTATTTTCCTGAAGTAACTTATTAGCTGTTAGATAATTAATATTAGTGGTATCCGTTTTTTTAGAATCCAACTTAGAAGTCTGTCGATTTTGACAAGAGAAAATGAATAGCAAAAAGATTAAAAGTAGAGTATAAAAGAGTTTCAATGCGATAAATTGTTAATTATTTGGTATAACAATTTAGTAAAAAATAAAGACAGGTAAGATATACCTGCCTTTATTTTTTTTAAGCATTATTCATTCCTAAAGGAAGAATTGGCGGAATAGGTGGAATTGGAGGGCGAACTATGGATTTATCACCCGTATTTTCTTCACCATTATTTGCAATAATTGTACTTTCATTCTGTAAAGTGCATACTGTTCCCGTACTCCATAGCAAGGCTATGAACAAAATCATTTTCATTTTTAAAAAATTAAGGTCAAACAAATTGTCTTAGCAGTTTCCTATCTGCCAAGCACAGTCTATTTCAGAAGGCCTTCTGATTTTGTGGGAAGCGGTATGTACTAAGGGAAGATATTTATACTTCCCATTTTTAAATATGCCCTCAACACATACCTTTTAAAATCCATTTTATATATTTACCGCTAACTAACCTGCGGAGATGTTTGGATTTCTTTAGCAAAGATATTCTCGTTGATAAGGCATATATGCAGATATTTCCGATATTTCTGCTAATTCTGATTTTTCCGTAAATGGAATGTGTTTAGATTAAGTAGACTTTTTGGTTACATTTTATACGTTGAAATGTTACATCCAATACAACCTAAGTATGTTTGAATTTGATAGATTTAGATCCGAAGTTTTAAACGATTACATCGTCAAAAAAGATAATTCGTCCATGCCCACACGATTGAGCAATCCTTCGCCAGCTAATCTTAGAGATTACGCTATAAGTTGTGTTAAAGATGGATTGACAGCTAATGATATGTCTATTTTTCAGGAATTTTTTAATCCCGAAAAAAGCCATGAAAGTATGGAAAAAGCGATTCGAAAAACAGATTTGGGTAAATTGAAGTCTGTTCAAAATTATTTAATGGGCAATACAAAAGAACCAAGCGAAATAATCGTAAAGTTAAGTGCAATCCTAATTGATTTTCAGCCTAGGCCATATCACAAATGGAGAGTAGAAAATCTTGAAAAAGAAGAAACAGAAATTTCGGAAACCACCTGCGAAAAACATATTTCCGAGGACAGGATGGACGAACATCCTATTATTCAAGAGAAAAATGAAGCCATTTCGAATCCTACAAATCATAATTGGTTAAGTAAAATATCAGGTTTAAATAAAAAATCAATTATTTCGGTAGTGGGCTTTGCGTTAATTCCGTTAAGTTTTATAACATATAATCGTCTAAAAATTAAACATTGCGCCTATTGGGACGGCGAACAATATATTTCAATAGATTGTGGGGAATCTTTATCCAGTCATGAGATTATTCGGGTAAATGATGAATCTATCCTCAAGATGAAAAAAATCACTCGCTCAGATACATTAACAAAGACAGATAAAAACAAAGTTTGGTATTCAAAAATAGACCGCGAAGTGGAATTTTTTTCTAAACCTGGCTTTCATCCTATACATAGGGACAAACCTTTGAAACCTGCAACAAGCTATATTATTGAAAAGTATAGAAAGGCAAGCAGTAGCGAATAAGAAGTTGGAAATCGGCATCATAATTGAAATATACTTTATATACCATCATAAGTTTCAATTATGAAAAAGCTAACATCCACACTAATCTATCCTTTTCTAATTAGTCTTCTTTTTATAAGTTGCAGTGAGGATAATGATACGGCTATCATCAATCCTACAGACGAAGATATCGTTTTGGAAAATCAAAGTTATGGATCTCACGAAAGAAATAAAATAGACATTTTGCTGCCCGCAGGTAGATCTACATCAAAAACAAAAATTCTTGTCCTCATTCATGGAGGAGGCTGGATAGGCGGCGATAAGTCTGATTTCAGCGAAATCCTGAATAAAGACAACCTCGAAAACTTGAAAAAGGAGTTTCCTGATATAGCTGTTTTTTCATTTAATTATAGATTAGCTACAGCTGACCAAAACCAATATCCAGCAGCAGAACAAGATGTAAAAGCGGCAATGGAATATATCTTCAAAAATTCAAATGCTTATCAAGTCAACAGTAATGCAACCTATATCTTAGGAGGAAGTGCAGGCGCACATTTAGCAGCGCTGTATACGGTTAAGAATCCTTCACCTCGTATCAAAGGTACGATAGGTATTTCGGGAGCATATGAGCTCAAATCCTTATATACTGATGGTAATTCTGAAGCAAAACAGGTGTTAGAAACCTTTTTAGGAGGAAAGCCTGTAGATAAAGAACAAAATTATTTCGATGCTTCGCCTATCAATTTTATTCAAAATACGGATACCAAATATCTCTTGCTACATGGAGAAGATGATAGATTGGTGCCGATTTCTCAAGCTCAAAAATTTGAAGCTGCTCTGAAAGCTAAAAACATTGATGTACAAAAGTTTTATTATGCTGGTGGACATGGCATACCTCCAGAACATGTTATTTCAGGATTAGAAAAAATTAGAGATTTTTTGAACTAATAGTATAGAGAAAAAACATTTAGAACAACTTTCTGGACGAAACATACCAAAGTGAGAAGTCTAAAAAGATTCTCATTTCGTCTCGAAACAATAATTAACAATAAATCCCTTGCTTATTTGAGCAAGGGATTTGTTCTACTTACAATCCACAAATCTTTTCTAAATAATGGTATTCAATACCAAAATAAGCTTTAGTGGATTTCAATTTATCTAAGATTTCAGCTTGTTTAGCTTTATCCATATTTTTCTTGACAGCTACTATCATCACATTTTTAGGTGTATGTGCATCAGAAATAAACTGCATCACTTTAGTTTGATAGCCAAAATACTCCAATATCAACGAGCGGATTCCGTCTGTTAACATTTCAGCATGACGCTCCAAGAAGATGCCATGTTTAGTCATAAAGGACAAGTCATTTTTTGCTTTGACCTGTTCCAACTGACGGCGGACTTGCTTGTGGCAACAAGGAGCCACGACAATAAGATTCGCATTGTGCTGGATACCTTTGTAAATGGCATCGTCTGTGGCGGTATCGCAGGCATGCAACGCGATTAATATATCCAAATCCGATTGCGGTTTATAATCCTCAATTGTTCCCTGCACAAAATTTAACGCATTAAATAGACTTTTCAGTGCAATTGAATTACATAATTCCACCAAATCCTTGCGGTATTCTACGCCTTCAACTTGTGCTTTACGCTTCAATTCATTGTTTAGGTAATCATACAAAGCAAATGTCAGATAGCCTTTTCCAGCTCCCATATCAACCACGCGCAATAGATCCTTGGCTGGTAAAGCGTTCAACTCTGTACTTAGCAATTCTATATAATGGTTGATTTGCTTCCATTTATCTTGAGCATTTTTGTAAACCTTACCTTGTTCATCGGTCAGACGCAATTCCTGTAAATAAGGCTTATTAGAATCGCCTACTTTACGCTCCTTTTGTTTGTCGTGCGATAAGTCTGTAGGTTTTACAGCAGTAGGTTTCTCGGATTTTAGCGTCCACACCTGTTTAGCGTTCAGTTCACAAATTCTATTCTCCACCGTAGTAAACAGCGTACAGATACGAAAACCTTTTGAATCGAGCAGCTGTTCCATCTCCGCAAGACCTGCCTCTACCTCAAAATTCTTCGTAATATCACGTGTTTTGTAGCGGTAGGTAAAGGAAAGTTTAAGCTCGCGCTTTATCAGAACTGCTTTTACGTAGATGTTCTTTAGCTGTTCGACAGTGCCTTTGTAATTTCCCAAAGACAGTTTTATAAAGCTCTCATTAGCTATACTTTCTTTGATTTGAGTCAAGAATGCGGGTAAAACGCTCATGTGTGTCTTGTTGATAATGCCACAAAGATACGAAAAGCGCCTCCGAAGTTGAATTTTGAAGAATATCTTTTTACTTTTGAACCACATTACATTCATATGCAAAACCCAAAAATTCAAGCCGTATTTTTCGATATTGATGGTACCTTACTGAGTTTCAAGACCCACGAAGTAGCTGCTTCTACCGAAGAAGCCATCGAACATTTGCAAGCTAAAGGCATTAAAGCCATCCTTTCTACAGGCCGCTCGATCAATAGTATTGATCATGTGCGCTATCTTAATTTTGATGGTTATATCACTTTCAATGGCGGATACTGCGTCACTAAAGAAGGCGAAATCCTCCTAAAGAAAGCGATTGACCCCAGCGATATACAATCCATCCTGGACTATGCCAAAGAAAAGCCGTTAAGTTTTTCGTTTATGTCTGAAAAGGAAGTGACTATTCATGATGTGACTCCTGAAATAGCAGGTATGTATGCCCATCTTAATCTTCCTGTTCCGCCGTTGGTAGATATGGATAAAGTGGATATCACGTCTATTCTTCAGACTAATATCTTTATGGGACCTGAAGAAGAGAAAGAATTTATGCAACAAGTAATGCCGAACTCTTTGGCATCACGCTGGTCTCCCCTTTTTGCTGATGTAAATCCCCAAGGACAAAGTAAGCAAGTAGGTATCGATGTGTTCTGTAATTACTTTGGTATTGATAGAGCTAATACAATGGCGTTTGGCGATGGTGGAAATGATATTACCATGCTGAAGCATGTGGGTATAGGCGTAGCCATGGGGAATGCCAATCCAGAAGTCAAAGAAATTGCCGATTATATTACTGATGACGTTGACTCAGACGGTATTTGGAATGCTTTAAAGCATTTTGGTATTTTGTAGATTTTGTCTTAATTTAATAGTAAAAATCTTATTGTCTCTTAATAAAATCAATGAATCTATCATTTCCACCGAGTATTTTCGGAGCACGCTGTGGTCTATTAATGGATATTGTAGTTGTGTCAATGGTAATTATTTTGCCTATATTGTGGTATTCAGTAAAGAAAATAAAACAGGAAGGAAATTTATAAGGCGCATAAAAACATTCAAGTTACGATGTTTCTAATCTTGTTTTTTGTTGTATTGCTTTTTGAATACGACATGAAGCAAAATGGAGGTATCTTTGAAATGGTAAAAGGTTCTTCGTATGAAGGTACTTTCTTTCTCAATTTTATGATTTACTTCCACACGTTCCTATCCATTACGACTTCATTGATCTGGATTATTTTGATTCCAGTATCTTGGAAGAAATTTGGAAATAATCCAAGACCAGGTAAATTTAGCAAAACTCACCGTCTTTGGGGAAAAATCAGCATGTGGGATATGGCGTTGACTTGTATTACAGGATTGATCTTGTATATTTTTGGCTTTATGCTGTAAATCTGAAACAAAGAATGAAATTCTTAAGACTCAGTCTTCTTTTTATTTATCTATTCAGCTATTGTGCGTATTCGCAGCACAAGCTTAACACTAGCAAATACAAACCTATAGAGCAGGCTGAGATTTTGGCGTCTGAAAAATTTAAATCTTACTGCGAAGATTGTGCTGTAGATGGTTCAATCGCTATTTATCATCTCGAAAATAAAAAATGGATGATATCCGATACTGTAGGAATCCACTTAGAAACCTTGCCTGCTTCAACATTTAAAATTATTAATTTGCTTATCGCATTAGAAACCAACACGATCAAAAGTGAGCAGGATATCGTGAAATGGGTTGGCGAAACAGATACCATTAAATACGGTTATAGACCTGACATCTATCACGATATGTCGGTATCTGAAGCGTTTGAATCTTCTGCAGGTTGGGTTTTCGTCGAATTAGCAAAGAAAATCGGAAAAGATAAATACAAAGAATACCTTTCGAAATGCCATTACGGAAATAACAACTTATCACAAGAGGATGCTGATTTCTGGAATTTTGGAGATTTTGCTATTTCACCCAAAAATCAAGTAGAATTTCTTACAGCTTTATACGAAGAGAAGCTTCGTTCTCAAGTCGAAATATGCATATCGTAAAAAAGGTAATGTTATCTGAAAAAGCGGAAGATTACAGCCTATTTGCAAAGACAGGGTGGACAAGAGATAAAAATTTAAATACCGGCTGGTGGACAGGTTATATTAAATCGAAAAAAGGTACTTTTATTTTCGCTACGCGACTGTTGCAAGACCGAAAAAACAATAGAGCTGACTTTGGAAACTGTCGGAAGATTATTACGAAAAAAGTGTTTAGTGATTTGGGAATTATAGACTAAATCGCTAAGCGATTCTAATAATCTGAAGATTTACTATTTTTGTGTGTCATATCATTCAATACCTATAAAACAAAATTTGATAGTTTTTACAATAAATGCTGGTAAATATTAAAAACAACATACTTTATAAAATCGGTTGTGGATTAATGGCACTGCATTTATTCAATATGAGTATTGATGTATCAGAACTTATTTCCAAAAATATTTCGGAGAATCCTCAGGAAAGTATTTTGGAATTAGTAGTAGAGACTTTCTTAGGATATGAAGATGCTTTTAATGAAATTGAAGAAGGTGATAATATCAAATTATACCTTAAAAAAGATTTTAGCAATATCTGGATATTGCCGCACACTTATAATCAGATATTTCCCTATCGCGATGAATTAAGAAAATGCTATGCAGCCTTTTATTTAGCACCTCACTCCTTTCTATTTATAAAAAATACAACTCCTCCTCCTGAGATAAAATTTTCATAAATCACTTCATGACTTCAAAAATCAACAGTTTTTGAAGCTAATCTTGTATTTACGAAAATTTTCTTATGAATATATTAAAATCATTACATACGACACTATTACTTGACTTATAGACAACTATTTATGCACAGCAGCATATCGCAACAGATTCCACTTTAGAACTCGATTCGCTAAAAAAAGAATTACCAAAAGTCCAGCACGCCGAACCTCTATTTATTGATCTAATACGTGATTTAGGCGCACGAAAAGGCGAAAAAGAATGGAATATTGGTTTAGGGATGACGGATAACTTAGAGTTTGATGAATACGAAACTCTAATAGAATATGAGTGGGCTCCTATCGATAGATTGGGTTTAGAAATTGAGCTACCCTTCACGTTTCATTCTGAAATGCGAAACGTCACTGTTGAAGCCGTACCTGCTAACCGATTAAACAGCTTAAAACTGGCAGGTCAATACACTATTTTTGTGAGCGAAAAATTAAACACTTCATTAGCTATGGGCTACATAAACGAATTTGAATTTTCTGATTTCAAAAACTTTGGAAATCCACTTATATATGGAAATGTGTATAATCCATTTTTCGTGGCAGCCAAACGTTGGGGAAGAAACTTTCACACCTTACTTTATACTGGTCCGAGGATTATTCATCATTTCAAAACAAAATCTACCCACACTGCTTACGATATTAATTCTAACATTCATTATATGATAGAAGGAACCAGAAACTTTATCGGAATAGAATTCAATAAATCTTTCGAACACCGGGATTTCGATATGACTATTCGTCCTCAAATGCGACTTACTATTAGCGATCAAACAATGTTGGGTAAATTAGTTGGAGTACCTATAGCTCGTGAAAACCAACGCATGAGTTCCTTTTTAAGGTTAATATGGGAACCTTCTCATAAAAAATAGAAAGAAGAGCATATCAAAAAATACAGACTTTAATTATTTTAAAGCCTGTATTTTTTGATATCTTACACCTATTTATTGTCTTACATCTAATGTCTTTGATTTTTGTTCTTAATCTCTTCCTCAACCATTCCTCTTTACACATTATACCCAATAATCTTATCCAATCTGTTAGAAAAATCTTGCAATTGCGCTCGATCGCCGCTTCCTAATTCCAGAACCAAGTATTCCCCTTTGTAATTGATTTTTTGTAGAGCCTGGATCACTACTTTCCAATCAATATCGCCCTCTGTTAGTGGTACACCAAAACCTTTACCTAGCCCCTGCTCATTCATGACCTTACGGCTAAATTCTTTGATATGCACCTTGAAAATACAATTACCTAAAGTCTCAATCCAATGTTCAGGCCAACCGTAACGCAACACATTGCCCACATCAAAATACCATCCCACCAAAGGATGATTAATTTCATCTACAAAACGTTTGGCTTCTACAGGGCTTAGGATAAAATTGTTCCAAACATTTTCCAAGGCGATTTTCACTTTGTGTTTTTCCGCATAAGGAATCAGCTTACGGATATTCTTTTGAGCTGTTTGGTAAGCAGTTTCGTAAGACACTTGTGCATTAACTACTCCAGGAACTACCAAAACAGTATCTCCTCCTAGTTGCTTCGTCTCTTCTATAGATTTCGCGATAGAATCTACGATAAATTGCTGTACAGATCCCTCAGGACTAGAAAGCGGCTTGGACCAATGATCTTTATTCACGGTGCCCAATATCTCCACCCCACTAAGATCACGTGCTTTTAATAGCTCTTTGATATCCAATGTACCTGGAGAATTGATTTCTATACCATCAAATCCTAAATCCTTTACCAACTTGAATTTATCAGCCACGGACAAATCTTCTTTTATCATATAGTAACTGATCCCCTTTTTCAATTTCAGAGGAGCAGTTGAAGTGGACGGACAGTTATGAGCAGAGGAAGCAAAGCTCTCTGAAATAAAAGAAGCTGCAAATAATGCTGAAGTATTGCGAATAAAGGATTTACGGTTCATCATGTAGAGGTCTGTATCAATAAAAAAGACTTTTGACTAAGATGCCAAAAGTCTTTTACAATTTGTAATAAATCTTTATGTATAACTTATTTTTTACGTTTTGAACTCTAACTGAGCATAATTCATTATTTTTATATAACTCAAAAACTGCTTATAGACAAAATTATTTCTTCAAATAAATAGCCTTTATGACACATACAATATATCCATGCTTGTGGTTTGATGTTCAAGCACAAGTAGCAGCTGAATTTTACTGCACTATCTTTAAAAACTCAAAAATTCTGTCGCAGAATCCTATAGTTACGATTTTTGAATTAAATAACACACGCTTTATGGCGTTGAATGGTGGCCCACAATACAAATTCTCTCCTGCCAATTCCTATGTCGTTACCTGTGATACCCAGGATGAAATTGATTATTACTGGGAAAAACTGGGGGAAGAAGGTGAATATGGCATGTGCGGCTGGTTGGATGATAAATATGGGATATCCTGGCAAATTGTTCCTTCAATACTCAGCGAATTGATGAGCAATCCTTCTACCGCTCCCAAAGTTACCCAAGCCTTTATGGGTATGAAGAAGTTTAATATTCAGGAACTTTTGGATGCCGCAAAGTAAAGATAAAAAAGCCTTTCGATGATTCTCAAAAGGCTTTTCTATTCTTATTTTCTTTTTTGGTATTCTTTTAAGACAAAATCCAACTGTGCTTCTTGTGTCAAATTCGAATTGTCAAAAACAATAGCATCTTCCGCTTGTCGCAATGGGCTTTCTTCCCGTGTGCTATCGATATGATCACGATGCGCTAGATTTTCAATTATCTCTTCCAAAGTAACAGTTTCGCCTTTAGCTGTCAATTCGGCAAAACGACGATTAGCACGCACAAGTGGATCAGCAGTCATAAAGATTTTCAAATCGGCATCTGGAAATACTGTCGTACCAATGTCACGACCATCCATCACGATATCACGGCGTGCACCCAATTTTTGTTGTTGTGCCACCATGGCATGACGAACTTCCTTGATTGCACTTACTTCACTTACCTTCTCTGAAACTTCCATTTGGCGGATTTCATCCGAAATATCCTCACCATTTAGTAGAATTTGTGTTTTCTCCGTATTGGGGATAAAATCAATATGAATATTTTCTAAAGCTTTATTTATAGCTTCTGTATCATTAAAATCGATTCTGTTGCGTAAAAAGTAAAGCGTCACCGCACGGTACATCGCTCCACTATCCACAAATACAAAATTTAACTTCTTAGCAATAGCTTTTGCAACGGTACTCTTTCCACAAGAAGAAAAACCATCTATTGCAATAATAAAATTCTCTCTTGCCATCTTAGTTATTCCCTCCAATAATTACTCCTGGCTTATTTACCAATGGAACCTTCGATAGATTCTCATCGACGATACTTTCTGGAAGGAAAATATATTTTTTGTCGTAAATCGTATTCTCAATATAATAGCTCAACCAATATTCATTAGTCAACCCGAAAACTTGCGTATCAATCACCTCAATCTGTACAGCGGAGTGGGCAGATACGTCACCCAAGAAATGTCGTAGCGTAGTAGTTTTCACTTCTCTTCCTTCCTTTTGGCCGTAGCCTTTGGAAGAAACCAAAACATTCGTTAAGGCTACATTTTTCTCATTTACCAAATATACAGTCCAACTTTTGGAATCAGGCGTAGCATTTTCTAATACTACCGCAATGGAAATATCTTCAACTATATTAACAGGCAAATCCTTCTTCATACTTATTTCTTTTTCGTCGCAGCCTTTGTTGTTGTTTTCTTCGCTGTTGTCTTTTTTACAGTTGTTTTAGCCGTAGCTTTTGTTGCTTTCGCTTTAGGAGCTTTTGGATCTTCCGCAGCCCATTTCAACACATCCTCGTACGTAATCGTATTGACATCTGTTCCTTTAGGGATTTTCAAGTTTTGTTTTCCAAAACGGACGAAAGGTCCCCAACGTCCATTTTCGATTTGTGCTTCTGGGTTTTCTTCGAAAACACGAATCACTTTCTCGATATCCTTTTGACGTTTAGTTTGAATAATTTCAATAGCCTGTTCTTGCGTCACATCCAATGGATCCAATCCTTTTGGCAAAGAATAGAACGCTGAATTGTGACGGATATAAGGTCCAAAACGACCAATAGCTACTGTCATTTCTTTCTCTTCGAACTCTCCTACTTTCTTTGGCAACTTGAATAATTCCATCGCTTCTTCGAAAGTAATGGTTTCAATCATTTGTCCTTTACGTAACGAAGCAAACACAGGTTTTTCTTCGTCATCTTGGGAACCGATCTGCACCAAAGGACCGAAACGACCTACACGCACACTCACTGGCTTGCCTGAAACTGGATCAACACCCAATTCACGTTCGTGTGAAGCACGTTCTGCATTTTCTAACGTATCTTCTACTTCGTGATGGAATGGTCTGTAGAAATTTTCCAACATGTCCGTCCACTCTTTATTTCCTTGTGCGATTTCGTCAAACTCTCGTTCTACTTTCGCTGTGAAATTGAAGTCTACAATACCTTTGAAGTGTTCTACCAAGAAGTCATTCACCAAAACACCGATATCGGTAGGGAACATTTTACTGCGCTCTACACCAGTCATTTCTGTTTTCGTAACTTCTGAAACCTGACCTTCTTTTAAAGTCAACACTTTATAATCTCTTGGTTTACCGTCACGATCTTCTTTCACCACATAACCACGATTTTGTATAGTTGAAATCGTCGGTGCATAGGTAGAAGGACGGCCAATACCCAATTCTTCTAATTTCTTAACCAATGAAGCTTCCGTAAAACGTGCTGGAGGTCGTGAGAAACGCTCTGTCGCCGTCATATCGTTTAGATTCAATGCTTGCCCCACTTCCAATGGTGGCAATAAGGCATTATCAGAATCCTCATCAACGGTATTATCATTATCATCGTCCACTGACTCCATATACACTTTCAAGAAACCATCAAATTTCATGATTTCACCTGTAGCAGTCAATTCTTCACTACGTGTTGAAACAGAGATTTTTGCAACAGTCTTCTCAAATTCTGCTTCACTCATTTGCGAAGCAATAGAACGCTTCCAGATCAATTCGTACAAACGAACTTCTGATGGATCTGCCGAGATACTGTGATTCGCAAAATAGGTTGGACGAATAGCCTCGTGTGCTTCTTGAGCTCCACTAGACTTCGTTTTATATTGACGCTTTTTATGATATTTTTCACCATAAGCTTTTAGAATCTCATCTTGTGCACCTTGAATTGCCGTATCCGATAAGTTTACGGAATCCGTACGCATATAGGTGATATGTCCTGCTTCGTATAGACGTTGTGCAACTTGCATCGTACGCGCTACAGAATACCCTAACTTTCTACTTGCCTCTTGTTGCAAGGTAGAAGTAGTAAAAGGTGCTGCAGGATTTCGTTTTGCTGGCTTTTTCTCTAAGTTCGTAACCGAATAAGCTGCATTAATACAGTCATTCAAGAATTTCTCTGCTTCGTCCTTTTTCGCAAATCGATGGGGCAATTCGGCTTTGAAAGATTCTCTAGCTTTACCTGTATTAAATATTGCAACAATCTTAAACGATGCTTCTGGCGTAAATCTATTAATTTCACGCTCACGTTCCACAATCAAACGTACAGCTACTGACTGTACACGACCTGCCGAAAGTGAAGGCTTCACTTTGCGCCATAATACTGGCGACAATTCAAAACCTACCAATCTATCCAATACACGACGTGCTTGCTGTGCATTTACTAAGTTATAATCAATCTTACGCGGTGATTCAATGGCTTTAAGAATCGCTGGTTTGGTGATTTCGTGAAAGACAATACGCTTGGTATTATCATCTTTTAGTCCTAATGTATCAAACAAGTGCCAAGAAATAGCTTCTCCCTCGCGGTCCTCATCGGATGCTAACCAAACTGTCTCTGCAGCCTTTGCTAATTTCTTTAATTCACTGACCACAGCCTTTTTATCAGCTGGAACCTCATACTTTTGTTTAAACTTATTATCGGTATCAATTGCATCATCGGTTTTCACCAAATCACGAATATGCCCATAACTTGACTTTACCAAAAAGTCACTCCCTAGATAACCCTCTATCGTTTTTGCCTTCGCAGGCGACTCCACAATTAATAAATTTTTAGCCATTTAATATGTTAAGATTTCTGCAAATATTATTATTTCAAAATGGAATGACAATATTTTTTATCAATAAACCTAATTATTCTTTTAAAAAAGCCAGTGTCCACTCACCATATCCAACAAGTAAAATACAGCAAATATGACCGATGCAATACCATTCGTTGTCATAAAAGCTCTATCCACACGGGACAAATCTGTGGGACTGACAATACGGTGTTGATATATTAATAATATACCATAAAATGCCACTCCTAGATAATATAAAAGTCCCACTTCAGTATAAAAAGCAGGAAGTAATACCAAAATAAATGAAAGTACATGCAGCACTTCCGAAATTTTCAAAGCTTTTGGTCCTCCAAAATTTGCTGGAATAGAATTCAGTCCATTCGCTCTGTCAAATTCTTCGTCTTGTAACGCGTAAATAATGTCAAATCCGCTTACCCAAGTCAAAACAGCCAGTCCATAAAATATTGGAACAATATGAAATTGTCCTGTAACAACCATATAAGCACCTACAGGAGCTAATCCAAGCCCTAAGCCTAAAACCAAATGGCAAAGTGGTGAAATACGTTTCATATACGAGTAAAACAATACTACAAATAAAGCCACGGGCGATAATGCAAGACACATTGGGTTGATAAAATAAGTCGCTCCAATAAAGATAGCACAGTTTATTAAGGTAAAAGTAAGTGCTTGTTTAGGGCTTATACGTCCTGCCGGAATATCTCGCACAGCTGTTCGTGGATTCAGCGCATCGATGTCTCTATCCAAATAACGATTGAATGCCATAGCGGCATTACGCGCGGTAACCATACAAACCAGCATCAAGCCCAACAAGGACCATTGAAACTCAAAAGCCGTCGTACTAACGGCTAGAAAAAAACCTATGAAGGCAAAAGGTAAAGCAAATATACTGTGTGCAAAAAGCACTAAAGACATGTATTTTTTCATATCTCCTCTGTAACAATTGGTGGCTCAAAACCGGCATTTATTTCGTCAATAGCTTCTAATATTGGTTCTAAACCAACTTTTTCTTCTGACGAAGTCAAAAATCTTCTTGGCACTTCCTCAAACCATTTCAGCAGAGCTCTTTTGAACTTTGCCATATTTTGATCGGACTTCACGTTAGATTGTTTATCACCCTTGGTGAAAATCAACATAAAAGGTAATCCCTTCTCTCCTAACCAACAACAAAAGTCCAAATCTATCTTCTGGGGTTCTAAACGCGAATCGATTAGCACAAAAATACATTGTAGATTTTCTCTTCTCGTTAAATAATAACGTATGAATTTACCCCAATCTTCTCTGTTTTTTTTGGATGTTTGGGCATAACCATACCCTGGTAAATCGACCAAATACCAATTATCATTAATAATAAAGTGATTAATAAGCTGCGTTTTACCTGGTCTTTGGGAGGTTTTCGCCAAACCTTTACGATTCGTCAAAGCATTGATTAACGAAGATTTACCCACGTTCGATCTACCGATAAAAGCATATTCGGGTAGATTTGGAGCAGGCAATTTATCGACCTGTGTATTGCTACAAACAAATTCTGCGGATTTTACTAGCATAGAACAAAGGTAGAATTTATTTTAAGAAATCTAAAAGCAGGCTATTTACCACATCCAACATCGAGTAATTATTAGTATTTTAGTCGACCTATTATTAAAAAATGTTAATCTTAAAAAACATAGTTAAAGAGTACGCCAATCATCGTGCATTAGACGATGTCTCCATAGATATTCCTGAAGGGAAAATCTTTGGACTCCTTGGACCTAATGGGGCTGGTAAAACTTCCTTAATACGTATTATTAATCAAATAACAGCTCCAGATTCTGGAGAAATATATTTTGATAATGAACTACTTTCGCCTAAGCATATAGAACAAATCGGCTACCTTCCTGAAGAGAGAGGATTGTACAAAAAGATGAAAGTCGGTGAGCAAATGATATATTTAGCCCAGTTAAAAGGCTTAAGTAAATCTGAAGCGAAAAAACGTCTGCAATATTGGTTTGAGAAATTAGACATTTCCACTTGGTGGGATAAAAAAATTGAAGATCTAAGTAAAGGAATGCAACAAAAGGTTCAGTTCATAGCAACTATTCTCCATGAACCTAAGCTCATTATATTGGACGAACCTTTCTCTGGCTTCGACCCTGTCAATGCACAAATCATTCAAGACGAAATACTCGAATTAAATAAAAATGGCTCTACTATCATCTACTCCACTCACCGAATGGAAACAGTTGAAGAGCTGTGTGATAACATTGCATTGATTAATAAATCTAAGAAAGTGTTGGATGGTTCGGTAAAAGAAATCAAAAAACAATACCAAAACCAATCATATTTTATTGAATTTACACCTACTGGAAAATTGGTCAGCCACGAAAACCCACTCTATGATTTGTTGGAATTGACGGCACAACAAGATCATGTGGAGATAAAAATCAAAATTAATTCGCCATATCAGCTGAATGACGTTTTGAACTATCTCATTCCGCAAGTCATGATTAATCAAGTCAAGGAAATTATTCCAACTATTCACGATATTTTTATTGAAAAGGTAACACAAACGCAGGAAATCATTCATGAACAAAATTAAACTTATCATACAACGTGAATATTTGACACGTGTTCGCAAAAAATCCTTTTTACTTACGACTTTTTTAGTACCGTTATTTTTTATAGCCATGTACGTCGGCGTTATTTTTCTAACGAAAAAAAGCTTTGACGAAAGTCACACTGTAGTCTATATCGTAGATGAAACTAATGATGTCATCAACAAATTGAATTCTTCAAAAAACGTTACTTATCTAAAAGAAAATCAAGATATACAACAACAAATAAAGAGTATCAATTCTGCAAAAGACAACACAAGTATTCTTCATATTCCGAGAGATTTTTACGATAGTGAATCTGTAGAATTTTTGTCTGTAGACAAACCAAACATTTCGACTGAAGCTGAGATTCGCGACAGCCTTAATCGTATAATTAAGGATAAAAAATATGAATCCTATGGCATAACTAAAGATATGCGTCGCGCTATTAAATCCAATGTGGTTATCAAATCCAAAGAAATTAAAGATGGAACCGCCACAGAATCCAACACCGAAGTTGCCATGGCTATTTCGTTGGCCCTGTCGATTCTGGTATATATTTCTTTATTCTTATATGGCTCACAAGTCATGCGTGGTATTATTGAAGAAAAAAACAGCCGTATTATTGAGGTTATAATTTCGTCAGTAAAACCATTTCAGCTCATGATGGGAAAAATTATAGGTATTGGTCTAGTCGGTTTAACGCAGTTTGCGCTATGGATTATCGTTTCTATCACCTTAGCAGGTATAGCATCCAGCACTATTGTTTCAAAAGAAGATTTGGCTAATCAACTGATGCAAAACAAATCGCAACAGATTGGGATGGCGGATACACCAATAGATCAAACTTCCTCTTCTTTTGATGGAGAAACATTCGTTGAAATTATAGGCTTATTACAAACCTTGAATTTAACGGAGATAGTAGTTTGCTTTTTTGTGTTCTTCTTGGGAGGCTACCTTATATATAGTGCATTATTTGCGGCAGTAGGTTCGGCAGTAGATAGTGAAACCGAAGCTTCACAGTTTACACTTCCTATTACAATGCCCTTATTATTAACTTACGCTCTTTCTTTTGGTGTCTTAATAAACAATCCACATGGTTCGGTCGCAATGTGGTTAAGCTTTATTCCTTTTACCTCTCCAATTGCTATGTTAGTTAGAATACCTTTTGGAGTTCCAACGTGGCAAATCATTATTTCGGCTATTTTATTAATCCTAGGATTTATTCTAACTACTTGGTTTGCAGCGCGTATTTATCGTGTAGGAATATTAATGTATGGAAAAAAAGCAAGCTACAAAGAGCTTATGAAATGGTTTAAATACAAAAGTTAATTACTTTTACAATCAGAAATCACAAAAACATATCATGTCAAAACTTATTAATTTACGTACATTCAAAGAGTTTTTCGAGTCCAGCACTGGCGGAGGAATAATTTTATTTATTTGCGTTGTCCTAGCTTTAATTATTGCCAATTCACCTTTAGGAGAAGGTTTACTTACCTTTTTATCTACTACAGTAGGTTTTGAAAATGAATCTATTCAACTAAATTACAGTATAAAACAATGGATTGACGACGGTCTTATGGCTATTTTCTTTCTATTAGTAGGATTAGAAATCAAACGCGAATTAGTAGAAGGAGAATTAGCTTCACCTAAAAAAGCTGCACTTCCAATCTTCGCTGCCATTGGTGGTGCTTTATTGCCTGCTGCTATCTATGCCATATTTAACCATAATGCAGATACGCATCATGGTTGGGGTATCCCAATGGCTACTGATATTGCTTTCGCTTTAGCGGTAATATCGATGTTGGACAAACGTGTACCAGCAAGCTTAAAAGTATTTTTAGCAGCTTTAGCTATCGTGGACGATTTATTAGCTATTCTCGTAATTGCTATTTTCTATTCTTCCGATTTACATTATACTTATTTATTGTATGCTGGAGGAATTTTCGCCTTACAATTAGCCTTCAACAAATTTGGAGTAAAGAACATCCTAGCTTATATCATTCCTGGAATTTTTATGTGGTACTTTATCCATCACTCGGGTATTCACGCCACCATTGCGGGTGTACTTACTGCGATGACTTTACCTACAACTCCAGACGAGAAAGAGTCTCCATTAGAAAAATTAGAGCATCTATTAGCTAAACCTGTGAACTTTATTATTATTCCGATTTTTGCTTTTGTCAATACGGCTATTGTCTTAAGTACAGATATGTTAGGCGGTCTTACGTCACCAATGGGATTAGGTATTATTTTGGGACTTATTGTGGGTAAATCTGTAGGAATTCTTTTGACCTGTTGGCTATGTGTCAAATCTGGTTTATCCTCCTTACCTGAAGGCGCAGGCTGGAAACATATGTTTGGTGTAGGATTACTCGGAGGTATTGGTTTTACGATGTCTATTTTCGTAGCTATGCTTTCTTTCTCAGACGCTTTACATATCGAAGAAGCAAAATTAGCTATACTTGTAGCATCTTTACTGGCTGGAACTCTAGGTTATACCTACCTTTCAGCATTAGGTAAGAAAAACGCACAAATAGATAAGCTATAGCTAGATAGCTACAAAAAAATATATTAAATTTCAGATTAGGAAATATCATTAACCTGGAAGGTATATTTACAATAATATAATCAACTTAAACTCTTATTTGAAAGGCATCTCATAAAAATGGGATGCCTTTCTTAGTATATGTGTAGCTAAACATGTTGTTCTTGCGTTTTATCTATAAAAGCATTAAAACAACAGTCTTATGAATACACATATTTTTAAATTACTTTTTTTAGCAATTGCATGCTCATTTGTGATGACAAGTTGCCTGAAGGATGATCTTAATTCTCCTAACATTCCTCAAGCGGGTTTCACAATGATTAATGTGCATACAGGTTCTAATTCCATTATTCACAAAGCGGACAACAACTTTATTCAGACCATGAATAATCCGCTTCCATTTAAAGGAATCAATTTTGTTTATCTCTACCCAGGAAACAGAAAAATTCAAACTATAGACCCTACCAACAAAATTCTAATCGACAGTACCTACGCTATTAAAGATAGCCTTTTATATACCTCCATCGTTTTTTCAAAAGCTGAAAATAAAGTAGGTCAGCATGTGGTCAGTGATACATTACTAAATAACTTATCTACTAATTCGGGGATTCGTTTTGTGAATCTAGCTTACGACAAGATTAATGTTGATTTATACATAGGAGAAAATGAAGTTTTTGCAAACCGTACCTACGATGGCAATACGCTTTCAAATAATAGCTTCAAATTTGTATCACAATCATCAGGTCAAAAGAAATTAATAGCTAAAAATAGTGCAGGTGACACTTTAGCTGAAAAAGATATCAATTTGAGTACAGGAATGTATTATACCTTGATATTAATAAAGCACAACACGGAAAACACCTATGAGCTTATTGCTCATCAACAATACAGAAATTAAATCCCAAATATAAATTTGCCATGAAGGTCTTAAAGTATTTAAGACCTTTTTTTTCTGAAAGTCTTAGATCTATTTTAGATATAGGCAATATCTTATCAAACCAATGAACTATTCAAAGGTCATTTTTATCTTCATAAATTTTTTTATAGTTTTTTAGTTTACAATTT